>Ga0193752_1000998_pt1 | contig 24882 bp, 27 predicted proteins | sample H1c1metaG_FD_144924 | JGI IMG/M metagenome (GOLD analysis project Ga0193752, IMG submission 144924) | Soil microbial communities from a riparian zone of the East river system, Colorado, United States - H1c1 | ecosystem: Environmental > Terrestrial > Soil > Riparian zone | place: USA: East River...
CCGCATCGTCGCTATTTGTATCCGCCATCGCGGGCCGGACCGGGCGTTGGCGATGGTCAAGGGTGTGATTGCCGAGCCGCATCCCTATGTGGTGGGTTTCGGCATGGGCGGGGATGAAACCAAGTTCACGCCGGCCGATTTCGCGCCGGCCTATCGGCTGGCCCACGACCACGGCTATGGTTGCACCGTTCATGCCGGCGAAGTGGTCGGGCCTGAAAGCGTCTGGGCGGCAATCGACTCGCTGCCGGTCACGCGCATCGGCCATGGCGTGCGCTCGGCCGAGGATCCGGCGCTGCTGGCCGAGTTGGCGCGGCGCGGGACCGTGCTGGAAGTCTGCCCGGGCAGCAACATCGCGCTCGGCCTCTATCCCGATTTCGCGCACCATCCCTTGCCGCAATTGATGGCGGCGGGTGTCAGGGTGACTCTCAATTCCGACGACCCGCCCTTTTTTCATACGACGCTCGGCCAGGAATACGCACGTCCGGGTCTTTCCGAGCAGGCCCTGCGGGCGATCACGCGGACGGCGATCGAAGCGTCTTTTGTCGATGGCGAGACCAAGGCACGGCTGCTGGAGGAGGCGTCGCTATGATCGGAAAGAAGATGCTTGCGGGCATGGTGCTCGCGGCGGCGATGGCCACAGGCTCTGTGCAGGCCCAGGCGCAGGCGCAGGCGCAGGCTGCACCGCCACCCAGCGACATGCTGCTGGCGACGCTGTGGATGCAGCGCTCCGTCGAATACAAGGCCAATGCGCTTGCCATCTTCAGCCTGGCGCGTCTCCGGCTCGACGAGGCGCTGGCCGACAGGAACTGGACGGCGGCCCCCGCCGAGCAGAAGGGCGACTTCCAGAATCTGCCGCCGGCGGTGGTGCTCGATATCGACGAGACGGTGCTCGATAACTCGCCCTACGAGGTCTGGCTGATGAAGAGCGACCAGTCGTTCAGCACCAAGACCTGGGACGCCTTCGTCGCCACGCTGACCTCGAAGGCTATTTCGGGTGCCGTCGAGTTCACCAAGCATGCCGAGTCCAAGGGCGTGAAGGTATTCTATATCACCAATCGCGGTGCCAACCTCGAGGCGGCGACGCGCCAGAACATGGAACGCGACGGCTTTCCCATGGGCGGTAACGTCGACACCTTCCTGATGCAGAACGAAAAGCCGGAATGGACAAACGCCAAGAGCACACGTCGCGCCGTCGTCACGGCGGGCTATCGCGTACTGCTCAATATCGGCGACAATTTGGGAGATTTCGACGATTCCTATCGCGGCAGCGAGGCCGACCGGCTGAAAGCCTTCGAAGCCAACCACGCGCGCTGGGGTCGCGAGTGGCTCATGCTGGCCAATCCGAGCTACGGTTCCTTCGACACCGCCGCCTATGGCCACGACTTCAAGAAGCCGCGCGAGGAGCAGCGCAAGGCGAAGTACGACCTGCTCGAGGGTTGGCCGGGGCCGAACTAGAGATCGAGGGAGGATGCTGATGGATGCATTGTCGAATTGCCTGCTGATCGTGACGGCCGAAGTCGACAAGTCGGTCGAAGCGGCGTGGGGCCGCTGGTACGACGACACGCATCTGCCCGCGGCGCTCGCCTGTCCGGGCGTGCTGTCGGGTCGACGCTACGTCTCGTCGGGCGACATCTCCGAGAGCGAGCGTGGGCATCGGCGGATCTTGAAGACGGTGCTCTACACGACGGTCTACGAGCTGAGCGGTCCCGAGGCGGTGACGACGCCGGAATTCACGGCGATGCGCGGCTGGGAGGCGTTCACGCCGCATGTGCGTTCGCAGACGCGGGTCGTCGTAGGCCTCTAGATCGTTCGATTTTGTTCGTGGCTTAACTGCCCGCTGCACCTGCTACTGGATCGTGGCGCTGGAAGAGGATGCAGACAAATGCGCTGGGTGGCGATTTGAGCAACGCGATCGAAATACGCCTCGACGATATTTCGCAACTCTTCGAAACGAAGGATCCGTTTCCGTTCAGGGAACGCGACCTTGCGACAGACGCGGACGCATACATCAGCGGGCACGCCAGCGAGCGCCCCGGGGACCTGCCGCTCGAGCTGGTCGTTCACCTGCCTTCCGAGGCGGCCAATGTCGAAGGAGTCCGTAGCCTCGACAAGTCGGTGTCGAATTTCTTTACCCATCGCGCAGCCGCAGTCGCGCGCGAACTGGGCGAGCTCTTCCGCGCCGGCCGTCGCTCGCTCGCCGTCGGCCTGGCCGTTCTCGCTGCGTGCCTTCTTGCCGGTCAGGTGCTGTCCGCCCTGACGCCTCGTGGCGGCGTCGCCCATTTCATCGAGGAAGGCTTCATCATCGTGGGCTGGGTCGCGCTCTGGCGGCCACTCGAGATTTTTCTCTACGACTGGTGGCCCCTGGCCCAAAAGCGCAGGCTCTATCAGCGTCTGTCGGAAGCGCGGGTGACCGTCCGATTCTACGACCAGGCCAACAGGCTGTAGGCGCCGGCAAGAAATCACGTCCGGGGACGGCGCTCATCCAGCCCGCATCCCGCGGTCTTTTCAGGCCGTGCGGTCCCTGAAATGACAGGCCGCGAGATGACCTGCGCCGACGGCCTCCAGCAGTGGCTCTTCGGCGACACAGCGGTCGGCCCGGAGCGGGCAGCGCGGATTGAAATGGCAGCCGGGCGGCGGGGCGATGGCACTGGCGATCTCGCCGTGAGCCTTGGCGGCAGCATTGACGACGCGGTTGAAAGGATCGGGGATCGCTGCGATCAGGGCGCGGGTGTAGGGATGGCGCGGATCCTCGAATATCTCGCGCCAGCCGCCCTGCTCGACGATGCGGCCAAGATACATCACCGCGACGCGGTCGCTCACATGCTCGACCACCCCAAGATCGTGGCTGATCATGATGTAGGCCAACCCCATCTCGTCCTTGAGCTCCAGCAGCAGATTGATGATCTGGGCGCGGATCGAAACGTCGAGCGCCGACACCGGCTCGTCGCAGATCACCAGCTTGGGCTTCAGGATCAACGCGCGGGCGATGCCGATGCGTTGGCGCTGGCCGCCGGAGAATTCGTGCGGATAGCGGTCGGCATGGTCGGGACGCAGCCCGACCTTGGCCATCATGTCGGCCACGCGCTGTTCGACCTCGGCTTTGTCGGACACGCCGTGGATGCCGAGCGGCTGGGCGAGCGTGCGGCGCACGGTCTGGCGCGGATTGAGCGAGGCATAGGGGTCCTGAAAGACCATCTGGACGACGCGCGCCACCTTCATGCGGTCGAGCTTGCGCGCGGCGCTGATTTCCTCGCCGTCGAGCAGCATGCGGCCGCGCGTCGGCGCCACCAGCCCCATGATGGCGAACGCCAAGGTCGACTTGCCGCAGCCCGATTCGCCCACCAGGCCGAGGCACTCGCCGGGCTTCACGTCCAGGGTGACGCTGTCGACCGCCTTCAGGGTCTTGAGGCCACCCTTGAACGAGCTGCCGACGGCGTAGTGCACGGCGAGGTCGTCGAGCGTGAGCAGGGCTTCAGGCATGGTGATAGCACCGCACCAGTCCACCCTCCGGCAGGGCCGTGACGTCGGGTGCCACCTCGCGGCAGATCCCGGTGCTCGCGGGGCAGCGCGGGTTGAAGCGGCAGCCGCCGGGATAGGCGGCGATCGAAGGCACGACGCCTGAAATTTCGCGCAGACGCTGGCGGCCACGCCGCGCGCGTTCACCGAGGCGGGGCAGCGAATCGACCAGGCCTTGCGTGTAGGGATGCGTCGGATGTGCGAAAATCGCCTCGGAGACCTGGGCTTCGACGATGCGGCCGGCATACATCACCGCCACCCGGCGGCACATGTTGGCGACCAGACCGAGATCGTGGCTGATCATCAGGATGGCCGTGCCCTTGGCCGCGCAAAGCTCGGCCATCAAGTCGATGATCTCGGCCTGCACCGTGACGTCGAGCGCGGTGGTCGGTTCGTCGGCCACCAGCAGGTCGGGCCCGCAGGCCAGCGCGATGGCGATCATCACGCGCTGGCGCATACCGCCCGAGAGCTGGTGCGGATAGTCCCTGATGCGCCGCTCGGGCGAGGGCACGCGGACCTGGCGCAGCGCATCCTCGGCACGGTCCATGGCCTCGTTCCAGCCCATGCCCTCGTGCAGCACGAACATCTCGGCGATCTGCCGGCCGACCGGCGACAGCGGGTTCAGCGCCGTCATCGGCTCCTGGAAGATCATGGCGATGCGCTTGCCGCGCAGCCGGCGCATCTCGGCGGCGGACGCGTTCTGGATCTCCTGTCCCTCGAGCACGATCCTGCCGCCGGCCATCGACAGTGGTCGGCGCAGCAGGCCCATGACGGCCAAGGCGGTGATGCTCTTGCCGCAGCCCGATTCACCCACCAGTCCGAACGCCTCGCCGCGGCCGATCTCGAACGACACACCTTCGACGGCATTATGGGTCACGCCGTCGCCAGCCAGCGCGATGCGCATGTCGTCGACCCTGAGGAGGGGAGTAGTCATGCGCGCGCCCTCAATTCCGTCGCGTCGTCGATTGCGGATCGAGGAGGTCGCGCAAACCGTCGCCCAGCAGGTTGAGGCCGAGCACGGTGAAGAAGATCGCCAGGCCGGGGAACACCGACAGCCACGGCGCGGTGGTGATCTGGTCACGCGCCTCCGACAGCATGCTGCCCCAGCTCGGGAAAGGCGGCCGGATGCCGAGGCCGAGGAACGACAGCGCCGCTTCCGCCAGGATCGCGCCACCCATGCCCAGGGTGGCGATCACGATCAGCGGTCCCAGGATGTTGGGCAGCACCTGCGTGAACATGATGCGCAGGTCGCCATAACCCAGGATGCGCGCCGCCTGGACGTAGCCCTGGCTTTTCAGCGACAGGACCTGCGCCCGGGCGATGCGGCAGGAGTAGGACCAGCTCGTGAGGCCCAGGGCGATCACGAGGCTCACGAGGCCCGGCCCGAGGATCGCCATGATGGCGAGCGCGAAGACCAGCGAGGGGATCGCCAGCATGAGGTTGGTGAGGCCGCTCACCAGATCGTCCCACCAGCCGCCCCAATAGCCCGCGGTGAGTCCCAGAGTGACACCGATCAAGCTGTTGCAGATCTGGCTGATAATGCCGACGCTGAGCGAGATGCGCGCGCCGTAGACGATGCGCGAGTAGATGTCGCGGCCCTGGGCGTCGGTGCCGAAGGGAAAGTCCCAGCAGGGCGGGATCTCGGCGTTCATCAGATTGGCGTCGAGCACCGGATCGGTGAGCGCGATCCACGGTGCCAGGATGGCCGCGGCGATGGCGATGGCGACCAGGCCGCCGCCGACCCAGAGCGAGGCGCCGCCCTTCAGCCTGAGTCGGGGCAGTTTCAGCGCCATGCTCATCGATATGGGCTCATCGGTAGCGGATCCTGGGGTCGATCACGACATAGGCGAGATCGACCAGGGTGTTGATGACGAGGAAGAACAGCACGATCATCAGGATGCAGCCCTGGACCGTCGGCATGTCGCGCTGGAAGACCGAGTCGACCATCAGCGATCCGACCCCCGGCCAGGCGAACAGCTTCTCGACCACGACCGCCTGGCCCATCAGCGAGCCGAACTGCAGGCCGACGATGGTGATGACGAGGACCAGGGCGTTGCGCAGGACGTGCCATTTCACGACAAGGCGTTCGCTCATGCCCTTGCTGCGCGCGGTGCGGACAAAATCGGCATTGAGAACGTCGAGCACGGCGGCGCGCGTCGTGCGCGCCAGCAGTGCCATCGGCCCGACGCCCAGCGCGATCGCGGGCAGGACGAGATTGCGCAGGCCGCCATCGCCATAGCCGAAGCTCGGCAGCCACTGGAGCTTCAGCGCAAACAGGTACATCAGCATCAGGCCGAACCAGAATTGCGACAGCGAGAGCCCTGAGATGGCGCCGATCATCGACGCGGTGTCGATCAGGCTGCCGGGCTTCAGCGCTGCAAGGAAGCCCAGGGTGACGCCGACCAAAATGGCGAAGGTCATGGCGGCCAGGACCAGCTTCAGCGACGGCCAGATGCGGCCGCTCAGCATCTTGGTCACCGGCTCGCGCGTGCGGAACGAGATGCCGAGATCGCCAACGGCGGTATGGGCGACGTACTTGGCGAAGCGTTCGATCAGCGGATCGTCGAGCCCCATCTCCTTGCGCATGCGCTCCATCACCGCCGGATCGATGGTCGAGCGCCCATCCTCGTTCATGCCCGAGATGAAGCTGCCGGGCAGGACGGAGAACAGCAGGAAGACGAGCGCGACGACGGCGAGCAGCGTCGGGATGACGTTGGCGAGGCGGCGGCCAAGGACGAGAAGCATCTACGAAACTCTGGAAATCCCCCGCCGAGGACGAGGGACCTCTTGCTTTCTATGTCGCCGTTACTTGGCCGGCGAGCTGGCGTCGACCCAGATGTCCTCGGGATACTGATGGGTGATCTCGGTCGGGTTGGCCTGCAGCCCGTGCACCCACGGCTGGAAGGCAAGCACCGCCTTGTTGTAGTTGAAGAACCACACCGGCGCTTCTTCATAGAGCAGGTTGTTGGCCTTCTTCAGAAGCTCGTCGCGCTTGGCCATGTCGCCTTCCTGGGCGGCATCGTCGAGCAGCTTGTCGAAGTCGGCGTTGTTGAAGCCGGTGTAGTTGCAGGCCGTGCGCGGCGTCTTGGAGTAGTAGCAGCGCAGCGCGGCAAGCGAGTCCGGACCGGTCAGGCTCGACGCGATGAGGGTCTGGTGGTCGCCCTTCATCAGGATCTCGGTCAGCACCGTGACTTCGACCAGCTTGGGCTTGGCCTTGATGCCGACCTTGGCCAGCATCGGGATCACTGCTTCGACGATCGGCAGGCCCCAGCTCTCGTTCTGGCTGGTCGTCCATTCGAACTCGAAGCCGTTCGGGTAGCCGGCCTCGGCCAGCAGCTTCTTGGCCTTCTCGGGATCATACGGGTAGGGCTTCACGGTCTTGTCGAAAGCGGCCGACGAGGGCGGCAGCCAGCTCGTCGCGCGATAGGCCTTGTCCTTGACCAGGCGCGAGATGATCAGGTTGGCGTCGATCGCGTAGTTGATCGCCTGGCGGACGCGCTTGTCCTGGAACGGCTTGATCGAGCCGAGGTTGAAGAATGTCGAGCGCGTGAACATCTCGGCCACTTCGAGGATGCCCTTGGAGAGCTGCGGATCGGCGCGGTAGGCGACGTACTGCGCCGGTCCCAGGATCGAGGTGTCGATCTCCTTGTTGCGGAAGGCGACGTCGCGCGCCGCGGCCTCCGCCATGATCAGGACTTCGAGCTTGTCGAGGTAGGGTTTGCCGGGCTTGTAGAACTTGTCGAAGCGCTCCATGACGACGCGCGAACCCGGGATATGCTCCTTGAACTTGAAGGGGCCGAGGCCGACCGGGTTGGAGGCGAAGTTGCCCTTCTCGACCTCCTCCTTGGGCAGGATCGCCGTCGAGCCGCTGAAGAAGTAGTAGCCGGGGTCGACGCGATCCGTGATCGTCATCTCGAGCGTAAAGTCATCGATCTTCTTCAGGCCGGAAATTTCCTTGGCCTGGCCCTTCTCGACGTCGACCGCGCCCTTGATCAAGCGGACGTAGCGCGCGCCGGGATAGCCCTTGGAGCCGTCCATGATGCGGGTAAACGAGAAGATCAGGTCGTCGGCCGTCATCTTGCGGCCATTGTGGAAGTAGGCGTCGTCGCGCAGCTTGTAGGTATAGGTGAGGCCGTCGGCCGACACCGCGACGGACTTGGCGAGCTCCAGCTCGAGCTTGTTGGCTGCGGTGTTCCAGTTGTACAGCGAGCGCTGGATCGCCTTGCCCACGATGTCGTCCTGGGCACGCGGCGTCACGTGCGGGTCGAGGCTGCCGAAGCTCGCGGCGTAGGGTGCGGTCATGCGGAGCGTGCCGCCCTTGCGCGGCGTCTCGGCCTGTTGGGCCTGAACGGCACCGGTTGCGAGAGCGGCCAGCGCCGCGGCTGCAGCCAGCCAAACCAGTTTCCTCATGAACCCCAATTCCCCTGATTGACTATCTTGTTGGCGGCCATTCCATCGTGAATGGGGGGCCAGCGCAAGAGCAGAGGCTTTCCATGGACTCGCGGTGGACGCATCGTCATGATCGTCAGGAGGGCGTTCGCAGGAGGAGTAGATGATGGCGCGACTGGCGCAGGTGTTGCTTGCCGGCTTGTCGGCCTTGCTATTGGCGACGGCGGCGCAGGCGCAGTCGACGCTCAAGATCGTCATGCATGCCGATCTCAAGGTCATCGATCCGATCTGGGTATCGCTGCAGATCAGCCGCACGCACGGTTACATGATCTACGACACACTGTTTGGCCTCGACTCGAATTTGAAGCCCAAGCCTCAGATGGTCGATCGCTACGAGGTCAGCCCCGACGGTCTGGTCTATACCTTCGTCCTGCGCGACGGTCTTGTCTGGAGCGACGGCGCGCCGGTGAAGGCGGAGGATTGCGTGGCTTCGCTCAACCGTTGGGGCTCGCGCGATGCCATGGGTCAGAAGCTGCTGGCCAATATCAAGGAACTGGTGGCACTCGACGACAAGACCATTCGGCTGACCCTTTCCGGGCCTTATGCGCTGGTGCTCGAATCACTCGCCAAACCGGGCGGCCTGGTGCCGTTCATGATGCCCAAGCGCATCGCCGACACGCCGAGCAGCCAGCAGATCAAGGAGTGGGTCGGCTCCGGTCCCTTCCTCTTCAAGGGCGACGAGTGGAAGCCCGGCGAGAAGACCGTCTACGTGAAGAACCCGACATACAAGCCCCGTCCCGAGCCTGCTTCGTATTTTGCCGGCGGCAAGGTGGCCAAGCTCGACCGGGTCGAGTGGGTTGCCCTGCCCGACACACAGACCGCGGTGAGTGCGCTGTTGGCGGGCGAGATCGATGCCATCGAATCGGTCACACCCGACCTCCTGCCGTTGATCGAGAAGAACAAGTCGATCGAGGTGGTGCGCGGCTCGCTGCCCAGCCAATACACGATGCGGCCCAACTGGCTCAATCCGCCGCTCGACAATCCCAAGATTCGCGAGGCGATCGGCTACGCCCTCAACCAGGTCGAGTTCCTCGACGCCGTGGTGGGTGATTCGCGCTACTACAGGGTCTGCAAGACCTATTTCGTCTGCGGCACCGAATATGCAAGCGATGCCGGCGTCGCCGGACGGCTGGAAGGCAATGCCGCCAAGGCGAGGGAACTCCTGAAGGAGGCGGGCTATGACGGCACGCCGCTCGTGCTGCTGCAGCCCACCGACGTTGCCGTGCTCGCCAACCTGGCGCCGGTCGCCAAGGCCCAACTCGAGCGCGCCGGTTTCAAGGTCGACATGCAATCGATGGATTGGCAAACCCAGGCTGCACGCTCGATTCGCCGTGAGCCGCTCAATCAGGGCGGCTGGAGCCTGCTGACCGGAAGCTGGGGTGCGCTCGACCTGGTCAATCCGATCGTCACCTCGTCGCTCAACGCCAGTTGCGACAAGGCCGCGCCCGGCTGGCCGTGCGACACGGCTATCGAGGAGTTGCGCGACCGGTTCGCGCGCGAAGCCGATCCGGCCAAGCGCAAGGCGATCGCCGGCGAGATCCAGACGCTCGCCGTCAAAGCAGGCACTCACTGGCCGCTCGGCGAGTGGTACAGCCTCAGCGCCTATAGCACCAAGATCAAGGGCAACACCCGCACCCCGGCCGCGACCACCTTCTGGAACATGGAGAAGGCGGCGCGTTGACGATATCCGTCAGGCGGGCACGCAATAGCCGTCGCGGCGCGGATCGCAGCCGCCGATGAAGCTGCCGGTCGCAGGATCGACCGCCACGCCCTGCATGCCGCCTACTTTCATCGTCCAGTCGGGGCCGCTGGTGACATCGTGGCCGCGCTTGCGCAGCTCGGCCTGGACGGCGGGCTCGATCCGCGATTCCAGCAGCACGGCGGCGCCATCGGTCAGCCGCCCGCGCGGCGCTTCGATCGCCTGCTGCAGCGGCAGGCCGAAATCGAGGTACTGGACCAGCGCCTGCGGCTGGGTCTGCAGGATGCCGTAGCTGCCGGGCGTGCCCAGGGCCAGCACCGGCTTGTCGTCCTCGGTGACGATCGAGGGCGCCATGCAGATCGGCAGCGCGCCGCCCGGCGTGACGCGATTGGGACTCTTCGGATTGACGTCCGCCCAATAGAGGAAATTGTTGAGGCTGACGCCCGTGCCGGGCACGACGATGCCGGCGCCGAAGACGCTGCCCAGGCTTTGCGTGACGCAGACCAGATTGCCGTCGCGGTCGGCGATCGAGAAGGACGTCGTATGGCTTTCGCCCGCCGCTGCGTCCGATGTCCCTTGGTCCGCCATCCATTGCTCGGTGGGTCCGGTCACCGGCTTACCGTCGCGCACGCGCCGGCGCAGGCCTTCGACGTGGCCGGTGACCGGGAGTTCGGCGAGCTTCTGCGGCGACGGCACGCTGTTGGCGATGCGCACGCCGGCAGCGAGCCGGATCGCCCGCAGCACCGTGTCGACATGCTGGACCGAATTGCGACCGAGCTTGCCGAGGTCGAAGCCTTCGAGGATGCGCAAGGTGAGCGCGAACTGAAAGCTTTCGCACGGCGGCGGCGGCATATGGACCGTGCGCCCGCGATAGGAGACCGACAGCGGATCGGTCCAGTGCGGCTTCACCGCCAAAAGATCGTCCATCGTGAGGCAGCCGCCGAGTTCGGCCAGGCGCGTCACCAGTTTTTCGCCGAGCGCGCCGCCATAGAGCAGGCCCGGCCCTTCGGCGGCGAGCGCCTCCAGCGTGCCGGCGAGGTCGGGCTGCTTGAGGACGAAGCCGGGCGCTACCGTGCCGGTGCCGTTGGTATAGACCCGCGCCCATTCCGGGTAGAGCTTGGGATGGCCGCGCAATTCGGGGCCTACGCCCTGGATCTCCTCGACGTTGAATTCGATCAGCGGGTAGCCGTCGCGCGCCAGCCCGATCGCCGGGGCGAAGATTTCCGGCAGCTTCTTGCGGCCGTAGGCGCGCACCAACTCGCACCAGCCCGCAAGATTGCCCGGCGCGCCCACCGCGAGGGCGCCGCGCTGCAGCTGGTCGCGGCGAGTGAGGCTGTCGACCGGAAATTTCCGCGGGATCGGCGCTATGAAATCGAGCGAGCGCACGCGCTTCTCGGTGGCGATATAACAGCTCGCCAGGCCGCGGCCGGCCAGTCCGGACATATAGGGTTCGACGACATTGAGCGCGGCTGCGGTGGCTGCCGCCGCATCGAACGCCGTGCCGCCATTGGCGAGAATGCGCGCCCCGGCGGCAGCGGCCAGCGGATGCGCCGCGGCCACCATGCCGTGCCGCGATGCGATTGTCGGACGTCTGCCGTGCTGCAACATCTTTGCCTCCCCCATCCTTGCATCGTGCAGGTCGAGCCGCCCGGCGACCAGAGCAATTTGCGCATCGCCGCCTCCACTTGCATAAGGGACGCCGGGCTTCGGTGGGACGGGAGAGGACGATGAGCAGCAACAAGCGCCTCGAATTCGGCAGGAACCAGCCGAATTCGAGGCGCTTGTTGCTGCAGACGGCCGGCGACACCACGGCCTATGGACTGGCCAGTGCGCAGGTGGCCTCGTCGCTTGATCTGTTCGATCGCGTGGTGCGTGCCGCCGAGGACGCGGGCTTCGAATACATGCTGGTGCCGGTCCAGACCGCCTGCTGGGAGGCGTGGATCGCCAGCGCCATGATGGTGGCGCGCTCCAAATCGATGCGCATGCTGGTGGCGGCGCGGCCGTCTTATATAAACCCGGTGCTGCTCGCCAAGATGATCTCGACCTTCGACCAGCTCTCGGGCGGCCGCATCTGCATCAACCTGATCGCGGGCCAAAGCGAAGCCGAGAATGCCTCCGAGGGCATCAAGTGGGGCAAGGAAGAGCGCTACGAGATCATGGACGAGGAAGTCTCGATCCTGAAGGCGCTATGGACGACTCGCGGTCCCGTGAATTTCGACGGCAAGTTCTATCAACTGAAGGGTGCCCAGATCCGTCCCAATCCGCTGCAGAAGCCCTATCCGAGATTCTATCTCGGCGGCGGCTCGAAGCAGGCGTGGGAAATTTCGGCCAAGCACTCCGATGTGCATCTGTTCTGGGGCGATACCTACGAGCGAATCCGCGCCAACATGGCGGAGATCAAGTCGATGGCCGCGGCGCACGGCCGCGAGAAGGAGATCGGCTTCGGCATGCGGCTGCAGGTCGTGTGCCGGGAGACCGAGAAAGAGGCATGGGACTTCGCGCATGGGCTGGTGGTCCACGCCAGCGAGGCGCAGAAGGCATTCGTGAAGGAGCGCTTCGCCACGTCCGAAGCCAACCGCCGCGTGCGCGAACTGGCGGCGATCGGTGAGACCATCGAGCCGCATCTGTGGACCGGCATTACCCAGGTGCGGCCCGGCGCCGGCATCGCCGTGGTTGGCAATCCGGAACAGTGCGCGGCCACGCTGCAGAACTTCATCGACCTCGGCTGCCACTCTTTCTGCCTGTCGGGGTATCTGCACGACGAGGAGGCGGAGCGCTTTGGCAAATGGATCATGCCGATCCTGCGCGAGCGCAACAAAGAGCGGATGCTGGCGGCATGACCACGTCACTGGAAGTCGTGAAGTGAACTAAGGCAGCTCCAGCCTGACCGCGACGGCGGCGCTGGCGATCACGGCCAGGTCCTTGCCTTCCTCGTCGGGCACGTCGAGGCCGCCCTTGACGGCTTTGACCGTCACGATGCCGTGCGGCAGCGAGGTCCTGACCTTTTCGATGTCGACCTTCTCGGGCTTCTGCACGCCGATGGTGACGTCGACGAACATGCCGGTCTTGGAGTCGACACCGAGCGAGCGGATCATGGCGAGAGAGCTGTGGTGCAGGGCGTCCTGCACGGCGCGCAAGGCGGCCTTGGTGTAATCGCCGCCATGCAGGTCGTTGCCGGTGCCGAGTTCGAGGATGACGCGTCGTGCGGTCATGGTGCTGTCCTTTCGCGCGTCAGATATCGAGCCGGACGATGGCGGCCGCCTGCGCGATCACCGTCTTATCCGTGCCGGCTTCGTTGGCGATCTCGAGGCCGCCCTCGAACACCTTCACCGTGCCGGTGCCGTGCGGCAGCACGGCCAGCACCTCGGCCTTGTCGACCTTGCCAGGCTGCGGCACGCCGATCAGGACTTCGACCCGCATGTCATCGCTCGACTTGCCGAGCGCCGTGGCGACGGTGAGCGAGTTGTGCCACAGCGCGTCCTTGAGTGCGCGGACGGCGGCCTTGGTATAGTCGCCGCCGCGGATGTCGGTGCCCATGCCAATCTCGAGCGCCACTCTCTTCAACGTCATCACGATCTCCTCCAGCCCTTGGTCAGCCTGGCCTTGACCAGCAGCGGTTTGACACGGCGAGACGGCTGCATGAAGCGGCCGTCCTGCCGTCCTTGGCAGTTTGCGCGAAAGGGCGGCTGAGCGCTACTTCCGGCGCGCGGCGTCGATGCTCCAGGGCCCGGCGCCGGCGGCCGCAAGGTAGAGGAAGACGAAGCAGTAGAGCACGGCCAGTTCGCCTGCGTTCAGGATCGGATAGAAGCCACGAGGCGCGTGGGCCACGAAGTAGGCGATTGCCATCTCGCCCGACAGCAGAAACGCCACCGGCCGCGTGAACAAGCCGAGGACCAGCAGAATGCCGCCTACCAACTCGAACATTCCGCCGATGCCAGCCAGCGACATCGGGTCGACTTTGGCGAACGCGGGAACTGGCGGGAACTTGAGGTACTTTGCCATACCATGCTGCAGGAACAGCAGGCCGGCCGCGATGCGCAGGACGCTGAGCAGCCGCGGTGCCCAAGCTGTGCCGATTGCCTCGAAATTCATGACTTGATCTCCCCGGAGAGTTGGTCGATCCACCATGAGCCCGGCTTTAATTTTCGACAAGCGGTGTGAGTTGTTACTAGGTCACGGTTTTGTTAGTCACTCCTCGCACTTCGTCCGGGGTTTGCTTATGATCCTCAAAAGTGTTCGGCCAAAGAGCCGGGAATAGAGAGAGGCGGTCCAGCCGCCTCCATGAGGGAGGATTGATGGCGACGGTCGACATCCGCAACGTGCGGAAGGCTTTCGGAACCTTCGAGGTACTGCACGGCGTCAGCGTCGACATTGCCGATGGTGAGTTCGTAGTACTGGTGGGTCCGTCCGGCTGCGGAAAGTCGACGCTGCTGCGCATGCTGGCCGGTCTGGAGAATATCACCAGCGGAGAGATCGCGATCGGCTCGCGCGTGGTGAATGCGGTGCCGCCCAAGGACCGCGACATCGCCATGGTCTTCCAGAATTACGCGCTCTATCCGCACATGACCGTGTTCGACAACATGGCCTTTTCGCTGACTTTGGCCAAGGCGCCCAAGGCGCTGATGGAGCAGGAGGTCAATCGCGCGGCCAAGATCCTGGGGCTCGAACAGCTATTGCAACGCTTTCCGCGCCAGCTCTCCGGCGGTCAGCGCCAACGCGTCGCCATGGGCCGCGCCATCGTCCGCAATCCGCAGGTCTTCCTGTTCGACGAGCCGCTCTCCAATCTCGATGCCAAGCTGCGCGTGCAGATGCGCTCGGAGATCAAGGAGCTGCACCAGCGGCTCAAGGTCACGACCGTCTACGTCACGCACGACCAGATCGAGGCCATGACCATGGCCGACAAGATCGTGGTGATGAACGGCGGCAATATCGAGCAGATCGGCGCGCCGCTGGAACTCTACGACCGGCCGGCCAATGTCTTCGTGGCAGGCTTCATCGGCTCGCCGGCGATGAACATCCTGAAGGGCACCGTCGCCAACGGCAGCCTGCGCACCGACGACGGCACCGACTGGCCCCTGCCGACGACGCTCAAGAGCGCCAAGGAAGGCCCGGCCGTTTACGGCGTACGTCCCGAGCATCTGCGCATCGATGGCAATGGCGGCATTCCCGCCATCGTCCAGGTCGTCGAACCGACCGGCTCGGAGACCCAGGTCCTGATGAAGATCGGCAGCCAGACCATGACAGGTGCGTTCCGCGAGCGCGTGACCGCCAAGCCCGGCGAAATCCTGCCGGTGCGCCCGGATCCCGCCCTCGTTCATCTGTTCGATCAGCAATCGGGCCAACGGCTCTGAGAAGCCGGGTTCAAGACTTCAGTAGTTCATAAGGAGGAAACGACAGTGGTTTACATCATCAAGCGGCGCGAAGCCCTGAAGCTCGGCGCCGGTGCGGCCGCGATCATGGCCGCCGGGCAGGCCAGCGCGCAGGCGATTCCCAAGGCCGACGTCGCCGCGCCCAAGCTGGACATCGAGAAGGGCGCCTCGCTGCGCCTGATCCGGCCGGCGAAGTTCGTCGAGCCCGACGAGGTGATCTTCCGTGCGAACTCGGCGAAGTTCGCCAAGGAATTCGGCGTCGACGTCAAGGTCGACCTCGTGGGCTGGGAGGACATCACCCAGCAGACCGCCGTCTCCGCCAATACAGGCGCCGGCCCCGACGTCATCATCGGCTGGGCGGAAAGCCCGCACATCTATGCCGACAAGGTGCTCGAGTTGACCGACATCGCCGAGTATCTCGGCAAGAAGTACGGCGGCTGGCTGTTCCTCGGCGAGAAGTACGGCAAGAAGGCCAAGACCAACAACTGGATCGGCCTGCCGATGGGGGGCTCGGGCGGACCGCTGGTGTATCGCGCCTCCGCGCTCAAGGAAGCGGGCCATGACAAGATCCCGTCCGACCATGCGGGCTTCCTGAAGCTCTGCCAGGCTCTCAAGAAGATCAACAAGCCGGCGGGCTTCGCGCTCGGCAACGCGGTGGGCGACGCCAACGGCTTCGCGAACTGGATGTTGTGGAGTCACGGCGCGACCCTCGTCGATGAAGAGGGCAAGGTCACCTTGAACAGCAAGGAGACAATCAACGCGCTGAAGTACGTCAAGGAACTCTATCCGAGCTTCATCCCGGGCACGATGTCGTGGAACGACATCAGCAACAATCGCGCCTATGCGTCGAAGGAGCTCTTCCTCACGTCCAACGGCGTGTCGCTGTACTTCTCGCTGAAGAACGACCCGGCGACCAAGGAAGTGGCCGACGACACCGAGCATGCGAACCTCGTGCAGGGTGTCGCTTCCTCGCCGCCGATGTCCGCCACCGTGCTGAACGGCATGGTGCTCAAGCACACCAAGTTCCCGAATGCCGCCAAGGCCTACCTCGCCTTCATGATGGAAGCCGAGCAGTACGACCCGTGGCTGACCGGCTGCCTCGGCTACTGGGCGCATCCGCTCAAGGCTTACGATAAGAGCAAGGTGTGGGAGAGCGATCCCAAGATCGCGATCTACCGCAACACCATGGATAACCGGTTCTGGACTGGCTACAAGGGCCCGATCACCCAGGCCGCCGGCACCGTCCAGGCCGAGTACATCCTGGTCCAGATGTTCGCCTCCGTGGCTTCGGGCCAGGCGACGCCCGAAGACGCCGCCAAGGAAGCGGAGCGTCGCACCAAGCGCTACTACCGCTAATCAATACCAATATCGGGACGGCGCGGCCGGGAACTGCCGCGCCGTCTTTCCCCTCGCTGCGGAGGAAAGATGACCGTCGCCACGATGACCGATTGGACCCGCGCCCGGCGGCAGCCCGGCTGGCTCGCGCGCCTGTTCGACCACAAGCCGTTCCTCATCTTCATGTGCCTGCTGCCGGCCCTCGGCCTGCTGCTGGTCTTCCTTACCTATCCGCTCGGCCTCGGTCTCTGGCTCTCCTTGACCGACACCAAGATCGGCGGCGCCGGCAAGTTCGTCGGCCTCGATAATTTCGAATACCTGATGGAAGACCCCCAGTTCTGGAGCGCCGTCTTCTTCAGCGTGTTCTACACCGGCGTGGCGACCTTCGGAAAATTCGCGCTGGGCCTGTGGCTCGCCCTCCTGCTCAACAACCACGTCCCGTTCAAGAGCCTGCTGCGCGCCATCATCCTGCTGCCCTGGATCGTGCCGACCGTGCTCTCGGCGCTCGCCTTCTGGTGGCTCTACGATCCGCAGTTCTCGATCTTTTCCTATCTCGCTGTCGACGTGCTGCATATTCGCTCCAAGCCGTTCGACTTCCTGAGCACCGTCTGGCCCGCGCGCTGGTCGCTGGTCGCGGCCAATATCTGGCGCGGCATCCCGTTCGTGGCGATCTCGCTGCTGGCCGGCCTGCAGACCATCTCGCCATCGCTCTACGAGGCGGCGTTGCTCGACGGCTCGACGGCATGGCAGCGCTTCCGCTTCATCACCTTTCCGCTGCTGATGCCGATCCTGGCGATCGTGATGACCTTCTCGATCATTTTCACCTTCACCGACTTCCAGCTTGTCTACGCCATCACGCGCGGCGGCCCGTTGAACTCGACCCATCTCATGGCGACACTGGCCTTCCAGCGCGGCATCTCGGGAGGTGAACTGGGCGAGGGCGCGGCGATCGCCGTCGCGATGATCCCGTTCCTCGTCGGCGCCACGCTGTTCAGCTACTTCGCCCTCGCGCGTCGCAAGTGGCAGCAGGGAGAGGCCAATGACTGACGTGACGACGACCTCCCCGGAAGTCCGGTCGAAGGCCACGGTAACGCCCGACCAGATGTCGTGGGACAGCCGTACGCGGCGGATGGTGACGATCTATTTGCCGCTCGCGCTGTTCGTCGTCGTGCTGCTGTTCCCGTTCTATTGGATGGCGGTCACGTCGTTCAAGCCGAACGCCGAACTTTACGACTACAAGAAGTTCAATCCGTTCCTGATCGGCAGCCCCACGCTGCAGCATATCAAGCACCTGCTGTTCGAAACCGCCTATCCGCACTGGCTGATGACCACCATGATCGTGGCGGTGTGCGCGACCACGCTGTCGCTGTTCTCCAGCGTGCTGGCGGCCTACGCGATCCAGCGGCTGCGGTTCAGGGGCAGCCAGTATATCGGCCTGGGAATCTATCTCGCCTACCTCGTGCCGCCGTCGATCCTGTTCATTCCACTGGCAACGACGATCTACCAGCTCGGCTTGTTCGATTCGCCGTTGGCGCTCATCCTGACCTATCCGACGTTCCTCGTGCCGTTCAGCACCTGGCTGCTGATCGGCTATTTCAAGTCGATCCCCTACGAACTCGAGGAATGCGCCCTGATCGATGGCGCGACACGCCTGCAGATCCTGCGCCGCATCACCCTGCCGCTGGCGGTGCCGGGCCTGATCAGCGCCGGCATCTTCTCCTTCACCCTGTCGTGGAACGAATTCATCTATGCGCTGGCTTTCATCCAGAGCAGCGAGAAGAAGACCGTGTCGGTCGCCATCCTCACCGAACTTGTGTCCGGCGATGTCTATCAATGGGGCGCGCTGATGGCGGGCTCATTGCTGGGCTCGCTGCCGGTGGCGATTTTCTACTCTTTCTTCGTCGACTACTACGTCTCGTCGCTCACCGGCGCCGTCAAGGAATAGACACGCACCCGACCTAGGTCATCGGTGCGGGCGGCATCGGCGGCTTGGATGGGATTGGCGGCGAGACTTCCGGGCCATTCGGCCCGGGGACCGGCATCTCCGGTGGAACCGATGTCGGATTACCCGGATCGGCGGGTGGAACCGGCTGCTCGGGCACCTCGGGAAGCGGGCCGGTGGCGGCTTTGAATTGTCTCCCGCGATTGCGCATGTCGGTTCGCATCATTCTCTCCCTGAAAAATATTCAGCAGCCGGAAGAGGAATGCCCGCGATGAGGCGGGCATTCCGTTAGCTTCGGCTATTCACGACTGTCCTGCGGGTGTTTTGACTTGTCGTCGTGACCGGGTTTCTGCCCCTGGTTTGGCGAGGTCGACGGCCGCTGATTGGGGTTCTGGTTCTGCTGATTCTGCTGCGGCCGCTGCTGCTGTTCGCGCTGCTGCTGATTGGGATTCTGGTTATTCTGCTGGTTCATGATCATTCTCCAGACTGAAAGCGGCGACCGGTGCGGCGCCGCTGGGAATAAAACGCCTTCCTTTCGACGGCGGTTGCCGAAATACCACTGGGTTCAAAAATGAATTTGAGGGGCAACCGCCTCATCTTCGCCGTCATCGAATTGGCGCGGAGCCTGCGATCTGGCAGAGGTCGAGCCATGCATACTTGCGCGCGCCGCCGGCAGCGTCCCAGTATTCGGCCTGATCAGGTTTCACTCGGACGACGGCGACGTCAGGGCCGTCGGCGCCTTCGGGAAACCATTTGTCGGCGTCGCCGTCCCACAGGCTTCGGATCATCGCCCGGTCGTCCGAAATCCTGGCCGTGCCCGACACCGAGAGAAAATGCTCGCCCTTGTGATCGATGAAAGCGAGATTCACGAAACCCATGTCGGCGATCTCGTAGGCTTTGTGTGACGAAGGCCGGGTCAGGAAGTGGATCTCGCCCAACTTGCGGTTGGCAACCGATCCCATCGGCCGTCCGCGCAAGGCTTCGCCGTGGCGTGTCACGAGTATGCAGACCTTGATCTCATCGATCATGGCCCAGAATGCATCTACATCGACCAAGCTGCTCACAGTGCCCTCCCGTGCAACTGCAAACGTCCTTCGATCGTCAACGTTCCCGCGGGCAACTCTGCTCCCCTGTGGACGTTGTTTTGGTATCGAGTAGCGGAGGGATGGCATGAGAAGATTGCTTGGAGCGATAGCCGCGGCAGCTTGCATCGCGAGCGGCGCATCGGCCGCCTTTGCCGCCACGGATGCGGAGTGCGCTGCGGAATGGACAAAAGCCGACGTCGATAACGACGGGGTGCTGAGCGGCGTCGAGGCCAGCCGTTATCTGGCTTTTTTGCGGATTCGTTCGCAGGTGCTGCCCGATGACGGTCGCATCACCCAGGCGAAATTCATAGCCGCCTGCAAGGGCGGCCTCTTCATGGCGGCGACCTCAGATCCCGGCGCGCCGCTGAAGGGTTCCACCAGTTTCAGCGAGGCCCAGGCCAAGGATCATATCGCGGCCGCCGGCTACACTGATGTGTCCGCCTTGACGAAGGACGATTCCGGTATCTGGCGGGGCAGCGCCAAAAAAGGCGATCAAAGCGTAAAGGTTGCCGTCGACTACAAGGGCAACGTCGTCTCGCAATAGGGTCGCAAACGAGAAGCCCTGTGCCTCGCCGGCCGCTCCGAACCGAAGGCGGCGGTAAGCTTAAGTCGTCGCGACCAGCAGTTCCTCTGAATTAATTGGCGGGCAAAGGCCATCTGTCCTGCCCGCGAAGTAACGCTGGGTAAGTGTTGCTGCGGACACGTGCCGGACTTCTCTAAAGCCGGCCTCGCGGGCCAGCGTCAGCATCTCGGTAGGCGTGAAGAAGCTGATGAAAGGTGTTCCGCTTGCCCGCGCGCCCTTCTCCGCTAGCTCGAGCCAGGGCCGGAGCTCGGGTGGTGCAAGCTTCAGCGGCAGCAGGAATGTCATGGCCAGCGTGGCTCCCGGGGCGAGCGCCGCGATCTGGCGCAGCGTGGCCGCGATCGCTTCCTTGGTGAGGTACATGCTGACGCCGGTAGAGACCACGACCGCCGGCTTGCCGGCGTCGAAGCCGGCGGCTGCGAGTTGTTCCCACCAGGATGCGTCCGCTTCGAAGTCCACCGGCACGAGCCGTAGCCACTCCGGAATGCCGAAGCCGAGCTCGATCAGGCGCTGCCGCTTCCAAGCCTGGGGACCGGGCTGGTCGATCTCGAACACAAGCAGGCGAGAGGCGATCTCCGGCCGGCGCTGGGCGAAGGTGTCCAGGCCCGCTCCGAGGATGACATACTGATCGACGCCGGCGTCGGCCTGTTTCACGACCAGGTCTTCGACGAAGCGGGCACGGGCTACAATGGATGCTCGGAAGGGGCGCGTGCCTTGTGGGTCCATGTCTGGGCGGTGGCGCCAACCTTCGTCGGGACCGGCCAGTCGCAGGCCGATCTCGTCTTGGAGCACATGCGGCGGCGGATCGGCTTGAACGTGCAGGGCCCGCCATAAAGCGACCCGCACGGCCGTGCTGTCTGGGGCAGTGGTTTGCTTATCGCGCATTGGTCACGATCGTACTGGCGATCCAGCCACCAGGTAAATCCCCAGTCCGTGTGCTTATTTTGGGTTGATTGATTCTATCAATCTTGAAGTTGCCATCCGGGTCCGGAAAATACGACCAGCATCGCCTGGAGGGGCTACCATGAAAGCGCACTACGCCATGTTCGCCGGTTACAACGCCTGGGCCAACAGTCGCTTGTATGATGCCGCCGGCGAACTCTCCGATGCCGATTACCGCACCGACCGCGGCGTCTTCTTCAAGTCCCTGCACGGCACGCTCAACCATCTGTTGACCACGGATCTGATCTGGATGGGGCGTTTCACCGGGGAGGGCGGCGCGCCGGAGAGGTTGGACACGATCCTGCATGAGGACCTGGCCACGTTGCGTGCAGCCCGCGAGGCGCAGGACCGGCGCATCGTTAGCTATGTCGACAGCCTCGATGACGCCCGCCTGGCAGGTGTCATACGGTATCGGCGCGTTTCCACACCGGAGGAATTCGTACAGCCTTTGTCGCCGGCACTGGATCACTGGTTCAACCACCAGACCCATCATCGCGGCCAAGCCCATGCAATTCTCACCGGGCTGGCTGGCTGCGCGCCGGAACTCGATCTGCTCTATTTCCAGCGCCTGGTGGCGGCGGGCAAGGCCTGACGCCTCACTCGCCCATTTATTTGCCGCCCCCGCCGGCCGCGCCGGCGCGGGTACCGGCATAAGCCACCGTCAGGCCGAAAATGTCGGTGAGTGCATTCGGCTCGGCGATCTTGGCAACATCGTCGAGGCTCGTCGTCTTGGGCGGCTTGAGGGTAAGGCGAAGCGGGCCCTTGGGCGCTTTCCAGTCGCCGATATAGGAAGCCAGCGCATCGAAAGCCTTCATCGAATCGGGCCCCTGTCCATTGGCGAAGCCGCCGAGCGACGCCAGGGCCATGGCGACCCACATCTCGGCGGTGGCGCCGTTCTGCTTGGCCATGACCGGCAGCAGCTTGGCCAGCAGGCCAGTATCGTCGAGCACCAGCGTGGAGGTGCGCAGTCGCACGTCGTCTTTCGACGAATCGAGCTTGCTCGCCTTGTCGCTCACACCGTCGAGTATCAGGCTAAGCTCGGTGCGGGCTTGGCCCTGCAGGACGATCTCGAGCTTGTTGAGGGTGAAGACCTTGTGATCGGTGTCGAGCCGGTAGTCGAGGGTTACGTCGGCAGGCACGCGCGGAATGCCATAGGCCGTGAACATGTTGGAGATGTCGTCGTCGCCGGTCATGCCTTCCAGCCGGATCTTGGCGAATCGCGGCATGTCATCCTTGTCCTTGGCGCTCTTGTCTTTCGGCGCTTGCAGCCGCTCGAAATCGAGTTCCTCTGCCGTGACCTTCACGATCTTCACCGTCGAGCTCTTGCCGCCGGTCTGCTCGCTCGCCGGTATGACCGCCACCACGTCGTTCAGCACGAAGCCGTTCGGTCCCAGGGCGCTGGCACTGCCGTAAGTGAACTTCTCGAATTCGAGTTGGGGTTTGACGTCGCGCTCGAAGCGCTGAAGCCCGTCCTGAGCCATCGCGACAAGCGGGGCGGCGGACAAGGAAATGGCCGCCAATAGCGACCACAAAAGCACTCGAACCTGACGCATCGTATCCCCCGCCGCGTTTGAATTCTCTCGACCCTAGCATGCAAGGGGTGACGCTGCACCGCAGCAAAAGCAAAATCAGGGATACGGCTAACGTCGCCGCGCGGAAGGCGTGGTGGCGGAAAGTATCTTGAGGGCGGTATCGCGGGTTTCCAGCACCAACTGGCGAGCCAGCCGTTCGGCTGCCTGTGTGTCGCCGCTGGCTGTGGCTGCAACAAGCGCACGCCAGCGCCCCAGAGACTGACGGCGTCGTTCCGGCGTCGCCATGCTGAGTTTCGCGTATCGCGCGGTTTGCCGGCCGAACGACAGGATCAGATCGGCCAGCCGTTTGCTACCCGCACTGCGTACGCAATAATCGCTGAGCGCACCGCTGGCCCGGGCATAGGCGTCGCCGTCGTCCCGTGCCGCCTTCAGGTTCTTCAGCAAATCGCTCAACCGAGCATGGACCTCGGGCGAAGCCGACGCCGCCAACCGGGCGCAGGCGAGGCCCATCAGGTTGGCGCGGATCTCGAAGACGTCCTGGACTTCCTGGGCGCTCAGCACCGTTACCTGGGCGCCGCGCTGCGGCAGGATCGTGACCAGCCCTTCGCTTTCGACCAGGCGCAGCGCCTCGCGTACCGAGGCGCGGCTGACGCCGAAGGAGCGCGCCAGATCGGTCTCCCGCAGCTTCTCCCCGGGCTTGAACTGGCCGTCGACGATGGCCTGCCCGATCCGCGAAGCGATCTGGGCCGGCAGCGTGCCGAACAGTTCGTAGGTGACGGGGGATGCATCGGCCATGGTAGGACGCTGTAGCGTCATAGCTCACTTGCTGTCAGCCTGTTTCTCATGCTGTCGATATTGCGTAATGTCGACATTCCAGCAGGGAGGGAACGATGAACGAATTGCTTCTCGAAGAGGTGATCACCCGTTCGGCCTGGCTCGGCCGGGACATCCAGGACGGCGAGAGCTGGATCTACCGCTTGAGCAGTGAAGAGACTGCCGAGCTCGACGCGGCGCTCCGTCACGTCCAGAAGCTCGGCCGACAGATTCCCGATATCGGCAAGGAGCATTTCCCGCTCGGGCGCTTTGCCCGCACGTTGCGCCTGCTGCAGACCGAGATCGAGAACGGCCTGGGAATCATGCTGATCCGCGGCTTGCCGCGCGATCGCTATTCGGCCGAGGAAATCGGCCTCATCTACTGGGGAATCGGCACGCATTTCGGCAGGGCGGTGGCCCAGAACGCCCAGGGCGACCTGCTCGGCCATGTGCGGGACATGGGGCGCGACTCCAAGCGCGACATGCATGCGCGCGGTTACCAGACGACGTTCACGCTGCCGTTCCACAACGATTCCTGCGACATCGTCGGGCTGGCTTGCCTGGAGACCGCCAGGTCCGGCGGCCTCAGCAGCGTGGCGAGCTCCGTGTCGGTCCATAACGCGCTGGTGCGCTCGCGGCCGGATCTCGCCAAGGTCCTCGCCCAGCCCTTCCATGCCGACCGCCGCGGCGAGGAGTCGGCCGGCCAGAAGCCCTATTACATCACGCCGACCTTCATCTGGCACAAGGGCCGGATGTTCAACCGCTACAACAGGACGTTCATCCAGTCCGCCCAGCGCTTCAACGAAGTGCCGCGGCTCACGCCGCTGCAAATCGAGGCGCTCGATATGGTCGATTCGCTGTGCAAGGACCCGCGGTTCCGCCTCGACATGAAGCTGGAGCGGGGCGATATGCAGTTCGTGAACAATTATGTCGTGCTGCATTCGCGCACGGCCTTCGAGGATCACACCGAGGAGGCGCGCAAGCGTCATCTGCTGCGCCTGTGGCTGCGCACGCCGGCTTTCGCCGACTATCCGGCCGCGCTGCGCGACCGCTACGAGGACATGGACCGCTGGCAGTCGAATCCGCGGCCGCCGAGCTATCACTTCGTCGACATGGCCGAAGTCACCACGCACTGAATAAAAGAACGGTTTGGAGGAAACGATGCGCGGATTGCAGCGGGCACTGGCCGCCTGCGCTGTCCTGTTGCTCCTGTGCGCCGGTGCGACGGCTCAGGGTTCCGGCAAATACCCCGATCACACGGTGCGGCTTGTCGTGCCGTTCCCGCCGGGCGGTCCGACCGACGTGTTCGCGCGCGTGCTTTCGGTCGGCCTCGCCGACCAGCTCGGACAGCAGGTGCTGATCGACAACAAAGGCGGTGCCGGCGGTAATCTCGGAACCGACCTGGTGGCGAAATCGAAGCCGGATGGCTACACGCTGCTGTTCGGCACCGCCGCCACTCACGGCATCAACATCTCGCTCTATGAGAGCTTGTCTTACGACCCCGTGAAGGATTTCGAGGCGATCGCGCTTTGCGGCATCGTGCCGATGGTGCTGCTGGTGCCGCCTGGACAACCGCGCACCGTTGCGGGCCTGGTCGCCAAGATGAAGGCCGAGCCTGGT
>Ga0193752_1000999_pt1 | contig 24855 bp, 23 predicted proteins | sample H1c1metaG_FD_144924 | JGI IMG/M metagenome (GOLD analysis project Ga0193752, IMG submission 144924) | Soil microbial communities from a riparian zone of the East river system, Colorado, United States - H1c1 | ecosystem: Environmental > Terrestrial > Soil > Riparian zone | place: USA: East River...
TCGCGGCGCGTGGGGGCATGCCATCGGCGGCATGGGCGCGATCACGCAGGCGATGCGCAAGGAAGCCGAGCGCCGCGGCGTTGAAATTACCACGCACTGCGAGGTGGCGCAGGTGTGCGTGGACATGCGCGGCGCGCAAGGCGTGCAACTGACCGATGGCCGCATGATCGAAGGCCGTTGCGTGGTGTCCGGCGTCAACCCGAAACTGCTCTACACCAAGCTCGTGCCCAGGCATGTGCTGGACGACGAATTTCTACAGCGCATGCGCAACTACAAATGCGCATCGGGCACGTTTCGCATGAACGTTGCGCTGGCGGAGTTGCCCAATTTCACCTGCATGCCTGGCATGCAGGTGCGCGATCATCACCAGTCGGGCATCATCATTGCACCTACACTGCATTATATGGAGCAGGCGTATTTCGATGCGCGCACCCTCGGCTGTTCGCGCAAGCCGGTGATCGAGATACTGATACCCTCGACGGTAGACGACAGTCTTGCGCCGCCCGGCAGGCATGTCGCCAGCTTGTTCTGCCAGCATTTCAACCCGCAGTTGCCGAAGGGGCTGGATTGGCATCAGATCCGTGAACCGGCCGCTGATCTGGTGATCACCACCGTCACCGAGTACGCGCCTAACTTCCGATCCAGCGTGCTGGGCCGCATGGTGTTATCGCCGCTCGATCTAGAGCAGCGCTTCGGCCTCATCGGCGGCGATATTTTTCACGGCGCATTAACCCTCGATCAGTTGTGGAGCGCGCGTCCACTGCTCGGTTACGGCGCGTATCGCGGACCGATTACTGGGCTCTACATGTGCAGCGCGGGCACGCATCCCGGTGGCGGGGTCACCGGCGCGCCCGGCCACAATGCCGCGCGTGAAATCGTGCTTGATTTCAAGCGCGGTCGCCTGGCCAAGAAATGATAAAAAATTCAATAAAAACAAATACTTACATAATTTCTGCATTGTGGCTGTGGTGGCTCATGCTCGCTGCGGGTTGCGGAAGCAACGTGCCCAAATTGGGCAAGCTGTCAGCGGCGGACGTGATCGTCGCCTTCGGTGACAGCCTGACTTTCGGTACCGGCGCGAGTGAAGCCGAAAGTTATCCCGTCGTTTTAGGGCAATTGATTGGACGCCAAGTCGTGCGCGCGGGCGTTCCCGGCGAAGTGACCGAAGGCGGGCTCGCGCGCTTGCAGAACGTCATCGACGAGCACAAGCCGAAACTGATAATCGTGTGCCTCGGCGGCAACGACATGCTACGCAAGGTGGATGAGGCGCAAACGAAATCGCATTTGCGCACTATTATCAAAACCATCAAAGCACAGGGCATCGACGTGGTGCTGATCGGCGTGCCCAGGCCCGCGCTGCTGACCAGCGCGCCACCGATGTTTGAAGAGATCGCCAAAGAGTTCTCCATCCCGTACGAAAGCAAAATCGTCACCGACGTGCTGTACCAGCGCGATCAGAAATCCGACGCCATACATCCCAACGCCAAAGGCTACCGGCGCGTGGCGGAGGCGATCGCCGCGCTGCTGAAAAAAGCAGGCGCGGTGTGAGATGACGGCGCCACGTTCCGCGATCGCCATGACCGCGATCATGTGCGTCGCAGAAGCCTTCAGCATGGCGGCCTTTGCTGCATATACCACGCTGCTGCCGTTGTTTCAGCGCGAGTGGGCGTTGTCCAATGCCCAGGCGGGGTTGATCGGCGGCATCGCATTCGCGGGTTATATGACGGCGGTGCCGGTGTTGACCGCGCTCACCGACCGCATCGATTCGCGGCGCATTTATCTGGGCGCGTGTCTGCTGTCGGCGCTGGGCGCGGCGGGTTTTGCGCTGTACGCGCAGGGCCTGTGGACGGCGTTGATTTTTCAGTTTGTGATCGGGGCTGGGCTGGGCGGCACCTATATGCCGGGCCTGAAAACACTCACCGACCATCTCGAAGGCCGCGCGCAGGCGCGTGCCACGGCGTTTTATGCCGCGTGTTTTGGCGTAGGCTCCAGCGTGTCGATCGTAGTCACCGGCTGGCTTGGCGAAACAATGAGCTGGCGCGGGGCGTTTGTATTCGGCGCCATCGGGCCACTGATTGCGGCGGCGATGGTGAACTTGCTGATGCCGCGCGGACGCACACGCGCCGCGCACGCGGGCTCAACGGCGCTGCTGGATTTCCGTCCGGTGCTCGCCAATCGCACCACGCGTTATTACATCCTGGGCTATTCGCTGCACAACTACGAGTTGTTTGGCCAGCGCGCTTGGATGGTGGCGTTTCTGGTGTTTTCCGCGACGTTACAGCCCGCGGGCACGGCGGCCGGCGTGCTGAGCGCGGCGACACTGGCTGCGATTATCAATCTGTGCGGCCCGCTGATGAGCGTTACCGGCAACGAACTCGCGCTGCGCTTCGGGCGCCAGCGCATCATCTTCTTTTTTATGACCGCGTCGGGCTTGTTCGCATGCGGGCTGGGCTATGTGGCAGGATTGCCGTCCGCCGTGGTGTTCACCGTGATGTGTGTGCACTACGGGCTGATGCTCGGTGATTCCGCGGCACTGACGGCCGGCGCCATCAGCTCGGCGCATCCCGATCAGCGCGGGGCGATACTCGCCGTGTATTCGTTTATCGGTTTTAGCGCAGCACTGTTGGGGCCACTGGTGTTTGGCGTGGTGCTTGATCTGGCCGGCGGTAACCGCAGCACGCTGGCGTGGGGACTGGCGTTCGCCAGCATCGGCATCTTCGGTGCATTGGCACCCGTGGCAAGATTGCTATACAAAAATATCAATAAAAACAAATACTTATAAATATACCCTTAAGCCTTGCGCGGCCCCGTATAAAACTGCGGCCAGCGCTGCAACACGGCTTCAGAATCATCTTTGTAGATGTGGCAGGAGTTAAGCTGATACGGCGGCTTGGTAATCGGACGATTGGCATTGTGTGCGTCGCGCGCGCGGCCGGTGGCCTGAAATGCGGTAGTGGCGAGCGGCCCCAATAACTCGACCAGATGCGTGCAGCCTTTGGTGCCGCCCAAACGTAAACCCACATCACGCCGCCAGCCGGGCCCGATTTTCACGCCGGCGAGTTGCTTGAAATTCACCGTGATATCGCCGCAGATGGGATACGGGCCTTCATCGGTTTTGGCTTCGGCTTCGTGAATCAGCATATCCAGATCAATGGTGAGGCGTATCCACATATTATGCACCGGCTCGCCGGGCTGGCGTACTTCACCGCCATGGCGTCGCGTGTGCACATAAGATTTGGTATCCACCAGATGCGCTTCGATGTCCCACAGGCCGTCTTCGCGCTCATAACCTTTGCATTCAATGGCGCGGGTATGGATGGGTTTACGGGGTTGGTGTGGTGATAACGGCATACTCAAGTCCTCGGTGTTACAGCAAGGCGCGCGGGCAACTGCTGCAAGATGCGTTGCCGCTCCTCGCGCGTGTAACGCGTCCAGTAAGAAATTTCATGCAGCGTGCGGCCGCAGCCGACGCAGAACTTGCTGTGCTGATCGATCACGCAAGTGCGCACGCAGGGTGATTCATAGTCATCATGCTCGTCGTACGGCTCATTCACGTTACAGTCAGGCCGCCATTTTCGCCGCAATGGCTTTCGCCGCGCGGGAGAATGTCGGCCGGCCCAGCACACCGCAAATGTAATCGCCGGCAGCGATGAGTTTATTCATGTCCACGCCGGTTTCAATACCGAGGCCATCCAGCATGTACAACACATCCTCGGTGGCGACATTGCCGGTGGCGCCTTTGGCGTACGGACAGCCGCCCAGTCCAGCGACAGAGCTGTCGAGCGTGGCCACACCGCACTCCAGCGCGGCGTAGATATTGGCGACGGCCTGGCCGTACGTGTCGTGCACATGCAGCGCCAGGCGCTCGATCGGAATATATTTTGCCACCGCTTCAACCACTGCGCGCGTCTTGCCCGGGGTGGCGGTGCCGATGGTGTCGGCGATGGTGAATTCATAACAGCCCAGTTGTTCGAACTCGCGCGCCAGCCGCACCACCGCCTGCGGATCGACCTCGCCTTCATACGGGCAGCCCAGACATACCGACATGTCGCCGCGCACCTTGAGGCCGTTGGCGAGTGCCACTGCAGCCACTTCCGAAAAGCGTGCAATTCCCTCGGCGATGGTGCAATTGGTGTTCTTCCTGGAGAATGTCTCGGTCGCCGCGCCGAAAATCACCGCCTCTTTGCAGCCGGCGGCCATCGCGGCATCCAGCCCTTTGCGATTGGGCACCAGCACCGGGTAATGCACGCCGGGTTTTTTCCTGATGCCTGCCATCACCTGCACGTTGTCCGCCATTTGCGGCACCCACTTGGGTGAGACGAAGGCGGTGGCTTGTATTACCGGCAAACCGGCATCCTGCAAGCGATGAATAAGTTCGATCTTGACTTCGGCGGGGACTGGCTTGGCCTCGTTTTGCAAACCGTCGCGCGGGCCGACTTCAACCAGCTTTACTTTTTTGGGCAGCGTCATGGGGTTTCCTTAAAGGCTAGAATTTTTTGGTTTTTTTCACCGTTCGTTGCTTCGGCTCTACCCAGTCGGGTTTGCGTTTTTCAAGGAACGCGGTGAGCCCTTCTTGTCCCTCAGCCGTAGCGCGGATGTCGGCGATGCGGCGCGAGGTTTCGTCGAGGATACTTTTGTCGATGTCGGCATGCGCGCTCAATGGGATCAACTTTTTGGCTGCGGCCATTGCGTTGGGTCCGCTGCTAAACAACTGCGCGAGCATGGCGCCCACTGCGCCGGTAAGCGATTCTTCCTCGACGATGTCGTGTACCAGACCGATACGCCAGGCCTCGGCGGCATCGAATTCTTCGCCACTGATGAAATAACGCCGTGCCTGGCGTTCGCCGATGGCGGCAATAACGTAGGGACTGATCATCGACGGAATCACGCCGATTTTCACTTCGGACAAACGAAACGTCGCGGTACGCGCCGCAATCGCGATATCGCAGACGGCCACCAGGCCCATGCCGCCGCCACGCACCGCGCCGTGGATGCAGGCGATGGTCGGCTTCGACATACTGTATACGGCGTGAAACATGCGTGCCGATTCCTGCGCGGATTTGTAGTTCTGTGCGCGTGAAAATTTCGCACTGGCCTTCATATGACCGATGTCCGCGCCTGCGCAGAAACTTTTGCCCGCGCCCAGCAATACAACGGCACGCACTTTGGGGTCGGCATCGAGCTTTTCGAGCGAGGCCGTGAGCATGTGCGTCATCGCCGGATCAAAGGCGTTATGCACCTCCGGCCGGTTCAACATAACCGTGGCGTTGCCGTCGGCATCGATACGGGTGACGACTTCGTTGCTCATGCGGATTCCTTCGAAAGGCGGCTGTCGCCGTTGTGGTTCAGCGCAAGATTATACCTGCTGACCGCGCCACGCCTGCCCGGAGTTGCCCACAAGCGAAATACGCCAAACCGCGTGGGCTCAACGGGCGCGTGCGCCGTGGCAGTCAATCCCAGTGTCAATATATGGCGCGTATTGCGTGGCACGATGATGCCGTCGTCCCATAGCCTTGCGGTTGCACAGTATGCGTTCGATTGCCGCGCATATTGTTCGAGTATCGGCGCTTTGAATGCAGCTTCTTCTTCGACACCCCCCGCGCTGCCGTTTTTTTCCAGTGCATCGCGTTTCACTTGTGTGAGTACGCCCGCGGCTTGCTCGCCGCCCATCACCGAAATTCTTGCGTTGGGCCAGGTCCACAAAAAGCGCAGACCGAAAGCGCGCCCGCCCATGCCGTGCTTGCCGGCGCCGAAACTGCCGCCGACGATCACCGTGCAAACGGCGTGCGCGGATTGGCGGGTATCACGCCGTCGAGTTCAGCCGCGTCGGGCAACGGCGTAAGAGATTCTTTGTGGAATGTTTGTAAGTATTTGTTTCAGTTGCGAAACAAGTTCACGCACGGTTTGTTGAGCTGCTGCAAATTCCGCGCTGCCGGTTTTGCGTTTGCTTTTTGATGACAGGCATGGTCAGGCGTTCGCGAGCTGCGCTTGATAGAGGGCAAGCATATTGGCGTCGAAACAGGCGAAGATGATTTTTTCAAACAGAGCATCGTTGGATACTGTTCTGCACTCGCGCACCGCGATCACAACGGCTTGTTCCAGCGGATAGCCGTAAACACCACAACTGATCGCCGGAAAGGCAATGGTTCGTATCGCATGTTCCGCCGCGAGCGCCAAACTGTTTCGATAACATGATGCGAGTAACGCCGGCTCGCCTGCATTTCCGCCCCGCCACACCGGCCCGGCAGTATGGATCACGTGTTTCGCAGGCAGTTGGCAGCCGCGCGTGATCTTGGCTTCCCCGGTTTTGCATCCCCCCAGCGCGCGACACTCGGCCAGCAACTGCGGGCCCGCTGCGCGATGGATCGCGCCATCGACACCGCCGCCGCCGAGCAGCGACGTGTTGGCGGCATTGACGATAGCGTCCACTTCGAGCGTTACGATGTTCGCTTCAATGGCGACAATTTTTACCATTTGCCTTTGCTAAGCCAGGCTTCTATTTGATCCAGCCGGTCCGCACCCCAGAACGGCTCGCCATCGACCACGATGTACGGCGATCCGAACACGCCACGCTCGATGGCCGCATCGACTTCATGCCTGGCGCGTTCCTTGACGGCCGGGTCTTCCAGCGCCTGTAAAACGGACGCTTTCTCCATACCCAGCTTGGCCGCGACATTCGCGGTAATTTCCGCACTGGAAACGTCGCGATCCTCCCTGAAGTAGGCACGATAAATAGCGAGCGCAAATTGTTTTGCCAGCGTCGCGTCGCGCGCGTGCAGCCAGTAGAACACGCGACAAGGCGCGATCGTGCCAATCGGAAATTTGCTGGGGATTTTGAACGGTACCTCAAGCCAGCGTGCCGAGCGCAGCATGTCGTGCTTGGCGTAACTGCCTTTCATCGGAATGTTCGGCAGCGGCTGCTGCCCGTTGATTTTGAATACCGCACCCAGCAGCAGCGGATGCCAGTTGACGGAACGGCCATGTTTGGCAGCAAGCGCTTCGATCTTTTCCGCAGCCAGGTAGCCGTACGGTGATGAAAAATCAAAATAGAAATCTATCGGGTTCGCCATAAGCGGTTTCCTGTATTAACGACAATCATCCGCGCAAGGCGGCGAGCCGGTCGAGCGCTTCCAGTGTTTCCCGCTCCAGCGCGGCGACGAGTTGCGCTACCGGCATTTCGCGTGACAGCGGTGCGGCCTGTCCCGCCCACATCGATACGAAATCGGGATTGCCAGCCTTGGCCGAAGCTGCACGCAGCGGGCCGGTGAGCATGTTCTGAGCCGGAAACGCAAGCTGCGGCGCGTTGGCGTCATTCATCTCGCGCATATAACGGTTGGCGAGACCGCGCGCGGGTTTGCCGGAGAATTTTTCAGTGATGAGCGTGGTGTCTTCCTGCGCTGCGAGCAGGCTTTGCTTGTGCGCGGCTGCTGCGCCGCTTTCGCTGCACGGGATGAACGCGGTGCCCAGCTGCGCGCCTTGCGCGCCGAGTGCGAGTACTGCCGCTATGCCGGCGCCATCCATAATGCCGCCGGCCGCGACCACTGGGATTTTCACCGCCCGCACGATAAGGCGCGTGAGCGCAAGCGTGCCGGTCATCGCGTCATAAGGATCGCGCAGATACGAACCGCGGTGGCCGCCGGCTTCGGCGCCTTGCGCGATAATAAAATCCGCGCCCAGCGCTTCGACATGCAGCGCTTCTGCAACGCAGGTGGCGCCGGCGCCGATGCGTATGCCTGCGGCTTGCATGCGGCGCAGCCGTGTTGTATCCAGATCGCCGAGGTGGCAAGTGAACACTTGTGGACGGGCGTCCTCTATTAAATTGAGTTGGGCTTCAACATCGGGCGCATACGGCGCACTCACGGCCTTCGGCGGCGCCAGCCCCATTTCGGTGTAGTAACCGGCGATCGCGGCGATCGCCTCGCGCTGCTCGCTGGCGGGTATGGATGCGGGCTGCGGTGACACAAACAAATTCAGATTGATCGGCCCTCGGGTAAGTTCGCGCACAGCGTCGATAGCGCGCTGCATCGCCTCGGGTTGCATATAGGCGAAGCCGAACGAACCCAGTGCACCGGCATTGCTGGCAGCCGCCACCAGCGCCGGCGTGGTAGTGCCGCCCGCCATGGGTGCCTGAATAATCGGCAGACGTGCGCCAATCAAATCGCACAGCGGTGTATGCAGTTTTGCCATAAGGCTATCCCGTTTCGTCAAACAACTCGTGCCCGATCAGCCAGCACCTGATTTCCGACGTTCCCGTGCCAATCACGTATAGTTTTGCATCGCGTAACAGGCGGCCCGCCGGGCTGTCGTTCACACAACCCATGCCACCGAGACATTGTAGGGTTTGCTGCGCGAGTTCGGTAGCGCGTTCTGCGGCATAGCGTATCGCCCCGGCCGCGTCTCGCCGCGTGATATTGCTGCGCATCGCGGGCACGCGCCACTGCGTAAACATAGGCACGGCAGGCGTTGAGCGTGGGGTACATGTCCGCGAGTTTGCCCTGCATCAATTGAAATTCACCGATGGCCTGGCCGAATTGTTTGCGGTGACGCAGCGCATCTTTGCTTTGCTATCAGTCTTTGCGTAAACCACCAGTGTGTCGGCGTCGGGACCGTTGGCGATCAACATTTTTGTGCCATTGAGCACGTAGCCATCCTCCTTGGTGTCGGCGCGCATACGCATGCCCACGACATCGGACCCCGCACCCGCCTCGCTCATCGCCAGCTGTCCGCTCAGTGGGATAGCCCATTCATATAAATATCAATAAAAACAAATAGTTACGATATATTCCCCGACGTGCGTAGCGAACCTGTGGAGGGTTGTGATATACGGCGCATCGAAATAGGGCGCACATCCACCGATAGTGTAGGATACGTTTTTGTGCTCTGCAATATGAACAAGCAGTCGCAAAAAAACCCCTAAAAACACGAACATAAGAATACTACGTCAACCGCGACGTAATCACTATGCAAGCTGCAACAACCTTGAAAAAGCCGTATCCGGAAGCGCTGGGTCTGAGTTACCCCATCGCCGAAGCACCTATACTTGGCACGGTGACCGCGGTCGCGCCCGGCGTTTTTTGGTTGCGCATGCCGCTGCCGTTTGTGTTGAATCACATCAACCTGTGGCTACTCGAAGACGTCGATGGCTGGACCATCGTCGATTGCGGCTTTGCCACCGATGAAGCGCGCGGCTGCTGGGATCAGATTTTTGCGCAGCACCTCGGCGGCAAGCCGGTTAAGCGTTTGATCGTCACGCACTTTCATCCCGACCATATCGGCCTGTGCCATTGGCTGTGCGAAAAGCATCAACTGATGCCGTGGATGACCAAAGCCGAGTACTTGCAGGCGCACGCCGTGCGCAAACGCGTGGCGGGCACCGAAGCGGAACCTTTGCGCGCGATGATGCTGTGCCACGGCCTCGATGAGGAGCGCATGCGCTGGATCGATCTGCGCGACAATCTGTACGATAACGGCGTACCGAACCTGCCGCGTGCGCACCGGCGTATCCGCGACGGTGAAAATATCACCATTGGCGCGAACGCCTGGCAGGTCATCGTCGGCCACGGCCACGCGCCGGAGCATGCCAGTTTGTATAGCGAGGCGCTCGGCGTATTTATCGCAGGCGACATGTTGCTGCCGCGCATTTCCACCAACGTCAGCGTGTGGCCTGCGGAGCCGGCGGCTGATCCGGTCGGCGATTTTTTGGCGTCGCTGGCGCGCTACGCCACGCTCGATGCCGGCACGCTGGTGCTGCCGTCGCACGGCCTGCCGTTTCATGGCATGCACGCGCGCATCGACGCGTTGCGCGAGCATCATCGCGTGCGTCTCGAACGCGTGACGCAGGCCTGCGTCACGCCGCAAAGCGCGGCGGAAATTTTGCCGGTGCTGTTTGACCGTAAATTCGACGATCACCATTTGTTATTCGCCATGGGCGAAGGCATCGCGCACTTGAATTATCTGATGCATCGAGGCATCTTGCGCCGCAGCGTCGATGGCGACGGCCACTACCGGTTTCAGCGTACGGAGACAGCTTGAATGAGCGTCAAAGAACCACAACAAACCCCCGTTGATCCTGCTGAAATGATGCGGCTTTACGCGGATATAGCGCGCAAGAGCGGCGAGCTGCTGACACGCGCGATGCAAAAGGCGGGCACCGATCCGAAAAAGGCTTTTGACGACGAATTGGGCATTGCGCGCGCCTTTTTCGACGCGTGGGTGAAAATGGCCGGCGATCCGGTACAACTCATGCAGACGCAAATGACAGCGTGGCAGGATTACGCCACGCTGTGGCAAAACACATGGCTCACCATGACCGGACAAAAAACTGCGCCGGTGATCGAAGCGCAAAAGGGCGATCGCCGCTTTCGCCACGAAGATTGGCACAATAAATTTCTATTCGACTATCTGAAGCAGTCTTACCTGATCGCGTCGCGTCATCTGCACAAAGCCATGTCCAATGTGCATGGTCTGGACGAAACGGAAGCGAAAAAAGTTGATTTCTATACGCGCCAGTACATCGATGCGCTGTCGCCATCGAACTTCGCGCTGACTAACCCGGAAGTACTGCAGGAAACCGTGCGCAGCGGCGGTAAAAACTTACTCAAAGGATTCAATAACTTGTTGGATGACTTTGCCAAGGGCGACGGTGCGCAATTGCGCGTAAAAATGGTTGATGACCGCGCTTTCAAGCTAGGCGAGAACATCGCCGCCACGCCGGGCAAAGTGGTGTACCAGAACGATCTGATGCAGTTGATACAGTACACGCCGACCACGAAGGAAGTGTACCGCCGGCCGCTGTTGATCGTGCCGCCGTGGATCAACAAGTTTTACGTGCTCGACATGCGCGCGGACAATTCATTCGTGCGTTGGGCGGTAGCGCAGGGACACACCGTGTTTATCGTGTCGTGGATCAACCCCGACGCCAAGTATGCGGGCAAGACGTTCGAGGATTACCTGAATGAAGGCACGCTGGCGGCGATCAAAGCGGTGCTGGACGCCAGCGGCGCGGAAGATCTCAACCTGATCGGATTCTGTCTTGGCGGCACGCTGGCGGCGTCAACACTGGGGTACCTCGCGGCAAAAAACGACAAACGAGTGGCAAGCACCACTTTTTTTGCAACGCTGGTGGATTTCAAGCAGGCGGGCGAACTTGAAGTGTTCATTGACGAGCAGCAAGTGGCTGCACTCGAAAAACGCATGAATAAACGCGGCTATCTTGAAGGTTCCGAGATGGCGACCACATTTAACATGCTGCGCGCCAATGATTTGATCTGGTCGTTCGTGGTCAACAATTATCTGATGGGCCGCGACCCCATGCCGTTCGATTTGCTCTATTGGAACGCCGATTCAACGCGCATGCCCGCGGCCATGCACAGCTACTACCTGCGAAACATGTATATGAAAAACCTGTTGCGCGAGCCGGGCGGCCTCACGCTGAACAATACACCGATTGATCTTGGCAAGGTGAAGATGCCGCTGTATTTTATTTCCACTGTCGAAGACCATATCGCACCGTGGAAAACCGTCTACGCTGGCGCGCGCGTGTTCAACAGCGCGGTGCGTTTCGTGCTCGGCGGTTCCGGCCACATCGCCGGTATCGTCAACCCGCCTTCGGCTAACAAGTACGGCTACTGGACCAACGATAAGCTCGTGGACGAAGCGGATGCCTGGTTAACCAGTGCCAAACAACACGCCGGCTCGTGGTGGACGGATTGGGGGCAGTGGGTAACCAAACACGGTGGCGGTAAAGTTGCCGCGCGCATGCCAGGCAAAGGCAAGCTAAAGTCGCTGGAAGACGCACCGGGGTCATACGTGAGTGTGCGACTGGAACGCAAAGCTGCGGCCTGATAGCAAAACCGAATGGCTTGAATGCTGTGCACAGATTGGCTGGCGATCACTCCGGCTGAATCGCCCATTTCACGATTTCCGTCTGTATCAAAGCCGCGAATTCGTCGGCGCACTCGCGCCACCTCCGAACCGTCGCCGCGCAGGCGTTCTCTGGCCTCCGGCGCGTGTAGAATGGCGGTGGCTTCCATGTGCAGCCTGGCGATGATTTCGTGTTTGATGACATAGACTTTTAATTGAAGACCCAGCAGCGTATAAAATCTACTACCCTACCTAGTCCAGTTTAGGAGAGCCGCTCCATTGGAGGGAGTCAGTGTCGCGGGATAAAAACAACACGCAGGCAAATGTTTATCGTCAGCTCGATGAGGTAGTATTTTCTCGACCGTTCAGATCTCGATGTTACTTCAGGTGTGTGGTCCGTAACCGTATCCGAATAGATCGGATTTAGCACGCGGGCTCGAGGTTTTTTTGGTATAAGGGAATCGTTGGTGCCGATAGAAGCCATGACAGGCAAATAACGTGACATACCATTACATGAAACGATCCGCCATCTGCGGTCCTGCTCGTCCACAATGTTGTGATCGCCGCCCGTTGGCGAAGATACGTGTGATAGTCGGCGCGTGCGCGGCGATGGTTTTTATGGGTGCGTATGCCGCTGATAGTCGCGTGGCGAACATCGCTGACTTATCTCTTGAGGAATTGGGCAATATCGAAATTACTTCCGTGTCCGGCTACGCGGAGCGGTTGGTCGATGCCGCCGCATCGATTTTCGTAATTACGTCCGACGACATCCGACGTTCAGGCTATAGAACGCTTCCGGACGTGTTACGGTTGGCGCCAAACCTTCAGGTTGCTAGGAGTGGTGCCAACGGCTATGCCATCAGTGCCCGTGGTTTTAACAACGACAATGGGCTCGCGAACAAGCTTTTAGTGCTGATAGATGGACGCACCGTCTATTCGCTTTCCCTTTCCGGGGTGTTTTGGGACATGCAGGACGTTATGCTCGAGGATGTCGAGCGTATCGAGGTGATCAGTGGCCCCGGTGCAACGCTCTGGGGTGCCAACGCTGTCAATGGTGTTATCAACATCATCTCGCGTTCCACGCGAAACACCCAAGGGGTGCTCGTCACATTGGGCGGCGGCAATCAGGAAAAGGGGGCTGCCGTCCGATACGGCGGAAGATTCGGCTCCAATGGGCATTTTCGAGTTTATGGAAAAACCGACGATTTTCAGAACACGAAGAGTGCCAACGGAAATTCGCTTCCTGACGGGTGGGAAAGGGGGCAAGTCGGATTTCGTGCCGATTGGGTTGATGTGGGCCGGAGCTTTACGATCCAGGGGGATGCTTATAAGGGCAGGTCTGAAGACCGCCCGGTGTTTAACGCTGTCGAGGTTTCCGGCGCTAACCTGCTCGCTCGATGGAACCAGCGGCTAAATAATGGCTCGGATATTCGTTTACAAGCCTATTACGATCATACGGATCGCGAAGATCAACTCCTGTTCCGGGACGATATAAAAGTCTTTGATATCGAATTTCAACAGGGGATTACGCTGGGTGCGCACAAGGTTCTGTGGGGCACGGGATATCGCCAAGCGCGCAATGATATGCGGAACAGCCTGTTCTTTGGATTTGTGCCTTCCTTTCGTAAGCTGAACTGGAAGAATTTATTTGCGCAGGACGAGATAAAGTTAACTCAGAGTGTTGACCTTACGGTTGGTCTTAAGCTCGAAAGCAACGACTACACCGGTTGGGAATATCTGCCAAGCGCGCGGCTCGCGTGGAAGCCTTCCGGCAACCAGTTGGTGTGGGGTAGTGTTTCACGCGCAGTGCGTGCTCCGGCACGGCTCGACCGGGAACTGCGTTTCCCGCCGAACGGGCTTTTCATCAACGGCGGGCCTAATTTCGTGTCCGAGGTCGCCAATGTAATCGAACTGGGTTATCGCGCGCAGCCGACCAGCACATTCACTTATTCCGTTACGGCGTTCCACCATATCTACGACAAGCTGCGCAGCGGTCAGCCGGCACCATTCGCCAACGTTGAAAACAAGATGGAAGGAACGGCTAATGGCATTGAAGCGTGGGCCACTTTTCAGGCGACGCGCGCATGGCGGTTGAGCGGCGGCTTCACGACGCTGCATAAACACCTGCGGCTTAAACCGGGGAGCACCGACCCTGTCGGGCCGAGCGCTCTGGGTAATGATCCGGATCAGCAATGGATGTTGCGCTCGGCATTCAATTTCACGGATCGGCACGAATTCGATGTTATGGTGCGCCACGTCAGCTCACTGCCGCAGCCCGCGGTTCCGGCCTACACTGCTGCGGACGCGCGGTTTGGCTGGCGGGCAAGTCGCGACGTGGAGGTTTCGCTGACGCTGCAAAATCTTTTCGACCGTGAGCATGCGGAGTTTGGCGTTGCGCCGGGGCGCAGCGAATATCAACGCGGCGTGTTTCTAAAATTGTTATGGCGCATGTAACCAACCGGTTGCAAGCGGCCACCGGTTTGCATTGGGTACCTGCAAATTCGGGATCAAGGTTGTTTCGTACCGCCATTGCCCTAGTGTTCCTGACCATCTTTGCATGCGTTCCCGGCTGGCGAGCAACTGCGCAGGCAGCGGAAGACGCCGGATTAATCGAGTATCGTGTAAAAGCCGCATATCTTTATAGATTTGCAGGCTATGTGAATTGGCCTTCGACTGCATTTGTGCGGCCTGATGTTCCGCTTACGATCGCGGTGATGGGTGCAGATGGGTTGGCTAGCGAGTTGGAGCAGATGCTGAGCGGGCGCACGGTGGACGACCGAACGGTGACGGTAAAGCGTATCAAGCCTGCTGATTCACTGACTGGCGTGAACATTCTCTTCGTTAGCAAGAATGAGGCTGCGTACCTGGCCCAACTTGTTCAGTCGGTGCATACGCGGCCCATTCTGATCGTGACCGAATCTCCAGGTGCTCTGCGACAAGGCAGCGTAATCAACTTCACGGTCGATGAAAAGCGAGTGCGTTTTGAAGTTTCGCTCGAAGCCGCGGGGAAAAGCGGGCTCAAGCTGAGTTCACGGTTGCTGGCCGTCGCCCAGCAGGTCGTTACAGGAGCGCCCTGAATGCTGCGCATCGTAACGCGCTCCATACGTCATAAATTTGCGCTCGTCGTTCTGGCAGCTACTCTGGCGGCGCTGGTGGTAACCGGCATCGCGATGGTGGTCTACGATCTGCGTACGTACGAACGTAGCGGGGTCAACGATCTCGCGGCGCAAGCGGAAATACTGGGCCGTGCCAGTGCGCCCGCGTTGGAGTTCGAAGATCCCAAAACAGCCAGCGAATATCTGTTGTTGCTCAAAGCGAAACCGGAGATTGCTGCTGCCGCTATTTATGACGCAAACGGCAAACTTTTCGCGAGTTATACGCGTCGCGATTTGGATTTGCTGATTCCCAAACTTGCCGAATCGGAGGGGTCCCACACTGACTGGAAGGACATTGTTTTATTCAAGAATATTGTGAAGGACAACGAGATTCTTGGGGCAGTTTACATAAGGGCCGATTTCGAATTGCGCCAGCGGTTGATTGATTATGTGGGTATTTTTGGGAGTATCGCGCTATTGAGCTTGATCGTGGCGTTGTTGCTCTCAACCTGGCTTCAGGGGGTTTTTATCCGGCCCATACTAGCAACATCAGCCGTAGCCCGACAGGTGGTCGAAACGAGGGACTATTCCTTGCGGGTGAGCAAAACGACATCGGACGAGGTTGGGGACCTGGTGGATGCGTTCAACGATATGGTCACCGAGGTGGGACATCGGTCGGATGCACTCGAGGCTTCGAACCGCACGCTTGAGCACGAGATGGTGGAACGTAAGCAGGCGGAGCAAAAAATCCACAGGCAACTCGAACACCTGCACTTGCTGGACAAGATCACACGTTCAATCGGCGAGCGCCTGGATCTGGAAAGTATCTTTCAAGTGGTTGTGCGAACGCTTGAAGATAGTCTGCCGGTTGATTTTTGTTGTATCGCTATTCATGATCCGCATTCCAATACCCTTCGGATCGAGCGCATCGGCATCAAAAGCGAGGTGTTCGCGCAAGAGTCGGCCACCACTGCGCTGACATCAATCGGCGTAGACAGCAATGGTTTGGGGCATTGCATGGGCGGACAGCTTGTGTACGAACCTGATGTCAGCCAAGTGCCGTTCCCGTTTCCTGAACGGCTCTCAAACAGCGGGCTGCGCTCGCTGGTGATGGCGCCGCTGCGCTCGGAAAGCAAGGTTTTTGGTGTGCTGATTGCTGCGCGGCGCGAAGCGCAAGCCTTCGGCAGCGACGAGTGTGAGCTGCTGCGACAGTTGAGTGAGCATGTAGCGCTGGCTGCCCATCAGGCACAGCTCTATGGCGCATTGCAACAAGCCTACGACGATCTGCGCCAGACACAACAGGCGGTGTTGCAACAGGAGCGGCTGCGCGCGCTGGGCCAGATGGCGAGCGGCATCGCGCATGATATCAATAACGCGCTTTCACCGGTGTCGCTATACACGGAGTCGATGCTGGAAACCGAAAAAAACCTCAGCGACCGCGGCCGCGGCTACCTGGAAACCATACAACGTGCGGTGGAAGATGTGGCGCAGACGGTGGCGCGCATGCGTGAATTTTATCGGCAGCGTGAGGTGCAGATAGAGTTGGCGCCTTTGCAAATCAACCTCATGGCGCAACAGGTTGTCGATCTGACGCGTGCTCGCTGGCACGATATGCCGCAGCAGCGCGGCGTGGTGATTCGGACGTTGACGGAACTGGCGCCCGAACTGCCGCAGATCATGGGGGTGGAAAGTGAAATCCGCGAGGCGCTGACCAATCTCGTGTTCAACGCTGTCGATGCTATGCCCGATGGGGGCACGCTGACGTTGCGGACGCGTGCTACCGGTGCAGATTTGCTGGGAGGAGCAAACGTGGTGGTTGAGATCGTCGACACGGGCGTCGGCATGGACGAGGACACGCGCCGGCGTTGCCTTGAGCCGTTTTTTACCACCAAAGGCGAACGCGGTACCGGGCTGGGTCTGGCGATGGTATTCGGAATTGTGCAACGGCACAGCGCGGAGATCGAGATCGAAAGCACGCTAGGTGCCGGTACCACCGTGAGACTTCTTTTTGCCGTCCCTGCGATAGTGGCGAACGCGCCTGCACGTCCGGCGGTGCTTGAGGCAGCGCCGCACTTGCGCCTGCTACTGATCGACGATGACCCGATGCTTTTGCAGTCGATGCGGGATGCACTGGAAGTCGACGGCCATACCGTAGTCACCGCCAACGGGGGCAAAGAGGGTATTTCTGTATTTCGCGCCGCGCTCGACCGTGGCGAAAACTTTGCCGCGGTCTTGACCGATCTTGGTATGCCTCATGTGGATGGGCGCAAGGTCGCTGCCCAAGTAAAGGAGGCTTCACCCTCGACCCCGGTGATTCTCGTGACTGGCTGGGGCCAGCGGCTGATCGCGGAAGGCGATATTCCGGCCACGGTCGACCGCGTCATCTCGAAACCGCCGAAGTTGCGCGAAGTGCGGGAAGTACTGGCAGATCTTTGCCGTGCCCCGCACGTTTGATTGAAGTATTCTCATTGCCAACGATGCGTCGGCCGACTTGCTAATCCCATAACAATTTCAACAGAGGTGCCGCGGGATGGGTTGACCGGCTTGTGTAGATAGTGCGAGTCGGGCAATTCATACTCAGGTAAGCGGCAATAGCGATCGATCGCATATCGCCGCTCTGGGTTGTTTTACCCAGTCATCCAATGATTCCCGAATGAGAAAGCAAAGACATAGCGCGGCAACAGCACGTAAGTTTGTTGCCGCTCCTTACATCTGGTTTTAAGCGTGGTTATTGTCTGCCACATTAATAACCACCCTTATCCGGCGCGGCGACCGGCGTGAGCGGCGTCCAACCGGTAAGGCGGCTGACTTCCGCTTTCATATAGTTCGACATGGCCGCGCGATCGGTACCCAACATCACCATCTGAAACCCTTGATCCAGATAACGTTGCGTGAACTTCGAACTGGCGGTGTGCATGCCTGCGATTTTCTTGTGACGCTTGCAGGCTTCAAGAATGCGGTTGACTGTCGCCACGTGCTTCGGTTCGTCGTTGTCCATCACCGGCGGCAGTCCCAGCGCTAGCGCGAGATCGGTCGGTCCGATGTAGGCTGCATCTACGCCGGGCGTGGAAATGATTTCATCCATCTTCTCGATGCCCTCGGGTGTTTCAATCATCACGATGCAGGCCACTTCATCGTTCGCGTACTTCTGGTAGTCGGCTCCGCCATTGAGCATTACGCGGTTCGGTCCGTTGCTGCGCATGCCCGCCGGCGGATAGCGGCAGGCCGCAACCGCTTGCTCGGCTTCCCTGCGATTGCTGACCATCGGCACGATCACGCCGTAGGCGCCTGCATCGAGAACTTTCATGATCATTGCCGGTTCGTTCCACGGCACACGCACAAACGGCATGACATTGGTGGTAGAGATCGCGGTCAGCATCGGCACTACATCCGAATAGTCGATGCAGCCGTGCTGCATGTCGATGCACAGCCAGTCGAGCCCGGTATGCGCCATCACTTCGGCCTGTACACAATGGGGAATCGAAAGCCAGCCGCCGACAGCCGGTTTGCCTTCACGCCAGAGTTTTTTTACACGATTGATGCGCATGTCGTTGTTTCTCCCGGTAGTGGCGTCGCACGATACAAAGCCATTTTGGATTGTAAACCCGGCTGCAAAATCCGGGAACACAGTCGCGCCTGACAGGCAATGTAACTCGATGGCATGATGTAATATCGCGAGCAGGATCGCGGGTTCACCGTCACACCTATTGCAAGGAGCGAGATCAATGGCGCTGGTTGAATACAGAGAAGAAGGCGGCATCGCGTACATTACGTTAAATCGTCCGGAGAAGCTCAACGCATTCTCGGACGAAGTCGGTGTCGCATTTTGCGACGCGCTCTACCGCTTGAACGATGACGCCAATGCGCAGGTCGGCATCATCTCCGGCAATGGCCGGGCTTTTTGCAGCGGTGCGGACGTGCGCCAGCGCCAGCTGCGCGCCAAGGCGGAACTGGAAAAGCTCAGCAGTCCCGCAGGTCGCGGTAGTAACTTTCGTGAACCGTTCTTTCGTTCGGCCAACGCCAAACCGGTCATCGCAGCTGTGCATGGCTATGTGTATGGTCTGGGCGTGCGCATTGCGCTCTACGCCGATCTGCTGGTCGCCGCGCGTGATGCCAGGTTTCAGATTACCGAGACGCCGCGCGGCCTCGACAGCACGTCGTTCTGGATGCTGCTGGCGAACCTGGGCGCGGGCATGTTCGCCACCGATGTCGCGCTCACCGGCCGCACCTGGACCGCAGACGAGGCCGCAAACCAAGGCCTGCTCACGCGTATATGCGAGACCGGCGGGCACGTCAAAGTAGCGGAAGATCTTGCGCGGGACATCCTCAAGAATCCACCGTTGGCGGTGCAAGCGGTTGTCGCGGCGCGGCGTTCCATGTTGCACGAGATTGACGTCAAGGCGCACGCCGTCGCACCGCGTGGATTGCATCTCACCGAGGATTTTCGGGAGAGCGCCACGGCCTTTCTTGAAAAGCGCAAGCCGGTTTATCATGGTCGATAGCGGACGTTTGCGGACGGCGCTATGCTGATCTGAGTCCTTGCCCAGAAGGAGTGATATATATCCGGAAAGTGGTATTTAGTGACCGAAGTCACGTCGGTGTGCGATTAGTCGCAGATACCCATTGACGAGGCGCCGAGAAAGGCGTCAACTAAAAACACTTCGGTAATTCGGTTCGGGATGGATTTTCAAACTAACGACTGATCCGGTTGCTGCGTGAATGTTCGCTGTTGTGCGCGCCCCGTGTTTGGGGCGTACCTGATGCGAGCGGGCAGCGACCACCCTCAACAAGATGTTTGAGGATTATCTCGAGTTGGATCACCGGAGCAAATGCCTAAGGCGCGCGTAGGGCCCGGCGTGCAAGCCCAGCCGCAGTGCGACTTTGTAAATGGAGATTGAATCTATCGATGAAATGTCCGACATTGTTCAAATCAAGCCGGTAACAAGATTCCGGCGTGCGTCACGGTAACGTGACGAAATGAGGCCACGATAAGTGGCAAATCTGTGAAGCCCTGCGAAGTTACCGCAGGGCTTTGCGTTTGTGGCGGGCGTCCGCGCATTTTGCCGACGATGGCGCGCGATGCCTGAAGCTGTTTCACACCGGCAAGAGCGCTTCTTTCCGGTCTGGCGGCAGCTCAACATCGAACGAATTGACGAGCAGCGCAATACTACTGTAGTTGCCCATGATGAGACCCAACTCGATCACGCCTTGCTGCCCAAGCTGCTCCAGCGCCAACTGGAACGCGCCGCGGCTCACGCGATGGGTGCGAAAGAGTTCCTGCCCGTAGTGCACCACGGCGCTCTCATCTTCGGCGAGCTTCGGCAGCGCTTTGCGCTCACGCAGTGCATCGACCACCGCGTCGCCGACGCCGCTTGCGCGTGCCGATGCCGCGTGCGCGTTCCACACGTACTGGCAATCCAGCGCGCGCGCGGTAACGAGTATCGCAAGCTCCTGCATCTTTTTCGGCAGTGAGGATTCGTTGCGCAGGTAAAGATTCACCGCGTTCATCATCTGATGCACTTTGGGCACGTGAATCATGATGGAGCTGGGCCCGAAGCGAGGGACGGCGCCATAGCCTTGCAGCAGTTCATCAAATGCGGCACGCTGGTTTTCGGGAACGCTGTCCCGGCTTGCTAAAGGTAGTCTTGCCACTGAAGTCTCCTATGATTAAATCATGGCACAAAATTACTGAACGCTGATACCCGCTTCCTTTGCCACTTTGCTCCATTTGGTAATGTCGTTGGCTATCAGTCTGCCGAATTCATCCGGCGTTGCGGTCAACGGATCGCCGGCTTGCGAGGCAAACCATTTGACGCTTTCCGGTTCGCGAACGATGGCGCTAACTTCGACATTGATTTTGGTCACGATGTCGCGTGGCACGCCCGCGGGACCGAGCATGCCCCACCAGATGCTTGCTTCGTAGCCGGGCACGCCCGCTTCCGCGATGGTGGGTACCTCCGGCAGGATTGCGGTGCGCTTGGCAGTGCTTACGCCGAGAATTTTCAGCCGGCCGGAGCGCACGTGCGGTAGCACCGGCGCCAAGGTGTTGACCAGCACCGGGACGTGACCCGCCATGACGTCAGTAATCGCTGGCGTGCCTCCCTTATAGGCAACGTGCATGATTTTCACGCCCGCCATCAGATTGAATAATTCACCCGCGAAATTCGTAACCCCACCCGCGCTGGAGGAGGCGTAATGGAGCTGTCCCGGCTTGGCTTTGGAGAGCGCGATCAACTCTTTTAGCGAATTCAGTTGCAGCCCCGGAAAGGTTGCGATCATGACCGGACCGGTGCCGATCAGCGCGACGGGCGCGAGCGATTTCAGCGGATCGTAAGGCAGCTTCTTGTGCGTCGCCGGCGTCATCGTGAACGTGGTAGAAACAATCACCAAGGTGTAGCCGTCCGCAACCGCACTCGCAGCAAGATGGGTGCCGATAATGGCGTCGGCGCCGGCGCGATTATCGATAACCGTTTGTTGCCCTAGGCGCGTCGTGAGCTTTTGCCCAATGTAACGGCCGACGAGGTCGTTGCTGCCACCTGGCGGAAACGGCACAATGAGGCGTATCGGTTTGGTGGGGTAGGCGCCCACCGCCGACCTTATCGAAGCGGTCTGCGCCGGAGCGTTTGCGATCCACGAGCTAAAGCACGCGATAACGGAAATGGACATGCGCAATGCAATACGTTTCGATCGTCTCACGATGCCTTCTCCTTTGCTGCGTTTCTACGCAATACTTGAGGTGGCCTATTTTCAGTTTTTTACGACACTCGCGCCCTCACGCACAACTCATTCTATAATGACCCTGACTTCAAGGAGAGAAAACATGGCACGTGTACCGTATGTGGAGCGAGAAGCGTTGGACGCCGAAGGGCAGGAAATTTACGACCGAATCCGACGCGACCGCAACGCGGACAAAGTCGGTCTGCAATTCCGTGCCTTGCTCAACAGTCCCAAAGCCGCGGGTTACCTGACTTCGATGGGCGCAGAGCTGCGATTCAAAAGTGCACTGCCGGAGCACCTGAAAGAGTTTGCAATCATAGTTGTTGCCCGCGAGTGGAATAGCGACATCGAGTGGACGGCACATGCGGCGTTGGCGGCCAAGGCCGGCGTCAGCGCCGCCGCCATCGAATCGATACGTAGCGGCAAAGCGCCGGCGGCACTCACCGCCGACGAACAACTCATTACCCGCTTCGTGCATCAATTGCAGCGCGACAAGCAGGTGACGGATGAAGTGTTCGCCGCCGCGCAAAAATTGTTGGGCACCCGGGGCGTGGTCGATCTCACACTCACCTGCAGCTACTACACGGCGATCAACATGGCGCAAATCGCGCTCAAGCCGGAGATGGAGCCGGGAAAGACTTCGACCTTATAAAACGCCACGCAGTCGTCGCGCATAGGCGATTGTTTTTTTTAGACCTATTCGTGCAAGCTCGGATAAAAACTCAGCGCGGTCTTGCCGAGTATCCACGCCTGATCTTCGGCGCTCAAATAGGCGAGTGCTTTTTTCGATTCTTCCAACCGCGGCTTGATGCCGCCGAACGTTGGATGCGCGGGGTAGTTTGAACTCCACATGATGCGTTTGGCGCCGAACACCTGAACCAGTTTGGTGTAAAGCTGTTCGGGCGTACCACCGCCATCACGTGCGGCGGCGATGTTGTTGATGGCGGTCTTGATATACACGTTGGGGTTGCCGGCCAGCGCGAATAACGGTTCGAGCACGCTGTAGTCGGGCGGTGCGCCGACTTTATGGCCCCATGCGTGTTCGAATGCGACTTTCACATCCGGATATTTTTCCATCGCCCCGGCGATTTTCGGGATTTCGAACACGCGATCGTTCACCGCCAGCGGCAGCTTGAGCGACTGAATGCGTTCCCACAACGGAAAGGCTTCGGCGCGGCCGAGCGAACTCTCCGGCAGCCGCCCGCGCATGAAGCGTATGCCGGCGACATCTTGTTTTTCGACCAGCCGGCTTAATTCGTCCGGTGATTTCGGGTCCATCGGGTCGAGTACCACCACGCTCGCAAATCGATTCGGAAATTTCAGCGCCGAATCGACGGTGTAGCTGTTGTCATATTCGTAAACGAAATAGGCTTGCACCAGCGTGGCCTTATCGACGCCCGCTTCATCCATCATCGCCATCAAACTTTCAGTGGTGGTGAGCGGCCATTCGGTTTGCCCGATTTCGGTGATGGATGGAATCGATCCTGCGCGTGCGGTGTCGCGTATCTGCGGGTAGTTTTTGCGATCGTCGGTGAAGACGTGTACGTGTGTGTCTACGATCATGATGAGTAGATTCGGATTGTTGCAGGAAATATCAAACATACCACAGACGTCCGCTGCCTACTTCATGTGCGAAGGCGGCTGCTGATAAAAAAAATAACAAAAACAAATACTTACAATTATGTAACGATGTTAGCGATGGCGCCCTTGAAGGCGGCGGCTGAAACCAAAGTGTCGGCGTCCGGCGAATTCCGCGCGGCGCATCTCGCGTTGGCGCCGGGTTTTGATAATGCCAGCGGGTACAAAGTCGTGAGCACCTGGGGCGGTTCGGTGAACAGCGCGCCGATATACATTTTTGCCGTGAAGCGCACCATACGCTACGCACTTGCGCTTTCGCGTGCGGCGGTATGATAATCGCGCCATGTTCAGCCGCAGCCGCAAAAAAATTACAGCTGTGATCGCGCTCTGTGCGGTGACCTTTGCAGCGTTGCTGCCGGCAACGTCGTCGTTCGCGCGCACGCTGATGAGCGGCGACGTCGTTACACTCGGCGCCATATGCACCTCGCACGCACCGGCCGACCCGGTGATGCCGGTTGAACCGGCCGCCACGCACGGACACTGCGCGTTTTGCACCCTGGGCGCGCCGCTGGTATCCGCCCCGCGCGTGGAAATACTGCTGGTCACGCTGGATGTGCCCGCGACCGTATCGCAGGCGCATCGAAACCACGCGCTCCCGCGCGATGTTGTTGCGATCCATCCGCTCAGTCCTCGCGCGCCGCCGCGCGCCATTTAAATCTTCGTGTTATCAGGCCGCGCTCAGGCGCGCCCGCATCGCCTGTCGGCATCAGGCGATGTATTATAACTATTTGATTTTAAAGGAATATTATGGGCCGAGTTATTGGCATTGCAAAACCAATCGGCGTGCTTGCACTGATCATAGCGTGCAGCGCGTTCGCGCAAAATATCGAAGTAAAAGAAGCGTGGGTGCGTGGCACGGTGCCTGCGCAAAAAGTAAGCGGTGCGTTCATGGAGATCACCGGCAAGAGCGCGGTGCGCCTCGTCGGCGCGGCGAGCCCGGTTGCGGGCGCCGTCGAAATTCACAATATGACGATGCAGAATGGCGTGATGAAAATGTTTCAGGTCGAAGGTATCGATGTGCCCGCCGGTAAAACCGTCAAACTCGCACCCGGCGGTTATCACCTGATGATGATGGGCCTGAAACAGCAGATGAAACCCGGTGAACGTGTGCCGCTCAAGCTCACGTTTGAAACGGCGGACAAGAAGCGCGAAACGTTGGAGCTTTCCGTGGAGGTGCGTGATCTCGCCGGCGCACGCAAACATGGCCACTGATGTGCCATACGCACTGGCCGGCACGGTATTACTGGTATCAATGGTTGGCAATACGCAGGCGCAAACCCTTTCACCCCCCACTGCCTTGCCCGAAGTTATCGTTACATCCACCAAGGATAAAAGCCCATCACTGACGCAGCCCAGCATCGAAGCCGCGCGTACGCGCATCGAGCGCACACCGGGTGGCGTCGATGTGATTGATGCCGAAGATTACATCAAAGGCAGCGCCGTGACGCCTGCTGACGCGCTGGGTTATTCGCCGGGCGTGTTCGTGCAGTCGCGCATTCCCGGTGCAGAAGAATCGCGGCTGTCGATACGCGGCTCCGGTGTT
>Ga0193752_1001000_pt1 | contig 24833 bp, 23 predicted proteins | sample H1c1metaG_FD_144924 | JGI IMG/M metagenome (GOLD analysis project Ga0193752, IMG submission 144924) | Soil microbial communities from a riparian zone of the East river system, Colorado, United States - H1c1 | ecosystem: Environmental > Terrestrial > Soil > Riparian zone | place: USA: East River...
AGTCATCGAAAATGGTGATTACTCCTGGCCACCGACAACAGGGAATGTTTTTAAACGATCGATGTTGGAAAAGTGTATGCCGATACCCGAAGAAGATTACCGGATCTGCGCCGATTTTTATCTTTGCAGCTTTGCGGGCTTTAATGGGTACATAGCATCTTCGCCCGTGCCTATAGGGTGTTATCGTGTTCATTCACAAAACAGCTTTTATGGATTAACGCTTGATAAAACTAAAATATATAGAAATGGATTGGTTTTTCTCATGGTAATAGATCGTACCCGGAAGCTGGTATCAGACAATACCGGAAACCTCAAATTCGAATTTCCTTTTAACCGGAGAATGTTGGAAAGTTTGATGATTGCAAAGAGAATTGGTAAATTAAGTCTTCCTGATGACCTTACAGGAATCCCAATGCATAAGAAATGGTTGCATTCAAAGGATTTCAAGGATCTACATGGAAAGCAAAAATTTAAAGCAATTGTCTATTGGCTGGTCTTAAATTATGCACCGGTTTTCCTGACTAAGTATGTGGTAAATTTTGCGCGACAAAATAATTGACAGACCTCCCTCTATTCTAAGCGACTTATTCCTGGCTTATGCTATTTCCAGGCTCTATCTCCGTCTCTTTTAAAATTAATATTCTTTAGATGCGCACATTATCGAAATATGGTTTTTATAAATTGATCACACCAGTGACAAAATCAATTTTGCCACATTCTCTGGTAAGGAAACTGGTTGATGATGTACTTCGGAAAAACGCAATTAATCATCTTGACATTGGTGGCGCAGTTCCAGTCGACGACTATCTTGTAATTCACCTGTCGCCAGTTGAGAACTACGGGATTCCTAAAAAAAGAAACACCGGGATTAATTATATATATGATTTTCCAAGCGGATCGTTCAGGCATGAAAATAAAAAGTTCAGTAACGCTTTTACATTGAATTATAACCTGATGAATGGGATCCCGATATCTGATCAAAGCCTGAAGGGAATTAATATGAGCCATTTCCTTGAACACTTTTCAAGGGAAGAGGGATTAATAATATTGAAGGAGTGCCGGCGGATATTAAAAGATGGTTCAGTTTTGCGGATAAGCTGCCCCGATCTCCGTAAATATGCAGAGGCATATTTGAATAAGGATGACAACTACTTTAATCATGAACTGGTCAAAAGGTTTGTTAACTACAACGGATTATCTGCATATGGCGATTTATTCATACATAAAGCATATGACGGGCATAATGGCCATAAATGGTTCTATGACTCGGATAGTGCCATCAGGCTGGCCCTTGACGCCGGTTTCGAAAATGCTGTTGTAAAAAAATTGCATGACACATCTCTGCCTCATCCCGAAACAATTGAACCTGATTACCGGGAAAAGGAAAGTTTTTATATAGAAGCTTATAAGTAAAACAGAATTCCCGGTTTATTATATCGATAAATATTTCTATTCAGCATATAGTTAGTGAGTAAGATCTCTGTAATCATTCCCTGTTTCAATCGCGCGTCCATGATCGGTGATACGATTGAAAACATGCTTAATCAAAGCACACCACCTTTCGAGCTGATTGTTGTTGATGATGGATCAACGGATGATTCGGTTAAAATAATCAGATCTTTTGGTGACAAAGTAATGCTGATACAGCAAGCAAATCATGGACCCGGTGTAGCCAGGAATAATGGGTTCAATGCATCTTCCGGAGATTTTATTCAATTTATGGATAGCGATGATCTTGCCAGTAAAAATAAACTTGAATCACAGCTGAATGCATTATTAAGATCTGGTGCTGATTTCGCATATTGTCCATGGGCGAGATGTAGAATTGAGGAAAATAAAATTGCTTATTTGGATAAAGTTCTTCAATCGCGCGCCGTTCCGGAAATCAAATCAATGCTGGAGTGGTTTTTGTCGGGCTGGAGTCTTGTGTTTCAGAACTGTTTATTCAAACGGTCACTGATAGAAACAACGGGCGGCTACAGATCTGATCTGATGCCGTCTGAAGACAGCGAATATTTTCTCAGAATGTTATTGGCAAACGCTAAACCGATTCATACTCCAGACTGCCTGGTTTTTTACCGCGAACACAATATCAATAAAATTACAGCATCGGGAACAAGCGCCGTACATAGAGCGAATGATTGGACAATGTATCTGGAAATTGCGGGCGAAATGCTAAAAAGTAAACTTACTGATTTCCGGTTATCAACTAAGATCGCATTGTCTGCATCCGTACAAAATCACATCAGTTATTGTAAGCAAAACGGATTAAAACAATTATCTGATAATAATCCACTGCATAATATCAAAATTCCTGCTAAGGCTGTTGTACTTCAAACATATAATTTGTATCAAAAGAGCCGGCGCAAAATTTTAAACTCACCAGACTTTAACAGGGCATTTTTTCCGGTTAAACCTGGAGAGATTCACAGGCGATCAGCAAAAGAAATTGGTTTTAATATTTAGTTTTGATGACAGTAACTGAACTTTCCATACAAGATGCTTATTTGGTAACTGATAAGTTTTTCGAAGATTCAAGGGGAAGATTTACCGAGGCCTGGGAAAATACGCAATTCAAAAAAAATAATATTGATTTTAGCCCATCCAACAGTTGTTTTTCCTATAACACAAGAAAATTCACTCTGCGGGGACTTCATTACCAGCAAGAACCATTTGGTCAATCTAAACTCGTGACCTGCGTAGCAGGAAGTATTTATGATGTAATTCTGGATCTTAGAAAGAGCTCAGCTGGTTATTTGAAATGGCAGGCAATAGAAATCAAGGCTTTCACAGGGAAGGCTGTTTTTATTCCGAAAGGTTGTGCGCATGGTTTTGTTACTCTTGAAGAAAATGCGGTTGTTTCATATCTTATTGAAGGGGATTACAATGCAGGGGCCGCGAAAGCAGTTCGATGGAATGATCCCGCAATTAAAATAAACTGGCCAACCGATAATCCCGTTATTTCGGAAAAGGATTCGAATGCTGATCTGATTACATTATGAAAACAGTTTTAGTTGCCGGTGGATCCGGTTTTATTGGACAGGCTGTATTAAAAGCGTTATCTGGACAAAATTTCGAGGTACATGCTGTTTATCATACCAAATCCGGATCAAGCAGCAACATAACGTGGCACAAGGCAAACTTATTAAATGCCGAAGAGGTCTCAGCCTTGTTTGAAAGGCTGAGACCTGAGTTTTTGATACAGCTTGCGTGGTGCACGGGACAACAGACCTACTGGAAGGATCCTGCTAATTTTGACTGGATTACTGCCAATTTTAATATAGCGCAGAATTTTGTAAAAAATGGTGGCATCAGGTGCCTGTTTGGAGGAACAAGCGCGGAATATGATTGGTCCGGTGGGGCTCCGTTAAATGAACATACTACTCCGTTAAATCCATTGTTGTTATATGGCGGTAGTAAGCTGGCGCTATACTGGGTTTTAACCCGGTATTTTGAGCAGGAAAAAATTTCGTTTTGCTGGACAAGATTCTTTAATCCGTTTGGACAAGGAGAAGACTCCGGAAGGCTCATTCCAAAAACCTGCCTGCGTTTATTGAGAGGAGACAAGATAGATTTCGATGCAGGGTTATCCCAACGTGATTTTTTACACATAAGTGATGTAGGCGAGGCTGTTGTACACACTTTAACTTCTAAACTTAGCGGTGCCGTGAATGTAGCAAGCGGGTTGCCAATTAGTATAAGAGAAGTAATAACTGCAATAGGTGAATATTATCAAAAAGCCGAACTAATAACTTTTTCTAAGAACAATAATTCTCAATCAATCCCTGATTTTGTAGTTGCAAATACAAAACGATTAAATGAAGAAGCTGGCTGGTCGCCATCGATTAATTTCAAACTCAGGCTAGCAGAAACCTGCGAATGGTGGAAACGCCAGTATAAAAATCAAGATACTAAATGAAGAACATTAAGTGTATGAACTGTGGCTCCGGCACACTCGAAAGATTTATTGATTTAGGGGATCAACCCAATGGAAATCATTTTCCAACAGAATCTGAAAAGGATCGGGAACTCAAATTTCCTTTTGCAATGGACGTATGTACTGAATGCTGGCAGGTTCAGCTCGAAGAATTTCCATCCATGGAGTTTATGTTTTCAAATCATCCGTACATAACCGGAGTTAACATGCCAGTCGTTAGCCATTTCAAATCAATGGTGGAAAGAACCATTTTTAAATACCAACTGCAAAAAAGCTCTTTGGTTATTGATATCGGTGCCAATGATGGAACACTACTGGGTATTTTTCGGGATAAGGGGATGAGAGTTCTTGGAATTGATCCTGGTGCAAGAACAGGCAGGCTTTGTCGGGAAAATGGTATAACGGTTTGTGAAACTTTTTGGAACAGTGAAACAGCAAACGCCGTCAGGTTGCTTAATATCAGGCCAGACCTGATAACAGCGACAGCTGTTTTCTATCACATACCCGATCTTCATGACTTCATCGATGGCTTAAAGAATGTGATGACAGAGAAAACCGTTTTCCTTACACAATGTGTTTACATGAAAGATGTTTTGGAAAAGCTGGAATTTGACCATTTTTATCATGAACACACAATGATGCACAGCATTTCACCGCTCAAAAGAGCTTTTGAACAACACGGACTTCGCTTGCTTGATGTGGACTACTACGATGTTCATGGCGGCTCTTTTGTGCTATATGTAGGACTTGAAAATTCAATTCATGCTACATCTCCATCTATAGCCGAGGCTATTGAAGCTGAGAAAAAGGCGGGTATGGATAAAATAGACACCTATTACAAGTTTACCAAAGAAGTCGAAACAAATCGTGAGGAATTGATAAGGTTGTTAAATAAATTAAATCAGGAAGGCAAGTCAATTTATGCTCTTGGTGCTCCTTTGAAAGGAAGTACCTTATTAAATTATTGCAATATCGGACCAGAGTTAATAGAGCTCGCTACAGAAGTTAATCAGTTTAAAATTGGCAAGCTGACCCCGGGAACGCATATACCAATAGTGGAAGAAAGCACCCTGATAAATCAACCCGATTATTACCTGTTATTGAGCTGGAATTTCCTTGACTTTTTCAGGCAGAAATATTCGGGTTACCTAAAGAACGGTGGTAAATTCATTGTGCCTCATCCGGAAGTGCGGATAATTGAGAAATAAAATAAACCAGGATTATCTCACATCAATTTTTGAAGAGCAATAGATGATTGATCTAAAAGGCAAAAAGTTATTAATTTGTGAAGAGGCGTTAAGAGATTATAATGGACATTTTTACAGTTGGATCAAAGCAATAAGAGAGATTCATGTTCAGGCAGGTGCCGAAGTACTGATTGCAGGAAACAAAGACGTGAATTCGAATATTAAAAATGAATTTTCTGTATATCCGGTCTTTACCCATAATAACTGGTCAGGAATTTATGATTATAAGCAAAGCTGGCGAAGGTATGCTGCAGTTTTTCTTCACAATTACAGGATATATAGACAAACCCGTAATCTACTGCAGAAGACAGGTCCTGTGGATTGTATCCTGCTTCCTGCTGTGAGGATCCATCATCTGCTTGCCTGGAAAAAACTATGTAAACAAAGACTGGGTAAGGATTTCAAACGTGTAATTCTGTTTATATTAACAAGCGAAGCTATTTACGATGAACATTATGACGGTTTTCATTTTAAAAAATCTTCCGTTTTAATAAAAAATTTACTTAAAAGTTTTAAAAAAGAAGTTGAGAACGGTCGCGTAATATTAGCAGGCGATAGTCATATAACCTGCAATGAATATCAGTCGTTGTCAGGTGTCCCGTTTCAGGTATTTCCCAGTCCGGCCGCAGGATTGCAGGCCTCCATAAAGAAAAATGATGATCCGGAAACAAATGATAACCAGGTTCCACACTTTGTAATTCTGGGCGTTTCGGTAATTGATAAGGGTATAGATCTGCTACAGAACGCCATTCTTGAACTGTTGGCTGAAAACAAAGATCTGGATGCAAAATTTATTATACAGTGGTCAACACCTACTATCGATTACAATGGGCAGCCTGTTATTATATCCGATAAACTCAGGCAGGCGGGACAGGTCGAACTCATTGAAAGTGTTCTCGATGAAAAATTATACAAAAGCTATTTACAGAAAGCTGATTTTATCGTTCTGCCTTATCGCAGACAGGTATACTTTAACAGGTTATCCGGAGTGGCCATTGAGGCTGCATGTGCTGGTATTCCAATGATCGTAACTGAAAATACATGGCTGGCCTGGGCACTGAATGAATTTGGAGCTGGTATTACTATTAAAGATGGCGATTCTGCTGATCTTGCGAAGAAGATAAAATTCTGTATGGCGCAAAGGCAAAAATTTAAGGATGAAGCGATCTCCAGAAGATCTGCTGCACTCGAAGCTAATTCAACGGATAGGTATTTACAAATGGCGTGGAAATAATTTGCAGTATGCAGGTATATGTTCGTAGTGCAATAATTTTTATATTCTATTGAATAAACTAAATATTTTGGTGTATAGCGCCTCTATTGAAGGAGGACTCGCAGAACATATTTACTATCAAAGTAAGGCATTGCACCATCGGGGGGAAGATGTTTGTCTGCTTGCGCCAAAGGGCTTTTTGCCGGGTAAGTCAAAAGCTTTTTCCACAAGGTATGTTCTTGGAAATATGCCCACAGATGTAAAGCCGTTTTTTCTAAAGCGTTTCATGCAGTTATGGGTCCTTTGTTTTAACTACTGGATTCTAGCCTATTATATCTTAAAAACCAAACCGGTGATTGTATTGGTTGATTCATATCGTGAATATTTTGCACCTTTCTGGTCCTTGCCTGTGAAGTTTGCTTTGCAGTTGAGGAAAGCGATTTGTGTTGTAAATCTTCATGATCCGGTTCGCGATTATATCATTGGCCCTAAATGGTGGCACAATTTGTCTGTGAGGTGTGGATATTTGTTCATCGATATAGGACTTGTACATGCGGCAGTCCCGGAAACTGCAAAGATCCCTAAACGAGTTAAGACCGTTGAGGTACCAGTTGGGATATATGAACTGCCTGAGACGACTCTGACCAACCAGGAGATGCGGGAACTCTGGAATGTCAGGCCAGATCAGAAAATATTTTTATCATTTGGATATATCAGGGATAATAAAAATATAGACTTATTACTACACGCACTTACAAAAGTTCAGAAAGGTTTTCTCGTTATCGCCGGCAAGCCTCAATCCACCAATGACCGGCCTATGATGTTTTATAAAAATCTCGCCCAGAAATTGGGTGTGGATAGCCGTTGTTTTTTTTACAATGATTTTATTCCTGAGGATGAACTTGGAAATTTTTTTCGCAGCTCTGATTTTGTTGCCCTGACATATTCATCTTCTTTTCATTCACAAAGTGGCGTTCTAAATCTCGCTGCTGCGGCAAAACTTCAGGTTATTGCCTCAGGTGCTGACAGTCCGCTTATCAGATCGGTTAAGAAATATAATCTCGGCGAAGTGATATTGCCGGACTCTACAGAAGAGATTATACGGGGTATGGACAAACTTATTAATGATCCTCCGATGCCAGATTGGGATGCTTATTATGAATATGCGGGTTGGGTCAGTAATGTTAGTAAACTGATGGAGGCTGTAAAAACACATTCTCAGTTTACTGAATGACATCCATAAATTCACATTACTCTGGTAAATAAAATACTGATTTCGATGTCCAGATCTATTTACAGGTTCCAATAAACGACTGATAGAATGAGCGCGAATTTATATTTTGGGTCATTTCTAAATTATTTTTATAATAACATACTGACTCATTTTCCTTCTCATTTTATACGTAAGGGATTTTTACGGTGCTTTAATAAAAAGATAGATAAGGATTGTGTAATACTAATGCATTCAAAGTTTCTTAATTTCTGGAAAATTAAAATTGGTAAGAGAGTAGTGATAAATCAGCATTGCTTACTTGATTGCAGACGGTACCAGATAATTATAGAGGCAGATACTGATATAGGTCCTTATACAAGAATATGGACACTTGGACATCAGCCTGACTCTCCGGTTCATGAGCTTTATGGAAATGATGTCAGAATAGGCCATCATGTATGGATTGCTTCCGGGGTGACTATTTTACCGGGTGTACATCTGGCTGACGGTACCGTGGTCGCTGCTGCGTCACTGGTGCATAAAAGCACAAATCCGAAAGATATCGTTGCGGGTAACCCGGCTAAATTTATAAGACAACGCGTTAATGATCTTAATTACGAATTAAAATACACTCCGATTTTTGAATAAAAAATCAGTAATACTATCTCACTCAGGTAAGCAACATTCCTACCATGTAGCCGATGCTCTTAACAAACTTGAATTCCTGGAAAAGTTTTATACCAGTAGTTATATAACGAATCTTACAGTTCAGCAATTAGTCCGGTCTGCCGGCCTCACTTATTTGACTAGACGTTTTCTGCCAGGTCTTGGCTCACCTCATGTTCAATCCAACTGGAAGTACGAACTTAAAGAAATAATTTACCGGAAGTTAAAAGGTAACTCGCGAAAAGTGAACGATCTGGTTTTCGAGCGCGATATGAATTTTGATAAAAGTTTGGCGAAAAAATTAGATAAGCTGAATTATGATATTTTTTGGGGTTTTCAGGGAAGCTGTTTTGAAAGCCTGAAGAAGGCGAATAAAATGGGTAAAGTATCTGTGTGTGAAATGACAATAGCACATTTGCCTTTTACAAAAAAAATTCTTGATGAAGAAGCATTATTTCATCCCGATTGGGCAGATAGTATAGACTTCACTTCATTTCCTTCGGAATATGAATCTCGGCTAATAAACGAACCTCATATTGCATCTAAGGTGATTGCTATTTCATCTTTCTTAAAACAAACATTAGTAAGTGATTCGATTCCGGAAGATAAAATCTCTGTGATACCGCTGGGGTTTGACGTACACAAAATACCCTATAATGAAAAAGTGGAATCATTAGATAACCGGCCGCTTCGATTATTATATGCAGGCAGGGTAACACAGCGTAAAGGCATAAAATATTTACTGGATGCGATGTCTGCCTTTAAAACCAGCGATGTGGAATTACATATCATTGGTAATATTCATGGCTCCGGAAACGCATTTAAAAAATACACGGATTCGTATACCTATTCTGCAGGTGTTTCCCAGAACGAGCTCTTTAAAATGTATGGCAACTATGATGCGCTGGTGTTTCCAAGTATTGTAGAAGGCTTCGGCCTTGTAACAATTGAGGCAATGGGTGCAGGACTACCCGTTATAACTACCCCGAACACAAATGCGATGGAGCTAATCAGGGATGGAGAAAATGGTTTTCTCATTCCTATCAGGGATGTCCACGCAATAACGGAGGCGATAACCAGGTTACGAAATTTGAATGATCCGGATTTTCAAAAAATGAGAGCGTGTGCAAGAAAAACCGCATTGTTATACACCTGGCAGGCACATCAACAAAAGATATCAGAATTTGTGGACCGGATTAAAAATTAATTCCTGTTGTACTATGATAAGAGCCATTATATTCATTCTTCTCTTTGTAACTGAAACTACCGGGGGATTTACTCAAAATCTGAAGATAACCTATTCTTCTCCCAATGGAATAACCAGGTTGAATTATGGACAAAATTCACTGATAGATTTTAGTAAGGGATTGGGGCGGGGGTTTGCGGCAGAAGTCGTCAAAAGAATTCAGAAAGGCGGTCAGATTGTGTTTGAATGGTCTCATCTGGAATCTCAAAGCTGGAATGATGCAACTAAAGAGCTTACCTCCATTTTCTCCTGGGGGTCTGTCGTTATTCGATATCAACAGGTACAGGATACTTTGAATGCCAGGATTACAATTCTGAATTATACAAAGAGTGATACTCTTTGTGGTCTGAGTTTTTGCCCCTTGTCATTAAATGTGGGCAAAAGACCATCAAATTTTCAACCCTCTTTTCCTTACTATAGTAATAATATAAGTACACCGGGTGTCGTCGATGCCCATCTGGGTACTTATAATGTGCTAATCGAAAACCCCGAAGTTCAGAAGAAAGTTTATATGGGCCTTCTTGAGGAAAACGGAACGAATGGATCGCTTTACCGGATATGGAATGGTAATGTACCATTCAATGGAATGACGGAATTTAATTCAGCAGTCGAGTTGAGGTTGCCTCCGGGCAAAACGTATAGCTATACAATGTCAGTTAAATTCGTAAAGCCTAACCAGTCACTCAATAAAGTCGCAGCAAAAGCGCTGCAAAACTTTCGTGCTAATCAGCCTTCGGTAATGAAATGGACTGACAGAAGGCCAATTGCTGAACTGTTTCTCGGCTCTTATAATGGAAACAAGAGGGCAAAAAACCCCCGGAACTGGGTCATATATAATGCAGACGAAGTTGATATTAAGTCAAAAGCCGGCCTTCAGCAGTTTGCTATAAATGCAAAAAAATATGCGTTGAGTAGTATAGGATATTTAAAAAATTTGAATGCCCAGGGGATGATCGTATGGGACATAGAAGGCCAGGAATATCCACACCCGCTTACTTATATAGGATCGCCGGAATTGACTGACCGTCTTGCCCCGGAAATAAATACCATAGCAGACGAATTTTTTTCGGTGTTTCTGAAAGCAGGTTTCAAAACCGGAATCTGTATACGTCCGGATACAGTTGTTTTTAAAGGTGAATGGATTGAACATCATGCGGTTCCAAATCCCGCTATCACGCTGATCAGTAAGATAAAATATGCCAGGAAACGTTGGGGGTGTACGATATTTTATGTTGATTCTAATCTTGACCCTAATAGCCGTCTTATGACAGCTGAAGTTTTTAAAACAGTGAACCGGGCTATACCTGATGTACTATTAATACCTGAACATGAAGATGTTCAATATTACAATTACACGGCTCCATATGTTGATCTTAAACAGGAACAGTCTTTGCTGGTTGATCCGGCTGTAAAAGAAATTAATCCCGATGCTTTCAAAGTTATCACTGTTTCTGAAGGTTTGAGAAAATCAGCACAGGAAAATCTGAGACAGTTAACAGAGTCGGTAAGCGCAGGAAATATTTTATTGTTTAGAGGATGGTATCCCGACGAACCAACGCATTCTCTAATTAAAAAAGCAATGCAGTTGAAATCTGCTAAAATTTCAAAGTGATGCCGGTAATCTCGAAGCCCGGGTTGACATTTTATACCAACATGCCAACCCCGTATCAATTGGATTTTTTTTCAGCACTAGCAAAATATTTTACGCTTCATGTAGTGTATTTTACGACACGTGAAGCAGACAGGCAGTGGGATCTTTCGGTGGAAGGAATTGAATATAGCGTTACGGTATTAGAAGATTCCCCATTCGCAAAATTGATTCAAAAAAAAATTCCATCATTTCATTATGATGTCCATTTAAAAAGCCTGATTGATCAGGATAATGCACCTTATATTATTGTAAATGGTACTTATTGGACGCCGAATGTTATACTGGCAATAAAAAACAACTTCAAAAAAGGTCGGTTTGTTGCCTTTTGGTCGGAGCCTGTTTTTCCGGTTGCTAATGCATTAAAATTCCGGTTTAAGAGATTGTTATTGTCTCCTGTGCTTAACCACACCTCGTGTTTGCTTGCAATAGGAGCAAATGCTGAAAAGAGTTTTAAAACATATGGGTATAAAAAAGCAATTTTTCAATTGCCATATAATATTGATACGAGACTATTCGAAAGAGTTAATCTTGACCAATCAAAACTTTCGTCTTTACAACAAACACACAGAGATCGCAGTCAGTTCATTTTTTTAACATCGGGGTCTTTGATTTATAGAAAGGGCATGGACACTGTGATCAATGCCTTCAATGCTATTCCGGATAGCTTTAACCTGAAACTCCTTATCCTTGGGGATGGAGAGGAAAAGCTGACTTTACAGGAACTGGCAAAGGACAATCCAAATGTAGAATTTTTGGGATTTCAAGAAAAAAATACGGTCCCATACTGGTTTAACCTGGCTGATGCATTTGTATTTGCAAGCCGGTATGATGGATGGGGTCTCGTGATTAATGAAGCACTCGCTGCCAGCAAACCTATTATTGCAAGTACCAGTACAGGCGCAGCAATGGATAAACTCGGAAATCTAAATGCTATATTACTTGAACCTGAAGACACCGTTGGTTATACAAACGCAATGATAAAAATTAGTACAAATAAAGAGTTGGTTCAAAGTTTTACAAAAAATTCAGGGTCCATCAGGGAGGAAGTGTCTTCAGATTTCAATGCAAACAAGTTATATGACATTTGTACAAACTCTTAATCAATATACATTAGTTATCGCTGCTCTGCTGATAGTGACATTATTAATCGGTTTACGATTAGGATATGCGAGAGGAGGGTGGAACCGGCACCTTGTATATATATGGACTTTGCTCATTTATTCTATATACGTATTAATAACCCCTCTCTTTTTCTACTTTAATAAAGTCTATAAAATTATTGGCACAGATATAGAAAATTATTTTGGGCTTGGGTTTGCGCTAGATCTTATTGGTATATTTTGTTTCATAACAGGATATTGGATCGCGGGAAATACCGACAAGTCGAAATGGGAAGAAAAGTCGATATATGTTACGAAAAATCCTAAGAAAATTATTCAGATCCTTTTCTATTCTCTTTATGGCATAGTGCTGTTAAATCTTGCAATGGGTGGTGCAAATATCCAACAGGTTTTTATTGGGGATGAAGTCGTAGGGCTTGGTGCAAGTGGCGGAAGTTATTTTCTCCAAAATTTTACGGATTCTCTTATTTGCGTTATTGTACTTGCTTATTTTTATGATATTCCTTCACGGATTTTACTTTTTTGGATTGCGATGTCTTTCTTTCTTTTTTCATTGCTCGGTTTCAGGTATAGAATAGTGTTGTCATTGTTTGGAATTTTATTTGTGTATTTATATAAAAATAAAGTCAATTTCAGGCGAATTTTAGTGGGAGCGTTTATGGCTCTACTGTTTTTTTATGGGATCATGTTTTCTACCGAGAATCGGAAAGAGTTGATTTTGAAGACATATAATAAGGTGACCTTTGATCCGCTTAAATTTAACTACAATCGGTTTTTTGATCAAACTCGGGGCGCACTTCCTGATATGGCAGTTTACAAACTTTATGACAATCCAAATCGAAATGCGGAGCATGATTATGGATTGACTATGTTCGGGTACGTTTTTATTCGAATGATACCCCGCTCAATCTACCCGGATAAGGACCGCTTCTATCCTCCGCCCCAGCTTGCCACCACCTTACAGGCTTATGATGCATATTGGGCACGATTCAGTGGTGAAGCGACGCTAAGCGTTGCTGCACTTTACATCGCTTTTGGCTGGATGGGAATAGTTTTTGGCCATTTTTTCTGGGCTGTCTTTTTACGCAAATTTGCAGACAGTATCCGACAATCGGACAAACTAATAGTAACCAGTTACATAGTGGTAGCCTTAGTAACCTTTCAATGGATAACCAGAGGTTACTTTCCCCAGGTTATTGACCACTTTGTATATATGATGATACCGATATGGATACTTCGGTATCTTTCTAAAAAAAACGACCAGGTTGAGATTCATTAATATAGTTGATTCGGCATCAACATTTAATTTCGGGGTTTGGAATGCTGCCGTCATTAATGCGGGCTTGCTGAAAGATGCAGGCATAAAAACTGAACTTTGGTACATGGGAGTTGATAAAGTCGCTCTTCCGGATGTTGATGCGATTAATATCACCGACCCGGGTTATAAAGCCCTGGAAATACTTATATCTACCCGGCAATTGCATGCTGATCAAGACATCATTATAACCAGTGGTGTTTGGCGATATCCAACAAGGTGGGGTGCGTTTTTAAAGGCAAAGGGCTTTCAGTGGATATTCGTTCCTCAGGGAATGCTTGAGCCCTGGCCGCTGAAACAAAAATGGTTGCAGAAAAAAATTTATTTCAATATCCTGGAAAAACACCTTGCCCGTAAAGCAACCCTAATTCGTGCGGTTTCTAAACCGGAGGTGAAAAATCTTAAAAGATTTTTTCCCCGGAACCGTATTGAGTTCATCCCAAACGGCGTTCAGGCAGCAAACAAAAACATTAAAGGGACGGATATACTTCCAAAAGTAACCGGGTACCTGTTTCTTTCACGTCTGCATCATAAAAAAAATGTAGTAGCGCTTGCAAAGGCCTGGGTTTCGAGTAAACTAAATAATGATCCATTATTTCAATTAACAATTGCAGGCCCTGATCAGGGAGAACTTGCCAAACTGCAACCAATCATCTCATCATCCGGAAATCTCCGGTATGTGGGAGTTGTAAAGGGAGCTGCAAAAGATTCCCTTTTTAATGAGTCTACATTTTACATCCTGCCTTCTTTTAGCGAAGGCCTGCCCTCTGCGCTACTCGAAGCGATGGCGAGGGGGATTATACCCATTATTACAGAAGGCTGTAATTTCCCCGATGTTTTTGAACATGATTTAGGAATCAGGATAACAACAGAAAAATTGAGTATTCAACTTGGTCTTGAAGATTCATCAGCATGGGATTACGGAACAATCGCGGAGAAAAGCAGGCAATGTCGAAATCTGATTCAGAGTCAATATTCTTTAGAAGCTGTGACGAGAAGGCAATTGCAGGCCTATATAGGTTATTAAGCTTTTGTATCAAACAACACTAAACAATTAAACGAACACTTAGAATATTCTTTATGAATGAAAGTCTTCAGGAAGAAAAAAAATTCATTTTAGAAAAGATAGGTTTTTTCATTATAATAATAATTGCAACCGTACTTAACAACCACCAGTTTGTGTATGACGAACCATATCACCTCGGGAATGTTGATTTGCTGAAACAATATGGGTTAACAAACGAATATTTACATGCCCTCAATGGGCCGGCTGGTCCGACTTACGCAATTGTACATTTTTTGTTTTCACCAATAACTCAATTAAAACTGATCCCGGTAAGGCTGGTAAATCCTTTCCTCTTTATTCTCATTACCTGGCTGCTGAATAAAACTTTCACCCAACTTAATCATAAACGCGTTGGATGGCTCGGCGTGGCCGTACCGATGACGGCGACATGTATAGGTATGGCGCTCACAGAACTGCCCGCGGTATTCTTCCTGACCCTTTCCATATATTTTCTGACAAGACCGGCAAATCCACGATCTGAATTAATTTACAAATTTTTTAGTGGTTTATCACTTTCCCTGGCAATCATTGGAAGACAGCCCATATTGCTTGTTTTGCCGTTCCTGGTACTCATGAACGGGCTTTCGCTTCAGAAACTAAAAGGGAATATTATATTTGTTTTGGCATCTCTTGCTATCCCACTATATTGTTTTTACGTCTGGGGTAATATCATTGCACCACGTGGTGCCGTTGCCGGAGTAAGTGGAGGAATTGTTATGATCCACTTTCTATTTGCCCTGGGTTATTGCATGCTTACTATGTTATTGATTGCCCCACGGTTTTTGAAACTGTCTGATAAAATCCGTCCCTGGATGTTAGCAGCCGGGATACTCGTTATTTTTATTGTTTCCGTTATTACAAAACAGGAGTTCCCAATCCTGAATACATTGGCACAAAAAGTTTTACCTGCCGCTATCCACAAATATTATCCAAATCTTGGATTTGCACTTGTTGTGAGCGCAGGCCTGTATTTTGTATTAGTTTTATTGGTAAGGCTTTATGAGCACCGGGAGAACAGGTTTTTTGCATTTTCCCTGGCGTCCTGTTCTGCAATACTATTTTCGGCGTTAAGTATTAACCATCAATTTTCTTCGAGATATGTTTTTCAGGCGTACCCCTTTATGCTCATAATGGCTCAACCCTATCTTACTAACTCGAAATTGAACTTAATTACAAGAACACTTGGCATTTTATTGGGGATAGGTTCACTGATAACTTATGTATTTGCAAAATAATTCCAATGAACACTGTCGACAACTCTCTCTACAATAATGAATGGTATAAAAACAGGATTGGTGCATCCAAATCACAGCAAGTGATCTGGTACTTCATCAATATATGTTTCTTTATCAATCCATTCAATCCTTCTTCGTGGTTGAAGAGATGGCTGCTGAAGTTATTTGGTGCTAAAATCGGAAGGGGAGTCGTAATCAAACCTGGCGTCAACATCAAATATCCCTGGAAGTTATTTATCGGTGACAACAGCTGGATCGGCGAAAAAGTGTGGATCGACAACCTCGCGAACGTAGTGATCGGGAACAACGTTTGCATTTCGCAGGGTGCCATGATGCTCACCGGCAATCATAATTATTCAGCACGCGAATTTGACCTGATGGTGCTGGCGATTAAAATCGAAGACGGTGTATGGATCGGGGCAAAATCTGTTGTGTGTCCGGGCGTTACCTGTAAAACGCACTCGGTGTTATCTGTTCAATCTGTCGCTGCCAAAGATCTTGAGCCGTATACCATTTACCAGGGTAATCCGGCAATAGCCGTGAAAGAACGTGTAATCCAGGGAAAGTGATAATCAGGTAAAACATCACACAATATCAAATTCACATAATCCGGCCAACCGCATAGCTGCAAAATAATAGTTCAACAAAAGGAGATAATAAAATAATAGTTCGAAAAAAAGAGATAGTCCAACATAACGAACCTTGTCCAAGTTACTCATCACGATAATCACCGCTTGCTATAATTCTGCGTCTACGATCGAAGACACGCTTAAAAGTGTGCAATCGCAGACCTATCCGGATGTTGAACACCTCATCATCGACGGTCACTCTACAGATCAAACCCTCGAGCTGGTGAAAAGTTACGGGCATGTTGCGCAATGTGTTTCAGCAAAAGACAAAGGTATTTACGACGCGATGAATAAAGGCATTATTCTTGCAAAAGGCGGCATAATCGGAATATTGAATTCAGACGACCTGTATGCATCGGCCGGAGTATTGGAAAAAGTAGCAAAGGCATTCGAAAACCCTAAAGTCGATGCGGTATATGGTGATTTGCAATATGTTGACTCGGATGACGTAAATAAAATTGTTCGTTACTGGCGTTCGGGCTATTTTAGCGCCCGGAACTTCTATTTTGGATGGATGCCTCCGCATCCTACTTTTTTCGTCAGAAGTTCTGTTTACGAGCAGGCTGGCCACTTTAACTTAACTCTACGATCAGCAGCCGATTATGAAATGATGCTCAGAATTTTACTGAAGCATCAATTGAAAGCTCATTATATTCCTGAAGTACTTGTTAAAATGCGAACCGGTGGCATCAGTAATGCTTCGTTCCGTAACCGGCTTAAGGCCAACAGGGAAGACAGGGAAGCCTGGCGGTTAAACGGCCTCAGACCTTATTTTTTTACAACCTATCTGAAGCCGGTCCGTAAGATCTTTCAATTTATTAATAAGTAATTGTTGGTTATAATAGCATTCATATATAATAACATTTGTAAATAACAGAACGCATAACTATAAATCTCAACTAAATAATCTTATGTCAAAAATCGCGTTGGTCACAGGAGTCACAGGCCAGGATGGGGCTTATCTTACAGAGCTTTTATTAAAAAAAGGATACCATGTTCATGGTATCAAAAGACGCAGCTCACTGTTCAATACTGATCGGATCGATCATCTTTACCAGGATCCGCACGAAAAAAATGTTCAGCTAACGCTTCACTATGGAGATCTCACAGACTCAACCAATCTGATCCGGATCATACAGGAAGTTCAGCCAGATGAGATTTATAATCTTGCAGCCATGAGCCACGTGCATGTTAGTTTTGAAACTCCGGAATACACAGCCAACGCAGACGGTATCGGCACGCTCCGGCTGCTCGAAGCTATCCGCCTGCTTGGACTCACGAAAAAAACAAAGATCTACCAGGCATCGACTTCCGAATTATATGGAAAGGTTCAGGAAATTCCACAATCCGAAAAAACACCTTTCTACCCACGCTCACCATACGCCGTTGCAAAAATGTATGCTTACTGGATCACAGTAAACTACCGCGAAGCTTATGGCATGTATGCAGTGAATGGTATACTTTTTAATCATGAATCGCCATTACGCGGTGAAACATTTGTTACCCGCAAGATCACCCGTGGCGTCGCTAAAATTGCGCTTGGCTTCCAGGACAGAATTTTCCTCGGTAACCTGGATGCAAAACGCGATTGGGGACATGCAAAAGATTATGTGGAAGCAATGTGGATGATCCTCCAGCAGGAAAAGCCGGAAGATTATGTGATAGCCACTGGCGTCACGACCTCTGTTCGTGATTTTATTATCAAAGCTTTTGGACAGGTCGGCGTACGGCTGGAGTTTAAAGGAAAAGATGAAAAAGAAACCGGCGTTGTGGTTGCAAGCAATAACCCGGATTACCCGGTTGAAATTGGCAAAACTGTTGTCGCAGTAGATCCGCGCTATTATCGTCCAACAGAAGTTGATTTGCTGATCGGTGATCCAACTAAATCACAAACGCAGCTTGGCTGGAAACCTAAATATGATCTCGACGGACTGGTTAAAGAAATGGTTGAGCATGATGTGCAACTTTTTAAGAGGGAAAAATTATTGCATGAATCTGGTTTTTCTATTAAAAACCAGTATGAGTAAAATTTTTCAATGCGGCACATAAATCGCAAGGTATAACGAGACGAAAATTTCTGAATAATGGAAAAGAGTGATAAAATTTATATAGCAGGCCACAGGGGAATGGTCGGTTCCGCGATATATCGTAAGCTTCAGAAAGAGGGCTTCAATAATATACTTGTAAGAACCTCTGATGCTCTCGATCTTAGAAATCAACAGGATGTGGATGACTTTTTCGCTAGTGAAAAGCCTGATTATATTTTCCTGGCCGCGGCAAAAGTGGGTGGTATCATGGCAAACAACACCTATCGCGGTATGTTTATCTACGAGAATCTGATGATTCAAAGTAATGTGATTCATGCTGCTCATGTAAACAATGCTAAAAAACTGATGTTCCTCGGTTCATCTTGCATCTACCCTAAACTGGCACCGCAACCATTGAAGGAGGAGTACCTGCTCACCGGTCTGCTTGAAGAAACCAATGAACCCTATGCAATCGCAAAGATCGCGGGTATTAAAACCTGTGATGCATATCGTGCTCAATACGGATCAAATTTTATTTCGGTGATGCCCACTAATCTCTATGGCCCGAACGACAATTACGATCTTGAGAAATCACACGTATTACCAGCACTGATCCGAAAGTTTCATGAGGCCAAAGAGGAAAACAAACCGACCGTAACTATGTGGGGATCGGGTAAGCCTAAACGTGAGTTTCTTCATTCCGATGATCTTGCCGATGCCTGTTTTTATCTGATGAATAATTATGACGAAGCGGGTCTTGTAAATGTGGGAACGGGCGTTGATATTGAAATCGGCGAACTGGCGTTGATGATTAAAGAGATCGTGGGTTATAATGGCGGGATCATTAATGATCTTTCGAAGCCCGATGGCACACCCCGTAAATTAATGGATGTTTCGAAATTGACGAACGCCGGGTGGAAAGCAAAGATCGGTTTGCGCGAAGGGATTGAAAGCGTTTATAAAGGGTTCGCAGGGAAGTATCAGCCGCAGGATTAGTATTACAAAATTACAAAAATGTCATGCAGAGTTGCGCATGGGTGGAGATTTGAAAAACAGTACTGATAATTATATAAAATTATTCGCAGGTAAGGGCTTTTCTTTTTCCTCGACATGCTCAACCACCTTCGCTTTTTTGAAGTCACCCTTTGCGAAAAACTTTTCAATGAAGCAATACATGAGAATGAAAAAATACCTGCTGCCCATTTCATTGATTCGCAATTTTGAAACGCCTTCCTTACGATTGCGCCAGGTATTTGGAACAACACTATAGCTATAACCGCGAACAATACTTTTCAAAGACAATTCGATTGTAAGGTTGAAATGGGGTGACATCAGAGGTTCTATGCCGGCAATAGTTTCCTTTTTGTACAGTTTAAACGCATTTGTAGCGTCGTTATACCTGGTACCAATGACCATCCGAATGATCGTGTTCGCAATCCGGTTGATTACAAGTTTATGGAAAGGATAATCGATAACCTTGCCACCCTTAATGAATCTTGAACCGAACACACAGTCAACATTGTCTTCAATCATCCTGTGATAAAATCTCACCAGGTCGAGCGGATCGTCGGACAGATCAGCCATCATCACAGCAACACAATCACCGGTAAATCTTTTAAGACCATACCTTACTGCATATCCAAATCCGTTCGGGCCGGAATTTGTATAGTAAACAAGGGTTGGCACCTGCTCTTTTAATTCCTCAAGCACCTCAATCGTACTGTCTTTCGAATTGTCATTTACTACAATTATCTCATGTTCTATCCGGTACTTTTGTAAAGTTTTAAAAGTCTGTGTCACTGTTTCGGCGATGGACTTTTCTTCATTGTGCGAGGGTATTACAACAGATAATTTTAACATGTGGTGCGATTTGAGTGGCAAGTAATGCTGTAAAGTTTAAGTGTTTTTCTTTATTATATCGGTGAGCATGCTTACCTGCTCAATTCAAAATCGATTTCAGATCTGGTTCATTCTCCCTGATCCATTCGTATATTTCCTTCATGATTCTTTCAGGCGTATAATCCGGGCTCCAGCCGGTTTCTGACGTTACCACCGAGTTGTCAGTCAGGTAAATGCGCAGATCGGCTTTTCTGTTTTCATTGATCGGTGAAATGTTGATCTTATTTCCGGTTAGATCTTCACATATTGTCGTCAACTCTTTCAACGAAACACTACAGGCAGCGCCGCCGCCAACATTAAATACCTTCGCGTTAACTGCAGGCAGGTTATGAATCTGCCAGTCGATCAACCGGAATAAATCATGCACATGCAAGATATCCCGAACCTGTTTCCCCGTGCCGCCATACCCGTTATATGAAAGATCCTTTTTCCAAAAATGACGCGCCATCCACAACACAATCACACCCTGGTCCACCTTTCCCATCTGCCACGGCCCTGTTATCACCCCGCAACGGTTAATAACTGCGTTCAGTCCCAGTAACTCGCAATATTCTGTTACCAGAAGTTCGGATGAAAGTTTGGTAGCTCCGTACAATGATCTTGCACCTTCATAAGGGAATTCGGTTGTAACTCCTTTAGCTGAGATGCCTCTTATAGTTTGTTTATCACTAATAATAAATCTGGATGGCTGTTCTTCAAAGTTAACCTGGTCTAACAGCGCATAAGGGTAAACCCTGCTGGTAGACAGGAAGACGAATCCAGCCTTGCTCTTTAATGCAAAATTTAGGCAATTTATTGTGCCGAGCAAATTTGTATTGATAAGATAATCGGGTGTCGTATCTATCCCGGCGAGCACGGAGGGTTCCGCTGCGGCCTCAATCAGGAAATCAATCTTTCCCAGCTCCTCAAAATCTTCCTTGTTGCGAATATCGCCGTGCACAAACTGAATGCCTGCTGCCCTTAGTCGTTTAAGATTTAACTCTGAGCCGCGACGTTTCAGGTTGTCAAGACAGGTAACTTCATAAGAAGGATGTGCTTCTTTAATTAAGACCGCCAGGTTAGAACCAACAAAACCGCATCCCCCGGTAATCAAAATGGATTTCATAGTATAGTTTAACTTAATCTTAACTTTCTACATTAGCGCCGGCAAGCATCGCCGGCATAATCATTAATCAACTTTGTTTAACAAGTTTTTTTTGCCACGCTTCAACAATCTGGCGGACCGTTTCCGATAAACTAACGGTAATGTCCCACTGCGGATAGTGAGCTTTCATTTTTCTCAAATCACTATAATAACAAATATGATCCCCCTGACGGTTTTCGTCAAGGTATTCGTATACCTGCTTTTGACCGGTAAATCCTTCCGTTAAAGTAAACGCTTCTAAAATTGAGCAGGTGTTGTCTTTGCCACCACCGAGATTATAAACTTCACCCACCCGCGGTGCGTTTATGAAAGCCTCCATGAACAAAGCAATATCATGTGAGTGAATATTGTCCCTTACCTGCTTGCCTTTGTAGCCATAAACGAAATATTTTTTTCCCTCAAGATTACATTTCACAAGGTAACTAAGAAAACCGTGTAATTCCACCCCGGTATGATTTGGGCCTGTCAGACATCCGCCCCTCAGGCAACAGGTAGGTATATCGAAATACCGACCGTACTCCTGGACCATCACATCCGCCGCAACTTTAGAAGCGCCGAACAAGGAGTGCTTTGACTGATCAATGGTAAATGTTTCGGGAATGCCATTTTGAAAAGTATCGTCATCATAATCCCACCTGGTTTCCAATTCTTTCAATTTTATTCTGTTTGGCGCATCACCATAAACCTTGTTAGTGCTCATGTGGATGAAGGGTGAGTCTTTCACAAATTGCCGGGTAGCTTCAAGCATATTAAGTGTTCCGGTGGCATTGGTGTCAAAATCGTCAAAAGGAATTGCGGCAGCCCTGTCGTGGCTGGGCTGTGCAGCGGTGTGGACTATAACGTCGGGACGTATTTCCTTCATCTTATCGAGGATACCCTGCCTGTCCCGCATATCTAGTTCATGGTGATAAAAATTTTTAAGCTTCTTTTGAAGCCTTTGCTGGTTCCACCGTGTATCGCCTTGCGGTCCAAAAAAGACAGCGCGTTGGTTGTTATCAATTCCATGTACTGTATAACCTTTTTCAGCAAAGTATACGCAAACTTCTGAACCTACTAGTCCGGATGAGCCGGTAACAAGGATCTTTTTCATTTTAAGGAAAACTTTTTATAAAACAGGAGGTTGTTAACATTCGAATCAGGCTTTAGTCCGAAGTGCAGTGACCTTTTGTATAAATGATAAATTCTATTGGGTAACAGCGATACTTTCACTCGATCAAAGATATATCCGTTAATTGAATTATCAACGGGTCCTTACTCGATGTGCTCCTATCGTACAACTCGGCTTTTTCCCACCCGCTGTAAAGGAATTGAAACTGCCCTTAAAATCCGGCAGAAATTTTCCTTACAATCCAGAGATCCTGGCCGCCATTCTTTGCCTGGTTGCTGGCACCGTCATAAAATTCAAGTATCTCAAAGTAAGGCTGTAACAGGCTGCGAAGAACATCCTCTGAGTTGTATGTCGTCATCATTCTATGCCCTCTCTGCCTGTAGGATTTTGTATAAGCTCCATTTTCATCCAGTAATTTCTTTTCTCTGTTCAAAAGTCTTGAGTTGTAAAATTTACCATGAGTGGTAAATAAAAATACTCCCTTGTCTTTCAAAATTCTATGGATCTCCCGGATCCAAAGCAATTGAAGTGGTGTTTCAATGTGTGTAAAAACAGAAAGGGCATAAACAAGATCGAAGCAGGAACCCTCAAACGTTGTTGGTGGCGAGTATGGTATAGTTGAATAAGAAACGTTTGTATAAGTTTTTTTATTAAAATCAATCATCTGGGCATTTATATCACAGGCATAAACAGAGGTAGCTTCATCAGTAAACCCGTCTATATGCATTGCGATCATGCTTATTCCACAACCCCAATCGAGAATCTTTGAATCTCCCTGCTGCATATAGCGTTTTGTCCAATCGATAATTTCCCTCGCTGCAACTTCCCCATCTTTAAAGAACTCCTTATAATTTAAACGGTAGGTTTCATACAAAAAATAATCAGGCGGTATAATTACTCCCGGGTTCATTTTCCGGAATTTTAAATTGTTGTTTCTGTTACGGAGATATGAGGCCCTGAACAGAATTTGGTCCAGGATATGTACCAGCCTGGTTTTATAAAATATATCTTTTACGAATGCCCGAAAATTACCCACAAACACCTGGAATTATGATATTTAACTGAAATTTATGGCTGCCAATTTATTCATCCCTGCTTAGCATATTCCTCAGGGAAATGCAATATTAGCATTTCAGGCAAACTTATAAACTATGTTAATTTGCTAATTGCCTGCTTCCAATTTTACCATCGCTAGCAATTGACTGGGAAATTATCTAATATTGTACCCCTATGCTTTCCTTTTTTAAACGACGCAGTGCGAACAATGTCGATCTGAGTGAAATTGCCACAGATATGCATTCACATCTGGTTCCTGGTATAGACGACGGATCGGATAATGTAGAAAGCTCTGTCAGTTTTATTAAAGGCCTCATGGAACTGGGTTACAACCGAATCATCACTACTCCGCATATTATTTCGGACATGTATCCAAACGATCCGGAAATCATAGCTTCCGGTCACCGCGAATTGCAGGAAGGTTTGCAGAAAAATAAATTAAACATCACTACCCGGGCAGCTGCAGAATATTACATGGACGAGTATTTTGAGGGTCTTGTCAACTCGGATGCGCCTCTATTGACGATTAAGGACAAAATGGTTCTTGTGGAAATCTCATTTTCCAGTGCACCGATGAACTTCAAGGATATGATTTTTGCCATGCAGATGAAGGGATACCAGCCGGTACTGGCGCATCCCGAGCGTTACCTGTACCTGGCGGGTGATAAGATGTTATATGATGATCTGAAGGATATGGGCGTGCTTTTCCAGATGAATATTCTTTCGGTGGCTAACTATTACGGTAAATCAGCCTGCGAACTGGCGCACTACCTCATTAAAAAAGGTTATATCGACATGATCGGCACAGACCTGCATCACCACCGGCACCTCGAAGTGTTGCGTAGCTCGTCGATGATAATGGGGCCGGTTAAAACGCTGCTGGATACCGGGAAGATTTTGAATCCACTTTTATGATGGATCCCCTCCTGCGAAGGAGGGGAAGGCGTCGAAGACGACGGGGTGGTTGTTCTTTGGTAACCGCGTACTAATAACTTTCGAAGACCAAAGAACAACCACCCCCTCGCTACGCTCGTTCCTCTCCTTCGCAGGAGGGGAGCTT
>Ga0193752_1001001_pt1 | contig 24807 bp, 33 predicted proteins | sample H1c1metaG_FD_144924 | JGI IMG/M metagenome (GOLD analysis project Ga0193752, IMG submission 144924) | Soil microbial communities from a riparian zone of the East river system, Colorado, United States - H1c1 | ecosystem: Environmental > Terrestrial > Soil > Riparian zone | place: USA: East River...
GGCGCGATGATGACGCCGCTCGACGTGCCGTACATCGTCTACCCGGTGCTGGTGTGGATCGCCCTGCTCGGCGGCCCGCGCCGCACGGCGCTCGCGGCCGGCATCGCGGTGGCCATCGCCTCGCTCGCCACCACGCGCGGGCTCGGGCCGTTCGAGAGCCCCTATGAGCTGCAGACTTTCCTGGCGCTGTGCGTGTTGCCGGTGTTGCTGCTGCAGGCGGTGATGGCCGAGCGCGACGTCGCCATCGAGAAGGCGCGCGGCAGCGACGAACGGTATCGAGCCTTCATCGCCAACAGCTCCGAGGCGATCTTCCGCACCGAGCTGGCCGCGCCGATGCCGATCAGCATGTCACCCGATGAACAGATCGCCTGGGTGCGCAAACATGGTTTCGTCGCCGAGTGCAACACCGCCTTCATGGTGGCGCTCGGCGTGAAGGATGCGCCGAGCCCGATCGTCGGCACCCGCCTGGGCGATCACCCCACCTGGTCGCGCGTTTATATCGAGCGCATCCGGGAAGCCATTCGCAATGGTTACCAGGTCCGCAACATCGAACACGTAGTGCACGGTCCTTATGGTCTCGACCGGGTGCTGCTGATCTCGATGATCGGCATCGTCGAAAACGGTCACGTGCTGCGATTCTGGGGCAGCGGCCGCGACGTCACGGCGATGCGCGAAGCCGAACACGCGCTCGCGCAGCACGATTCACAGCTGCGGGCGCTGGCCACGGAAATCACGCTGGCCGAGGAGCGCGCGCGCCGCAAGCTCGCGAGCGAACTGCATGACGGCCCCGCGCAGAACCTCGCCGGCATGGCCATGCAGCTCGCGGAGCTCAAACGCGGCATCGACGATCGCGACCAGCTGCAACTGCTGGTCGAAGCCGAACAGGTGCTGGCGGATGCGACCACGCAGACCCGCACTCTCATGCTGGAACTCGCGCCTCCCGGGTTGCACGACACCGGCCTGATCGAAGCGCTGCGCTGGCTGGCGGATCGCGTCGCCAAGCAGCAGCGCATCGCGGTCACGATCGAAGACGACGGTTCGCTGAAGCCGCTCGAAGACCAGATCACGGTGCTGTTGTTCCAGACCGTACGCGAGCTGCTGCAGAACGTGGTCAAACATGCCCGCTCGAAACGCGCCACGGTGCGCTGCGGTGTGGCCGACGACTTGCTCACGCTCGATGTGCTCGATCCGGGCGTGGGCTTCGAAGTGCATTCGATCAACCGGCTGCCGACGCGCCAGGGCGGCTTCGGCCTGTTCAACATCCGCGAACGCCTCAAGCTCATGGGTGGCAGCATCGACATCCATTCCATCGTCGGTGAAGGCACCACGGTGCGAATCCGCGTACCCTTGAAGCCGCAGCATGGATTGTTCGACGAAGCTCTGAGGGCGTGACGAGAAATGCTGATCGAGCGAACATGTTAATTGAAAGAATTTGGGCCGCGAACGAGTTGCGCAACTTCGGATACCTCGTCGCCTGTTCGCAGACCGGCGATGCGCTGGTCGTCGACCCGCTGAACGCGCAGCAATGCCTGGACGCGGCGCGCGCGCAGGGCTTCACGATCACGCAGATCCTCAACACCCACGAACACCTCGATCACACCGCGGGCAACGCGGAGGTCGTGCGGGCTACCGGCGCGAAAGTGCTGGCACATGCCGGCGCGGCGAGCGTCATCGGCGGGGTGGATCGGGGACTCGCGCGCGGCGATGTCATCAAGGTCGGCAAGACCGTGGAGCTCGAGACGCTCGACACGCCCGGGCATACCCGCGCGCACGTCTGTTTGCTGGCGCATGGCGATGCGCCGGCGCTGTTCTGCGGCGACACCTTGTTCAATGCCGGCGCGGGCAACTGCCACAACGGCGGCGATCCCGGCCTGCTGTACGAGACCTTCGTCAATCAGCTCGCGCAGCTCTCCGACGCGACCCGGGTGTATCCCGGGCACGAATACATGGCGCGGAACCTCGCGTTCACACTCGATCGCGAACCCGGGAATGCGGACGCCGCCAAGGCGCATGCCGCTGCGCGCGCGCAGGACCCGGCGTCGGCGCGCGTGACCACCCTGGGCGAAGAGAAACGCGTGAATGCTTTCCTGCGCTTGCAGAATCCCGAAGTCATCGCGCGCCTGCGCGAGAAATTTCCGGGTATCGGCGAACATCCGGACGCACGTACGGTGTTCGTGAAACTGCGCGAGTTGCGCAACAAGTGGTAAGGCACCAACCTCCCCACTACGCGACGAAATCCCCCCGGCCAGCGGGGTAATGCTTTTCCCAATTGCGGCCGTCGACCGCATTGATCTTCATGCTCCTGATCGTCACGGAATCGATGCAACGTGCGTTCACGCTGAAGCCGTCCGGATGCGAGCGCGGCACGTAGAACGACTTGATGCCGCAGGTGGAGCAGAAGAAATGTTTCGCGGTGCCGGTATTGAACGTGTAGTTGGTCAGGGACTCCTCACCCTGAAGCAGACGGAACCGGTCGGCGGTCACGATCAGATGCAGGTAGCCCGTGCGGCTGCACATCGAACAATTGCAGTCGTCGATGATCAGATCGGCCGGCGCATCGACTTCGAAGCGAACGCGGCCGCAATGGCAGCCACCCTGGTGCTTGATCATTCAGATGACTCTCGAGTAATGGGGGCGGGAATGCCGAGCTGCCGCGCGCGCAACGCGCCGATCCCGGGAGCGATGAACAGCTCACGCACCGCACCGTGGGCGGTCTCGACCAGCATGAAGCCCATCCACACCATGACGGCGCGGTACCAGCCTATGTCGGTGGGCGATTCGCTTCGTGATCCAGTGTCCATTGCAGGGCATCCGCCGCGCCGGCGTCGGTGGGCCGGCCGCGTTTACGCAGGTCGGCGATGAGCTTCTCTCTCTGCTCGCGGGTTCTGTTCTGCGCGAGTTTCCACTTCACTTTGCGTGCGCGGACGGTCAGCGTCAATGCGCGGATTTCCTTGAAGGGGCCGCGATACATCGCGTGTTCCGTGCTCACCGGCATATGTCCGCCCGCGGGCTGATAGTGCGCCATGAGCCGCCGCTGCTGCGCCGCGAGCACCTCGGCGTCTTCGGAAACCTCCGCGTCGCACTCGAAGATCACCACGCGGTGATACGCGGTCGCGAACATCGCGTTGGTCGCATGGATCCAGTTCGAGGGAATGGTGCCGTGGATTTCGTCCACTTCGAAGCTGCACTTCTTGTACGTGAGGAGATCCCTCAGCTGCTCGTCGTTGCGATGCAGGTGGATTTCGATGATCTCGCCCAGGAACAGAAAGGGATAGAGACCGATGTGGGGCTGGCCATCGGCGCTGACCGTGACAAAGCGGCCCAGTTCCTGTCTGGACACGAAATCGCGCAGGACGGCGTCGGGAACGTCGGCGTAATAATCGTAGAAAATCATGCGCCGCATTCTAGTGAGGCGCCGCGACCGCAGACAGGGCCAGCGCGCGAGAAAGACCCGGACACCTTCGAACCGGGACAGGTCTCGACGATCGGGTCTTGCCAACACCTTTTCGCGATCGCCGGCAGCAGGCGATCAACCCTTCGCGCGCCACGCTCCAACCATCAGGCACAACCAGCCCGTAACTAGCGCAAGCCCGCCGAAGGGCGTGATCGCTCCCAACCAGCGCACTCCACTGAGCGCCAACAGATAGAGGCTGCCCGAAAAGATCACGATGCCGGCGACGAACATCCAGCCGGCGGCCGCAAAAGCCTTGTGCGGCCAGCGCGCCCAACCCCAGGCCGCCGCGCACAACGCGAACGCGTGATACATCTGGTAACGCACGCCGGTTTCGAACACGGCGAGCAGCTCGGGTGTGAGCGTTGCGCCGAGCCCATGCGCCGCGAAGGCGCCGAGCGCCACGCCTGCGAAGCCGGCAACGCCGGCGCATATATAAAGGAGCCGATCCAAGCGGGGTTACGCCGCCCGGCCGTCGTAGTGCTGCACCGGAATCTTGTCGAGCTCGATTCCGTCGAGGACGCGGACGTTGATCGCCGCCATCCGGTTGCCCTTGGGATCGACTCCTTCACCGAAGGACAGGATGCCGCAGGTCTTGCAGAAGCGGTGTTTGATGACGTGTTTGTTGAACGTGTAGGTGGTCAACTCCGCCTCACCGCTCAGCTTCATGTCGTCGCGCGGTACGAACCACAGCAGCGAGCCGCGCTTCTGGCAGATGGAACAATTGCACGAGAGGGCCCCGCCGATCTCGCCCTCGACTTCGATGGTGACCTTGCCGCAATGACAGCCGCCGCGATGAATCATGCCGCCCTCCAACCGGTGTAGTTAGTTCTCGACCGGCGTCAGCAGGTTGGCGTCACGCGCCAGCAGCCAACGTCCGCCCGACTTTCGAAACACCGTCAGTGTATGCCCGGCGCGCCGGATCGGCTCGCCCCCGGGCGGGGTGACGTCGACGCGCAGCTTCGACCAGGCGTAGGCCATGTCACCGGATACCTGAATTTCCTGGATGTCGCTGCTGCCGTCGATCTGCGCCCGCGGTTTGCCAACGGGCGCTTTCATCGTCTCGGCGAATTTCTGCTTGCCGAAGGGCGGTTGACCCGCGACCAGGAACAGCGCGTCATCGGTCATGAGCGTGAGCACCTTCGCCGTGTCGCCTGCCTTGGTGGCCGACATCCACGTCGCCACCAGCTCGCGAATCTGTTGCGCGTCGATCGAGTTCGTCATCTTGCTGATTCCTCTTCGGGTTCTTCCCGCAGCGTGGCCGCGGCTCCGGGCCTGTTTACTTCTTCTCGGCTTCAGCCGGTCCGGCGATGTTCACGACATCGGCGGAGATGAAGGCGCCGACGGGAGCTGCGCTGGTGAATGTCACGTTGCCGCCGTTCACACCGCGCACCATGCGCGGTCCGGCCGGCATGAAAGTGGCGAATTGCGCGCGCATGTCTTTTTGAGCCTGCTGATACTCGGTGTAGGCGGTGATCTGCTCGGTGTCGAGGATGTTGCGTGCCTGCGATGCGACGCGGTCGTTGTAATCCTCTTCCCAGGAGGCACGGGCCTTCTGGTATTCGACCATGTCCGCGCCGTCGACGTAGTCGGGCTCCGGGACACGATCGCGTTCCTCGACCATGACTTTCAGCAGGCGCTTGCGCTGGTCTTCGTTGATGGGCGCGTCGTAGCCCTCGAGCTGGCGCGTGAGGTTTTCCAGCTCCTGACGAACGGGCAGCGACTTCTGGTATTCCTGCAGCGACGCCACCTTGTCGTCGCCCAGGAGCTCGGAGATCTCGCCCTGCAGCCTGCGCTGTTTCTCGGCCCAGGCGCTCTGGTAGTCGACCGCCTCCTGGCCTTCGCGGAACGGCTCGAACCCACCGGACTGCTGGTCCGTGAGCAGATCGATGAGTCTGCCAGCCTGATCCTTGCTCAGCCCGAGCGTCGAGCCCACGTCGGCGTACAAACGCTTGTTGTGCGCCCGCATTTGCGCACGCATCATTTTCTGCATGGCCGCGGAGCGTTCCGGCGTTGGTCGGACCGACCACGGGCTCATCTGGGGACCCTCGCTGACGACCGCGCCGGCCGCCGGCGGCGGGGGTTTGCCCGGACCGCCCATCGCCTGCCCACCGAAGGTGTTGGCGCCCACGAAACGACGCTGCTCGAGCTCGCCGCGCGCCGCTTCGAGCTGCGCGATCCGGGCATCGAGGTCCGCGCCCTGCGCCGCAAGCTTTGCCGCGTGTTCCCGTTCGTTCTGCAGCTGATTCCAAAGATAGATAGAACTGCCGCCGAAGGCGGCGGTGGCCACCAACAGACCCAGCACTGATGCTTTCATTGGAGTTGCTCCCTTGCCTGCCACAACAGATGACCGGCAGGTACGCGGCCGGTTCCATGGGAGCGGCAATTGTCCCCGTGCAGGGCCACCAAGAGAAGTCCCGGGAAAGGGATCTAGGGTTGCTGCGCCAGCAGCAAATCGAGGTATGCCCCTTCGATCAGCTGCCCGGGCTGAATTCCGAGGCGATCCATGAGGTCGCTTGCTTCGCGTACCCCCTGGTCTGCGGATTCATCGTCCACCAGCATGACTTCGAGCTCGAGAAAATGGCCGAGACCCTCGACGCGGTCCAGGTGAACGCGGGTGCGCCCGACCAGGAAGAGAGTGCGGTATTTGCGGATGCGACCGATTTGTCCGTAGGCCAGCGAAAGCGATTCACGAAGTGTCTCTGGTGAAGAAGTGGGGGACCGTAGATAGAACGACTCTTTCGGTCCCGTCTGGTTCACTCGCCGGTAGAAAATAAGTTCGCCGGAGTCGTTCGAGAATGCACGCAGCTTCAAACGGCCGGTGGCGCAGGTGAAGAACGTGTCGTCCTGCGCGATCTCGAGCGGACCCTCCGAGGCGATCCCGGCCACCAGGGGTTTGAGTGCGGCGACGTTTTCGATACGCGCCTTGACTTCGATGTTGCGGGCCATCCTTGGCGTCCTCAAAAATTTCCGGGCCTACTTCTTGAGGCGCACTCCGCCATTCGAGCGCGGCATTTCGTTGGCGCGCAGTGCGGCGTCGACCGAGAGACGGCCGGCGCCATGAGTCGCGAGATACAGACCGATGAAGACCAGGCAGCCGGACGGGAAGATGCCGCGCATGCCTTCGAAGCGATCGACCATCGCGATGGCGATGGCGAAATTGAGGGCGCATAAGATGCCGGCCCAGCGCGTAAACAGTCCCAGGATGAACCCGGCGCCGATGGCGAGCTGCAGGTATACCGAGACGGGCGCGAGGATTTCGGGGCTCGGAAAGCGGTGTTTGCGTAGGAATTCCGCGAATTCGTGCAGGCGCTCGGTGCTGGTGACGTTATCCCAGACGCTCCAGATCAGGAAAATTCCCACGAACACGCGCAACAGCAGCAGCGCGAAGTCGGCAAAGCGCTGCGCGGAGTTCAGTAACAGGAGTTTCCGCATGAATTCCCTCTTGGACCCGGTAAGTATCGGGCCGCCAAGAGTATCTGCGGTCTGTGGGGCGCGACAACGCGATAGTAACCCCATCGCGGCGCCGTCTGACCAGTCGCCGGGTAGCGACGCCCGGGAACCCCGGCTGCTGCGCGGCGAGGACTTCCATGCGCGCCCCGGTCTCGTCGTAACCGCCGTCCACGTTCGTGCGCCGCGAAGTGAAGATCACCGCGCAGTACGGCGGTGCCGGCGTCCTGGCAAAACCGTCGCTCATTCCGGTTTCTGGTACAGCGAGACGTAGCCGGGCTGCGCCGCGACGCGATCCAGCCACTTGCGCACATGTGGGTACGGCGCGAGGTCGTGGCCACCGTCGGACGCGACGTGCGAATACGCGTACAGCGCGATGTCGGCGATGGTGTACGTGTTCACGAAGTATTCGCGCGTGGCGAGATGCTGCTCCATCACCGCGAATGCGGCGCGGCCCTTTTCCAGCCGCGCGGGAATTTCGGCGCGGCGCGGGTGGTCGTCCGGAAAATGGCGCATCAGGTAGCGAGGCGTCGCGACGTACGGCTCGTGGCTGTACTGCTCGAAGAACATCCACTGCAGCACCTGCGCGCGGCCGAGCTGCGTCGCCGGTACGAAGCGCGAACCTTCGGCGAGGTACCACATGATGGCGTTGGACTCGGCGAGGTTGGTGCCGTCGTCGAGCTCGAGGGTCGGGATGCGTCCGTTCGGATTGCGCTTGAGGAACTCCGGCGTGCGCGTGAGGCCCTTGTCGATGTCCACGTCGGTCCAGTCGTACTTCTGGCGGAGCTGCGCGAGCAGCAGGCGCACCTTGTAGCCGTTGCCCGAGTCGAGATAGTCGAAGAGGTGCATGCGCGGTCCTGCGGGTTGTTTGGCAGCGCAGTATCCGGCCGCGATGAAAACCGCGCGAGAGACCAAGGTTTTTCGCTGAGGCTAAGTTATTCTTGCGCTCGATGCGCCGCCTGCCGCCACTCAATGCCCTGCGTGCTTTCGAGGCCTCCGCGCGGCTGGGCAGCTTCGTGGCCGCGGCCGCCGAGCTGCGCGTGTCCGCGGCGGCGGTCAGCCAGCAGGTGCGCCGGCTCGAGCAGTACCTCGACACCGAGCTGTTTCAGCGGCTGGCGCGCGGGCTCGCGCTCACCGACCAGGGCCGCGACTATCTACCCGAGCTGTCGGCGGGCTTCGACCTGCTCGGCGAGTCCACCACCCGACTGCGCGCCAAGCGCGCGGATGGCGTGTTGACGATCACCACGCTCGCGTCTTTCGCCAACGGATGGCTGCTGCCGCGCCTGCACCGCTTTCGCGCCTGCGCGCCGCGCATCGACATCGTGCTGCGCACCTCGCGCCAGGTGATGGACTTCCGCCGTGACGCCATCGACCTGGCCATTCGTTTCGCGCCGGCGCCCGGGCGCGGGTTGCAGGGTGAACTGCTGTGCCGCGAGGAGCTGTTTCCGGTGGCGAGCCCGCAGTTGTTCGGCGGCGGGCGAATGCCGGTCACGCTGGCTGCGCTCGCCGATTACCCGCTGCTGCACGACACGGACGCGAATCCCGAGCAGCCGTGGCTGGGCTGGCGCGGCTGGTTCGAGCGCGCCGGGTTGCCGACCGGGCCGGTCGGCCGCGGGCCGCAGTTCAGCGATTCGATCGTGTTGATCGGCGCGGCGGTGGCGGGGCTGGGCATCGCGATCGGGCGTTCTCCGCACGTGGGGCCGCTGCTGGCGCGCGGCCAGCTGGTGCGCGTCACCCAGGAAAACTGGATGGCGCCGTGGAGCTACTACCTCACCGCACCGCCCGCGCATTTCCGCCGGCCGGTGGTGCGTACGTTCGTCGACTGGGCGCTGGGCGAGGCGCGCGGCGGCTAGAGCGACAGCGGCAGCTCGAGATGCCGTGCGTACACCAGGTCCCGGTGTGTGAGCAGAATGGGATCGACCGCCGCCCGTGTTTCATCATCGAGCAGCTCGAACGCCGCGCGAGCGCCGGGGTGCATGGCGCATTGATGGTCGGGCAGCGGACTGACGAATGCCATGAAGGTGGCGCTGTAGATGTCGGCCGCGGTCAACGTGTCGCCGAAATAATACGACTTGCCGCCCGCTTGCTGGCCCCTGAGCAAGGCGGCGAACTCGCCTAACAACGCACGGACGCGCGCGTCGTTCTCGGCGACACGCGCCGGGTCGTAGCCGTATTTCTGCCCGAGGTATCCGGCCACGCGCTCGTTGAAGCCGCCGTTCTTCGAGAGACCGGCTTGAACCATCTGCAAGCGGCGATGCCAGCCGAAGCCGCCCTGCCCGCAGAATTTCTCCGCCAGCAGCAGCACCCGTTCGCGAGAGTCGGCGTCCGCCGGAAGCAGCGGACCGTTCGATTGCAGGCGCTCGGCAAGCGTCAGAATCTCCTCCCAACCCGAGCGCGGAGCTTCGTCGTTGAAGACGGCGACCGGCCCGGTCAGCTGGCCTGCCCATGTGGCCAACGAAGAGTCGTCGTACACGAGCCGCGTCGCCGCCCACTCAATGTTCTTGACGTGAAAGATGCCCTTGGCGGCCTCGCCCCAGGCGCTGGGCACGTTGCCAACGACCACCATGCGCAAGCCGCGCCGTGTTATCGCATCCGCGACAGTCAGGTATTCGAAGGTCATAGTCCGGCGAGCATCGCCGACGGGCGGGCGATCATCAATTGCACCAAAGCGAATTCATTGACACGGAATCCCGTGCAATCGTGTCCGGCTGTCGATGAGCGGCGCAGCTATGACTTTTCCTCGACCCGCAGCCATTTCTCGAGGTGAATGCCGTCGGCGATGCCGCGATACATCTGCCTGGTGATCGTGAGCTCGTGGTAGCCGTGCTCGGAGTAGAACAGCCGGGCGGGCTGGTTCTTGCTCAGGCATTCGACGCGGATCTTCTTCGCGCCCGCATTGCGCGCGACTTCTTCGAGCCAGCCCAGCAGCGCGCTGCCGACACCCTTGCGCTGGTGCGAGCTGCGCACCGCGAACAACAGCAGGTGTGCGTCTTCGGCGGTATGGAACATGATGCCGAACGCCGCGACCGCGCCCGCGTCGCCCACCACCGCCACGTTGGTTTCGAGATCGACGATGGCACGCGCGACGCGCTCCGCGGTCCAGGTCCACGGCAACCCACGCTCGATGTAGTCGCGCGACAGTGCCGCGATTTCCGCGGCATCGGCGAGGCGGGCCAGGCGAACGGTGACGTCAGCGATCATGGAGGACGCGATGGTACTGGTCCAGGTCGCCCGCGGAAAAGCAGCAGAAGGTCACTTCCGTCACATCCGGCGCCAATTCGAACGATGACTCGACCGTCGAGAGCGCCACTTTCGATGCGAGTTCGATCGGGTAGCCATAGATGCCCGTACTTATGCTCGGAAATGCGACGGACTTAATGTGGTGTTGCGCGGCGAGTTCGAGCGAACGGCGATAACAGGATTCCAGCAACGCAGGCTCGCCCTGGTCTCCGCCCCGCCACACCGGGCCAACGGTGTGGATGACATGGCGGGCGGGCAATCGAAAGCCGCCGGTGATCTTCGCGTCGCCCGTCTTGCAGCCGCAAAGAAGGCGGCATGCGTGCAGCAGCTCCGGGCCGGCCGCGCGATGAATCGCGCCGTCCACGCCGCCACCGCCTAACAAGGAGGAGTTCGCGGCGTTGACGATTGCATCGACGTCGAGAGTCGTGATGTCGGCCCGAACCGCGGCGAGTTTCACCACGAATCTGGCGCTCCGCCGCGCTCGTCGCTGAATTTTCCAGGGGCCGCCCGGTGCGGAATCGACCAGCCGAAATACACTTCCACTTCGTAGATCTGCTTGCCATGTACCACGGCTATCTCGGTGTTGCGGAACATGCGCCCGTCTTTCGAGCGGCCTTCATAGGTCACGAACACGCGGTCGCCGTCGGCCACCAGGTGAATGAATTTGAAGCTCTCGATGCGCTCGCTGTTCGGCCAGCAGCGCGCGAAATAGGTGGCGCGGTCGATGCGATTGTCGAGCGGACTGGTGAAGTGGAAATCGTCGGCGATCAGCGCTTCGATCACCGCGCGATCCTTGCGTGCGTAGGCTTCGTAGCTGGCGCGAACGATGGAAATGGAATCTTGCGACATGACGGCCTCCAGGGCCCCCAATTTACGCTCCGGCATGGCCGTCCCGCGGTCGGAATCGGCCGTTACCGGTGGGAGCGGCCGACGTTAGCGATGCTTTTGCCAGCACAAGATCTCCTTAGCCATTGCGCGCCACGAGCGAGGGGGCGCTATGTCAAAACGCGGCTGGTTGCTGTTTCTCGCTCTGGGTCTCCTCTGGGGCATGCCCTATCTGCTGATCCGCATCGCGGTGCAGGAGATCGATCCGCTCGTCATGGCCGGCACCCGCACCTTGATGGGCGCGTTGTTGCTGCTGCCCGTCGCCTGGCATCGAAACGCGCTCGGGCCGGCGTTCGCCAGGTGGAAATGGCTGCTCGCATTCACGGTCATCGAGATCAGCATCCCCTGGCTGCTGCTGGGTCATGCGGAAACGCGCCTGAACAGTTCGACCGCGGGATTGCTGATCGCCGTGGTTCCGCTGTTCGCCGCCTTGATCGTCACCAGGCTCGGACACGAAAAGCTCGAGGCGCGCCGGATCTTTGGATTGGTGCTGGGCTTCACGGGTGTCGCACTGCTCGTCGGGCTCGACATCCACTTCTCGGATTACCTCGCCGTCGCGGCGACGATCGTCGTTTCGCTCTGCTACGCGATCGGACCCATCATCATCGACCGCAAGCTCAAGGATGTGCCGGCGATCGGGGTGATCACCGCCTCGCTCATGGTGGCCACTCTTATATATGTGCCGTTTGCCCCGTTCCTCTGGCCGGACCAGGTTTCGGCGACGGCCGCCTGGTCGGTGGTGGGCCTCGGCGTGTTCTGCACCGCGGGTGCGTTCATGGTGTTTTTCGCGCTGATCGCCGAGGTGGGTCCCTCGCGCGCCACGGTGATCACCTACGTGAACCCGGCCGTGGCCATCGTGCTCGGCGCCTTGGTGCTCGACGAGCCGCTGACGATGGGTATGTTGCTCGGTTTCCCGCTGGTGATCGCCGGCTCGTTCCTGGGAACGATGCGGGCACGACCCGCTGAGCCGGCGCAGACGCCTGTCAAGGCTCGATACGACCCGCTCTAGAAAGCGAGCACGATCTCGGTGACCAGCACGGCAAGGCTCGGCACGAGGTACAGCAGCATCAGCGCGAACAGGATGAGCACGCCACGCCAGCGTCGGGTCGTGAAGAGTTGATAGAGCGCGAACACCGGAAATGTCATCCACAACAGCAGGCCGTGATCGAAGCTCGGGCGCTGGTCCTCTGCAAGTTCCGGATCCGAGACCAGCCAGGTGACGATCAACAGCGTCATGAGCAAACTATAGATTTCGAACACAGGCTCGCCGGGCATCGAGCCCAGCGCATCGCGCCAGGCGGTATAAGCGAAAGTCGTGGCGGCGATCAGCCCGGCGGTGATCAGGTACCACCGTCGCCGCGCCAACGGCAGCAGGTGCGGAGAAATTTGAGCCGGTTGCGCGGGCATCGAAGAGTTTAAACTAACTACCCGCGATCACGACTTTCTTGTAGAGAGTCCCGAGCTCGGTCCAGAAGCGCGATTCGCCGTCGAAGAAGGCGGCGACGGACGCTTCGCATTCGGGCGCGAAGGCGCCGGTGCCTCTCAGCGCCTCGACGCGTTTGGCGAGCTGCCAGGTCGAGGCGTCTTTCCAGGTTCTGTTATCGACCGCCTCGGCCAGCGAGGACAACACGGCCAGAGACGCCGCGAGTTTCTCGTCGGGCGTCGCGCCGGTGGCGGCGAGCTTTTCGACACCCTCCCACGGCGGCCCCACGTCAACGCCGTCGCCGAAGCCACCCGCCTCGCGCAACCGGCCGATGACGTCCTGGAGCGTTGGAAAATCCATGCCCGATATTGCACCGGCTAACAGGCGTTGACGAGGGAAGTTTGGGTTGGTCGGCGCCAGGCGTTCGCCACGCGTCGAGCGGCGGCCGAATTCCGCGCCGCCTCGTAATTGCTAGGCTGCGGAGGAATATCCGCCGTCGACGGGGATCGCCGTGCCGGTGATGAAGTCGGACTCGGCGCTGGCTAGAAAAACGGCGACGCCTTCGAAGTCCGCATCGTCTCCCCAGCGCCCCGCCGGGGTGCGTGCGAGCACGCGTTCGTGCAGTCCGGCGATTTCGGCCCGCGATTTGCGGGTCAGGTCCGTGTTGATCCAGCCCGGCAGGATGGCGTTTACCTGGATGTTGTCCGCCGCCCAGCCGGCGGCCAGGGACTTCGTGAGCTGCACGATGCCACCTTTGCTGGCGCCATAGGCCGGCGCGAAGCCGGCGCCGAAGATCGACAACATCGAACCGATGTTGATGATCTTGCCCGAACCGGACTGCTTCATCAGTGGATAGGCCGCAGCGCAACACAGGTAGGCGCTGGTCAGGTTGGTGTCGAGCACCTGGTGCCATTCGTCGAGCGCCAGGTCCTGCACGGGCTTGCGAATGTTCACGCCCGCGTTGTTGATGAGTATGTCGAGGCGCCCGCAGCGGTCCTGCACCTGGCCGAACAGGTTGTCCACGGAGCCCTTGCCGGTGACGTCGACGGGAATGGCGAGCGCGTCGGAGCCGAGCGATTTCAGTGTGGAGACGGCGGCCGCCGATTTCTCCGCATTACGCGCGGCAACCACGACGCGTGCGCCGGCCTTCGCGAGTCCGCGCGCCATGCCGAGCCCGATTCCGCCATTGCCGCCGGTGACCACCGCTACCTTGCCGCGCAGATCGAACATGGATTTCCTCAGCCTGCCGACCTGGAATTCTGGACGCGTTGCCAGACATCGTCCGGCATCATGAACTTGTTCACGCCGGCCAGCATGCGCGCGAACACGGGATTCTCGCGCGCGGTGGTCTCGACGCGCTCGATGAATGCCGCGCCGTGATGATTGAGCAGGTCTTCCAGGGGGCCGGCCGCGAGATGGCCCAGCCAGGCCTGCGCACGTGGCTCGGCGACGACCTTGAGAATCGCTTCCCACGCGTGCTCGGGGTGCTCTTCGGCCGTCCAGACGAATTCGGAATGACCGATCGGATCGTTGGTGCGGCCCTGGTTCACCGGGTCGGCGATCCAGGCGCACCAGACCAGCAATCCTTCGACGATTGCCGGGATCGGCAGCGGTGCGTTCATCGCTCGCTCGCGTCAGCCGGCAGCGCCCACGGTCGCGATGCATTCGATCTCGACCTGCGCGCCGAGCGCGAGGCCATTGACGCCGAGTGCGCTGCGCGCCGGGAAATGCTTGGTGAAGTAGGTGACGTAGATCGCGTTCATCTTCGCCCATTCGGACATGTCCGCCAGCATCACCGTGCACTTGACGACCTGGTCGAGCGACGAGCCGTTGCGCTCGAGCACCGACTTGATCGTGTCCATCGCCTGCCTGGTCTGGCCTTCGATGCCGCCGGGAACGAGCGTGCGTGTTCCCGGAGCGAAGCCGATGACGCCCGATAGATAGAGGGTGTCGCCGACGCGCACCGCCTCCGAGAACGGCAGTTTCGCTTTCAGCGTCTGTTCCGAGCTCAGATATTCAGCCTGCGGTTTCGGCGGGTCGGCGGCGAGGGCTGCGGTCGTGGTGAGGCCGAAGGCGGCGAGCGCGAGCAGGACGGGCTTCATGAATTTCTCCGGTGGTGGATGGTCGCGAAGCGTCTCACACCGGACCGGCCACGCCGTGAAAAACTTCCGCTGCGACGATCAGGTCGTCGCTGCCGAACTGCAGGTTTTCGGAAACGCGGCGGGCTTTGCCGGACATTTTCGCGGTGTAGATGATCGCGAGCTCGCAGCGGGTTTCATCCCACAGGACGTGCTCCACGCTGAAGTGAACGGAACCGATGCGTTTCAGCGCGGTGGTCCAATAGGCACGCAACGCGTCCTTGCCGCGCACGATCGCGGTGCCGACGACCTCGGCGGCCGTCGGGCTGGTGAAGACGGTGTCGTCGCTGAAGTGCGCGAGCACCTTCTCGACCTCGCCCTCGTTCCAGTACTCCGCCCATCGAATGGCAAAGCGCTGCGCGTCGTCGCGTGTCATGGCGACAGAGATTGATAGATCGAGAAGAGATTGCCAAGCACGTGCATGACGATCGGGACATAAAGGGACCGGGTGAAGTGCCGCGCCAGGCCGAGCATGACGCCGTCGATGAAGATGAGCCCCAGGACGATGGGCGCGTACTGCATGTGGACGACCGACCAGAGGGCGGCGGTGACGAGGATGGCGCCGTAGCTGCCGATCCGCGTGCGGCCGAGGATGCGCAGCAGGAAGCCGCGAAAAACCAGCTCTTCGGCGATGGGTCCCAGGAAACCGATGGCGAGGATGCGCAGCAGGAGAATCGAGGGCGAATAGGACGGCCAGACCTTGATCCCGGTGCCGGCAGCGCCCCGGGTGATGACTTCCTCGAGGGCGATGAGGCAGAACCAGAGCGCCAGGAAGATGGCTGCGAATTTCCATTCCGGCTTTCGCAAGCCCAGGTCGTCGCCCCATGAAAGCCCGCGGCGTTTCGCGGCGAACAGCATGATCGCGATGGCGAATACGGGCAGCAGCACCTTGGGCAGGGTTGTGAGGAGCGGGTCGGACATGATGTCGGGTTCATAGTAGGCGGCCGCCTACGACATCGCACGCGGTAATCCGCTCGGACCAATGACCGGCCACGAGTACTGTCGCGACCGGGCTGAACGTTCGGCGATCGGGGGTTGTCATGTCGTTCGCGATTTACATCATTGGCCTGGCCGTGCTCATCGGCGGTATCGCCTGGGCGCTGGTCGCCGCGGGAATAGCGACCACGTACATTGCCATCACCTGTCTGATCGTCGGCGGTATCGGCATCATGATGGCGGTGTCGCGCACCCGTGCGAAGGATCCGCCGGTGTAGGGTCGATCTCTTGCGTTCGGCTTCGCGTGGGACTTCGAGCCCGGCGTCCGGTCTCGTCAAACTACTCAGCGGTGTTAGCCCGTGTCGCATGGCGACGCTGGCCGTTCGGCACGGACGCGGCGAACAGCCGGCGACGGTGATGAACGGCGCGCCAGTCAGCGCTCTGCTATAGACCCCGCCTTCCCCGCACCTATATAAGTATCCCCATAGGTCTCGGCTCCTCAAGGGTTCCCGTGGAGTTCTACACAAAAGCTTTCTTCGTCGTGCTGGCGGGTTTCGTCGGTTACTTCCTGCTGCTCGTCTTCCAGCCGATCGCCGGCGCACTGGCGTGGGCGATCTTCCTGGCGTTCATCCTCTATCCCGTGCACGTCTGGCTCACGCGCAAGCTCAAAGGCCGTGCGGGCTGGTCCGCCGGCATTTTGACCGGCATCACGCCTTTCGCGGTTCTGACACCGCTGGCCTTCCTCGGCGTCGTGTTCGCGAATCAGGCGCGCGCGCTCATCGCATTCGTGCAGGAGAAAGACGTCCACTTCGATGCAACGCTGCTGGCGAGGCTCGAAACCTACCCGGTCATCGGTCCGCTCGCGAAATACGCCAACGAGGAAATGTCAGTGAGCGCCGCCGACCTGCAGCAGTGGCTGACCAACGCCACGCAAACCGTGCTGAAGAACGTCGCGGCGATCAGCGGCGGCGTGGCGCTGTCGGCGCTCGGCGCAATCATCGGCTTTTTCCTGATGTTGTTCCTGCTCTTCTTCATGTTCCGCGACGGTCGCGGCATGTTCATGCGTTTCCAGCGGCTCATCCCGGTGCCCGAGGAACATCGCGAGCAGTTGTTCAGTCACCTGGCGAGCGTCACGCGCGGCGTCTTCTACGGCATCGGATTGACGGCGATCGTGCAAGGCATCCTGGTCGGTATTGGTTTCGCGATCGCCGGGCTCCCGTCGCCGGTAGTGTTCGGCGTGTTGGCGGCGATGCTCGCCCTGCTGCCCGCCGGCGGCGCGGCGATCGTGTGGATTCCGGGTTTTCTGTTCCTGGCGGCATCGGGCCGCTGGGGCATGGCGATGTTCATGCTGACCTGGGGAATCGTCGTCTCGACGTCGGACAACTTCCTGCGCCCGATACTCGTGGCGCGTTACGCGCCGGTGTCGGCGTTCATGGTGTTCGTCGGCGTGGTCGGCGGCATCGGCGCCTTCGGCACCATCGGTATCGTCGTCGGCCCGGTGTTCCTCGCGCTGGTGGCCGCGATCCTGCAGTATTTCGACGAGAAGGTGATCGCGCCTAACAAGCCGGAGCTGGATGCGCAGGCGGAGACACCGCCGGAGGCTTAGACCCGCCGGATTGCACTAGCCCGCGTGGCCCGGTGGCTGCGGTGGCTTCCCGATGTGAAAGCCGGCGGCCGCAATGGCGGCGATCAAGGGCTGTGCGCTGAAGACGGTGTAAAAGGCGACGCTGTCGGGGACACCATCCGGTCCCCTCTGAAAGTGGATACGCACTCCGCGACCAAAGATGAACCGGCCCATCGGTTCGATGGCGGGCGCCTGTTCGGGAGTGAAAGTCTCGATACCGAAGACGTTGACGGTGATCAACCGTGGCTCGACGCGGATGTGCGCGAATGGCCAGGAGATATCCCGGCGGCGAAGAATCCCCCGGCCGCGCTGCGTGAATGGAGTCATGGGGAAGCGGCGAGTGGCGCGGCGATTGGGAGCGGGATTGGACCACAGGAGCCGCGGCGAAGTCGCCTCCAGCGACCTTGAGGCCGGGAGCGGACAGTCCCGATTTTCCGGAACAACCGTTGAGCTGGAAGGGGGACTGTCCCCATTTATTCTGAAGACAAAATAAAAGGGGACAGTCCCCGATCTCCTATAATCCGCGCCCCCATGGAACTCTCCCCGATTCTCGCATCGCTCAACGACGCCCAGCGCGCCGCCGTTTCCGCGCCCGTGGGGCCGGTGCTCGTGCTCGCCGGCGCGGGCTCGGGCAAGACGCGCGTGCTCATCCATCGCATCGCGTGGGTCATCCAGAACGAGGGCGCATCGCCGCATTCGATCCTCGCGGTGACGTTCACGAACAAGGCCGCGCTCGAGATGCGTCAGCGCATCGAGAAGTTGTTAGGCATTCCCGGCAATGCGATGTGGGTGGGCACGTTCCACGGCATCGCGCACCGGCTGTTGCGCCTGCATTGGCGCGACGCGAACCTGCCGCAGAGTTTTCAGATCCTCGACGGCGAAGATCAGCTGCGGCTGGTCAAGAAGATCGTGCGGGCGATGGAGCTCGACGAGGCGCGCTGGGTGCCGCGCGAAATCCAGTGGTTCATCAACCACAACAAGGACGAAGGCATTCGCCCGCCGGTCATGAAAGACGCCGGCGATCCGACGCGCAAGCAGCTCATCAAGATCTATGCCGAATACGAAGCGCAGTGCCAGCGCACCGGCGTGGTCGATTTCGCGGAGCTGCTGCTGCGCGCCTACGAGCTGTGGCTCAAGAACCCCGGGATTCTCAAGCATTATCAGCATCGCTTCCGGCACGTGTTGATCGACGAATTCCAGGATACGAACGCCATTCAATATGCCTGGGCGCTGTTGATCGCGGGCCAGGACGGCGCGCCGTTCGTGGTCGGCGACGACGACCAGTCCATCTACCGCTGGCGCGGCGCGCGGGTCGAGAACCTGACGCGTTTCTCGAAGGATTACCCGGCGGCCAAGCTGTTCCGGCTCGAGCAGAACTACCGCTCCACCGGCAACATCCTCAAGGCCGCGAACCAGCTCATTTCGAACAACACGGGCCGGCTCGGCAAGAACCTGTGGACGGAAGGCACCGACGGCGAGCGCATCAAGCTGTATGCCGCGTTCAACGAACGCGATGAAGCCGAGTTCGTGATGAACCGCATCCGCGAATGGGTGAACCAGGGCGGCCTGCGCCGGGACGTGGCGATCCTGTATCGCTCGAACGCGCAATCGCGCGTGTTCGAGGAAGTGTTCATGAACGCACGCATGCCGTACAAGGTTTACGGCGGTCTGCGGTTCTTCGAACGCGCGGAAATCAAGGACGCGCTCGCCTACCTGCGCGTCATCACGAATCATGCGGACGACGCCTCGTTCGAGCGCGTGGTCAATCTCCCCACGCGCGGGATCGGCGCCCGCTGCCTCGATATCGTGCGCGAGCAGGCGAAGGCCGCCACCACTTCGCTGTGGGATGCGGCGGCGACTTGCGTCGCGAACGGCGCCTTGGGTCCGAAGGCGGAAGCGGCCGTGAATGGCTTCCTGCAGCTGGTAGAGCAACTGGGCCGTGACATCGCCGGGCTCGAGCTGCACGAGCAGGTCGACCACGTGATCAACAACTCGGGACTGGTCGAACACCACAAGAAAGAGAAGGCCTCGGATCGCGGCGAAGCGCGCATCGAGAACCTGAACGAACTGGTGTCGGCGGCGCGCGGGTTCGAGCCGGATGGCGCGAATTCGGATGAAGAAAAGCTGCCGCCACTCGACGCCTTCCTCTCGCACGCGGTGCTGGAGTCCGGCGAAGGCCAGGCGGAGGCCTGGGAAGACTGCATCCAGATGATGACGCTGCACACGGCGAAGGGGCTGGAATTCCCGATCGTGTTCATGAGCGGCCTGGAGGACGGCCTGTTCCCGCATCAGCGTTCGCTCAACGATCCGGAAGGCCTCGAGGAAGAACGTCGGCTTTGCTACGTGGGCGCGACCCGCGCGATGAAGCAGCTGTTCCTCACCTACGCCGAACAGCGGCGTCTGCATGGCATGGACAGCTACGGCACGCCGTCGCGGTTCATCGCGGAGATTCCGGAGGACCTGGTCGAGGAGATCCGGCCGCGCATCCAGATTTCCCGGCCGGTGGCCGCGGGCCGGTTCAAGGCGCCGGTGGAAGAGCTGGCACCGGGCGTCAGGCTCGGCGCGCGCGTGCGGCACAAGAAGTTTGGCGAAGGCGTGATCCTCAAGGTCGAAGGCCATGGGCCGCAGGCCAATATCCAGGTGAACTTCGCCTCGCTCGGGGTCAAGATCATGATGCTGGAGTATCTGGAGGTAGTCCGGTGAACTTCGCGGAAAAGCTGCAGGCATCCTGGAAGGCGACCAACTCGCTGGTGTGCGTCGGGCTCGACCCGGAGCCGCGCAAGTTTCCGGACGAGTTTCGCGACGCGCCCGGCGGCATCTACCAGTTCAACAAGGCGATCGTCGACGCCACGCGCGACCTGGTGTGCGCGTACAAGCCGCAGTTCGCGCACTACGCGGCGCACTCGGCGGAGAATCAACTCGAGCACACGATCGACTACATCAAGTCGACTTGCCCGAATGCGATCGTGATCCTGGATTCCAAGCGTGGCGACATCGGCAGCACGGCCGAGCAGTACGCGCAGGAGGCTTTCGAGCGTTACGGCGCCGACGCGGTGACCGTGAATCCGTATCTCGGCCGCGATTCGGTCGAGCCGTTTCTCAAGCATGAAGACAAGGGTGTGATCGTCCTGTGCCGGACCAGCAACCCCGGCGCGAAGGATTTCCAGGACCTGACGGTCGGCCCGGACAGGAAGCTGTTCCAGTACGTCGCCGAGACGGTCGCGAAAGACTGGAACACCGCGGGCAATTGCATGCTGGTGGTCGGGGCTACCTACCCGGAAGAGCTCGCGGACATCCGTGGACGCGTCGGCGACCTGCCGTTTCTCGTGCCGGGCGTCGGTGCGCAGGGCGGCGACGTGGCGAAGGTGATGGCGGCGGGCAAGACCGCGGCCGGCGCGGGCCTCGTGATCAGCTCGTCGCGCGCGATCCTGTACGCGAGCTCCGGGGAGAACTTCGCCGCGGCGGCGCGCAAGGCGGCGACCGAGCTGCGCGATTCGATCAACGCGCAGCGGTAGATAGTCGGGCTACGGTCCCCAGCGGAAGACAGGCGGCGGCACCACGTCGTAAACCGGCTCCGCCGCAGGCGCATTCACATTCGGCAAGAGGATCCGCCAGCTCTGCAACGGGTTCGTGGCGGCGTACCAGAGCGAGCCGAACCCGCCGGGCACGGGCAGCTCCGACTTGAGCTTCGGCGCCGCGCGCTCGCCTTCCACGACGATATCGGTCTTATCGGCATCGGGCGCGCTGATGGCCGCGAGATATTCGTTCGGCGTCATGTACTTGCGTATATCGCCGATCTTGAGGTTGAGCGGCTTGCTCACCGCGGCGCGGGTCGCGGCGGGTTTCGGAGGATCCGCGGCTGCCGTTGCCGCGCACAGCAGCAGGACGAAGCCCATTCCCAGGCGATTTTTCATGACGCGCCTCCTGTAAAGGTTGCGACCGTGCCTGACGAGGATAGTTGCGACACGAAGGAGTGTCAGGCGGGGAATGCCGGAACTGGGTAGCCCGGCACACCCACGGCGATGTCGGAAGAGTCCCCGGGCACGGCAGGCCCGCCTGAAAATCCACGAATTCCCATATTTCTCACCCGGCCCCAATACAATACCGGCCCCATGAAGATCGTGATACTCGGCGCCGGCCAGGTCGGGCGCACTGCGGCATACCACCTGTCGCGGGAAGAATCGAACGAAGTCACGGTCGTCGATACCAACGAAGAAGTACTGCGCGACCTGCAGGATCGCCTCGACATCCGCACCGTCGCCGGCAACGCCGCCTACCCTTCGGTGCTCGAAGCGGCCGGTTGCGCCTCCGCGGACATCATCGTCGCGCTGACGTCGAGCGACGAGGTCAACATGATGGCCTGCGAGGTCGCGTACACGCTCTATCGCACGCGCACGAAGATCGCACGCATCCGCTCGTCCGAATATACGAAACATCCGAAGCTGTTCGCCGACGAGGCGCTGTCGGTGGACGTATGGATCAGCCCCGAGCAGCTCGTCACCGAATACGTGGCGCAGCTCATCAAGTATCCGGGCGCCCTGCAGGTGCTCGATTTCGCCGACGGCCGCGTGCGCCTGGTGGGCATCCGCGCGCGCAAGGGCGGCCTGCTGGTCAGCCAGAAGCTCAGCAAGCTCAAGGAGCATCACCCGAACACCGAGGCGCGCGTGGTGGCTATCTACCGCGCCGGTCGCAGCATGATCGCCACGGGCGAGAGCGTCATCGAGGAAGGCGACGAGGTGTTCTTCATCGCCGCGCGCGACGACATCCGCAAGTTCATGAGCGAGATCCGCAAGGAAGAGGCGCCGGCGCGCCGCGTGGTCATCGCGGGCGGCGGCAACATCGGACTCGCGCTCGCGCGCAGCCTCGAAGAGACGAACCAGGTGAAACTCATCGAGCGCGATCCGAAGCGCGCGCGGCGGGTCTCCGAGATCCTGCTCAACACCATCGTGTTGAACGGCGATGCCGCCGACGAGGAGCTGTTGATCGAGGAGAACATCGACAGCTGCGACGTGTTCGCCGCGCTGACGAACTCGGAAGAGGCCAACATTCTGTCCGCGATGCTGGCGAAACGCCTGGGCGCGCGGAAGGTAATGGCGCTGATCAACAAGCCCTCGTATGCCGAGCTCATGGAGAGTGGCAGCATCGACATCGCGATTTCGCCGCAGACCATCACCATCGGGTCGCTGCTCGCGCACGTGCGCCGCGGCGACGTGGTGCGGGTGCACTCGTTGCGTCGTGGCGCGGCCGAGGCGCTCGAGGCCGTGGTGCACGGCACCGACAAGACCTCGCGCGTGGTCGGCCGGCTCGTCGGCGACATCCCGCTGCCCGACGGGTCGGCCATCGGCGCGGTCGTGCGCGGCGACACGGTGCTGATCGCGCACCACGACACGATGATTCAGAACGACGATCACGTGATCGTGTTCCTTTCCGACCGCCGCCACGTCGAGCAGGTGGAGCGCCTGTTCTCGGGGCCGGGCGGCCGTTGAAGCGCCGGGGAGCGCAAGCTTGTTAGCTGTCGCGCATCTGCTCGGGCTCATGATGGCCTTCTTCGGCCTGCTCTACCTGTTGCCGATCGCCTGGTCGCTCGGTGTGCAGGACGGCGCGGTGCTCGACTTCGTCGCGGCCGGGCTCATCAACGCGTTCGTGGGGCTCGCGCTGGCGGCCGCAACCCGCCGCTTCCGCCGCGAGCTGAAGCCGCGCGATGGCTTCCTGCTGGTGACGCTGTCGTGGGTGCTCATGTCGGCCTCGGCGGCGATCCCGCTGATGATGGCCTTGCCGGCATTGAGCTTCACCGACGCGTATTTCGAGGCGATGTCGGGACTCACGACCACCGGCTCGACGATCCTGAGTCACCTCGACAGCCTGCCGCAGTCGATCAATCTCTGGCGCCACCTGCTCCACTGGATCGGCGGCATCGGCATCATCGTGCTCGTGGTCGCCGTGTTGCCGTTGCTGGGCGTCGGTGGCATGCAGCTCTACAAGGCGGAAACGCCGGGCCCGGTGAAGGACGAGAAGCTCACGCCACGCATCACCGAGACGGCGAAGGCCTTGTGGTTCACGTACCTGGTGCTGACCGTCGCGGGCATCATCGCGCTGCGGATCGCCGGCATGACCTGGTTCGACGCCATCTGCCATTGTTTCTCCGCGATCGGACTCGGCGGCTTTTCCACGCACGACGTGAGCGTGGGGTTTTTCGATTCGTTCGCGATCGAGCTGGTGTTGATCGTCATCATGGTCGTCGCCGCGCTGAACTTCTCGCGCCACTTCCTCGCGTTCCGGAACATCTCGCTGCAGCCGTACAAGACGGATTCCGAGGGCAAGGCCGTGCTGGTCGTGCTGGGCGGCTCGGTCGTGCTGGTGTCGACGCTGCTGTGGGCCAACGGCACGTATCCCAGCGAAATCGAAGGCTTTCGGCACTCGATCTTCAACGTGGTGTCGATCGCCACGACCACCGGATTCGTGACGGAAGACTACGAGAAGTGGCCGGCGTTCCTGCCGGTGTGGCTGCTGTTCCTGAGCTGCATCACCTGCAGCACGGGCTCGACCGGCGGCGGCATCAAGATGTTCCGGACGCTGCTGCTGGTACGGCAGGCGCGGCGCGAGCTCAAACTACTGGTGCATCCGAGCGCCGTGATCCCCATCCGCATCGGTGGCGCCTCGATCCCGGAACGCGTGGTGCATTCGGTGCTGGCCTTCATCTTCCTGTATTTCGGCACGATCCTCGTGCTGACGTTCGCGCTGCTGGCGACCGGGCTCGATCTCGTGTCGTCCTTTTCGGCGGCCGTGGGTTCGGTGAACAACGTCGGCCCGGGTCTGGGCGCGGTGGGTCCGTCCACCAACTTCGGATCGTTGAGCGATTCGCAGACGTGGATCTGTACGCTGGCGATGCTCATCGGCCGCCTGGAAATCTTCAGCGTGCTGGTCCTGTTCACGCCCAGCTTCTGGCGTAAATAAAAGGGGACATTCCGAATTAGAGGAATTTCTGTTGCGCGGGCGCCGCAGAATTCCAAGTAATTCGGAATGTCCCCTTTTGGTCAGCTGCGGATATAGCTCTCGAGATCCGCGATCGTGCGCTCCTGCTCTTCGATGACGGCGCGCACGAGATCGCCGATCGACAGCACTCCGACCACGCGATCGCCGTTCACCACGGGTAGATGCCGGATGCGCATGTCGGTCATGAGCCGCATGCAGTCGTGTGCGTCCTGGCGCGGCGTCACCGTGACGACTTTCGCGGTCATGATCGCTTCCACGCGCGTCTCTTCCGACGAGCGGCCCAGCAGCACCACTTTGCGCGCGTAGTCGCGCTCGGAAATGATGCCCGCGAGCCGGTCGCCCGACATCACGAGCAATGCGCCGACGTGATGCTCGGCCATCTTCTTGATCGCGGTGAGCACCGGGTCGCCCGGCGCCACGAAGTAGATGCCCTTGGGCTTCTGATCCAGCAACTGCTGCACGGAAAGCATGGTTACCTCCGGCGGCGCCGTCGCGCCGTCTAACTAGCGAATCGTTCCCTGATTCAAATTGCCACCACCATCAGGATGGTGCCATTCACGCCCGTCACCCGCACACGCGCGCCCGCCGGTAATTCCGGCCCGGCGACTTTCCAGACGCCGTCACCGACCCTCGCCTTGCCCGAGCCTTGCTCGATGGGTTCGACCAG
>Ga0193752_1001002_pt1 | contig 24806 bp, 21 predicted proteins | sample H1c1metaG_FD_144924 | JGI IMG/M metagenome (GOLD analysis project Ga0193752, IMG submission 144924) | Soil microbial communities from a riparian zone of the East river system, Colorado, United States - H1c1 | ecosystem: Environmental > Terrestrial > Soil > Riparian zone | place: USA: East River...
GGAAATATTTTTAAAGCACAGGTACCAGATTGCTTGCGAATTACGGATTGCTTGCGAATTAGATGAAAAGAAAGCAAATGCAATGATGCACAACCGAAATTTTGGTAGCTAAGATTGTTTAAGATGTTGCGAATGGATTTTGGCAAGCGTTTTTCCAATAACCGGATAGCTGGTAACTTTGATTCAGAGACCGGTAACACATCAATGTCATTTTAATTTCTGCAATGCCGATAATGTCAATGCCGGATATTGCAATAAGTGAATGTTGAATTTTGTTGAACAAGTCGCATATCCCCTTAAGTGAACGAGATTAGAACGTGCAGGATGGGCCTGAGGTTGGTTTGATTGCCACCTTCGATTCCTGCCCGGAGTTACCGCAGCCGATCAGGGCCCAACAGAAACCAGCGCTACATGAATACCTAAAAAAAGCTGATCAGGGAACAAAAAGCCGATCGGAGACAACAGCAGAGAACGGCATGAACAATGGTATTAACCAGGAATCACAGTGGCAAATCAAACCAACCGAAAGGCCCATCCGGCGAAGGGAAGAACCGAGTGAACACCCTGAACATGCAAAATCAACAATTCAAATCTCAATCAAACAACCTTAACCTCGGAAAATATGCAGATTTCCGTTCGTCAGCAAATCAGTACCATTCATCCCAAATTAACTTCCTGGCTGTAACCAAAATCCCGCAACTCCGTCCTATCAGCATTAACATCCCATTAAAACTTTACCGATTATCAACAAAATCAGCCTTCCACCACTAAGCCATGTACCTTGTTTAACATAGTACCTAATTTAGTTGTGTAATCAGTTTAGCATAGTATCAAACAACACACATGAAACAATTAACCAATCTCACGCTTATTATTTTTGCAGCCATAAGCTTCAATATTTTTGCAACCATAAGCGTCCACGCACAGGCTTTGAAAGGAGCAGTTTCCGGACGCATTATCAATGCGGCGAATAAAAATTCGGGAATCCCCAATGCAACCATTGCTCTTATGTCCGCAAAAGATTCCAACGAGGTAGGTGTTACGGGTGCGGATACTACTGGAGCTTTTAATTTCCTTAATATAAAAGAAGGCCGATACTTCGTCCGCGTATCTGCGGTAGGATTTTCAGTTCACAAATCAACGCCGTTTGATATTAATTCCAACTCACCAAAAAAAGACCTGGGAAATGTTTCCCTTATCGCAAGTTCTAACGACTTAACAGCTGTAGAAGTGGTTGCAAAAAAACAATTCATTGAACAGAAAATCGATCGTATGGTAGTTAATGTAGATGCAGCAGTATCAAATGCCGGGGCTACCGCACTCGAAGTTCTTGAAAAAGCGCCCGGAGTTACTGTTGACAAAGACGGAAACATCAGCCTTAAAGGTAAACAGGGAGTTCAGATCTATCTTGATGGAAGACCATCATATCTGAGTGGTGCTGAGCTTGTAAACCTTTTGAAAAATATGAATGCAAACCAGTTGGATCAACTGGAGATCATGACTAATCCGCCTGCAAAATATGATGCAGCAGGTAATTCCGGTATCATCAACATCAAAACAAAAAAGAATAAACAAAAAGGTTTTAACGGAAGCGTTAACGCGGGTTACTCACAAGGTGCATACTGGCGCACTAACGAAAGTCTGAATTTAAATTATCGGAACGGTAAGTTTAATGCTTTCATGAATTATGGTTTTAGCAGAAACAACAGCTTCCAGGAGTTAACCATCAATCGTATTTATAAAAATGATGATAAAGAGGTTACAGCAGTTTTTGACCAGGTCGCAAATATGAAACGCAGTAATACAAATCATAACCTGAAAGTGGGAGTGGATTATTTTATAGACAAGAAATCAACCATAGGTATAGTTACTTCAGGATTTCTTAGCCCGGAAGATAATTCCAATAATAATACTTCATATCTGAAGGATGCCAACAGTGTTGTTGATTCAATTGTTTACTCTGAGGGCACACAAAAAAATACCTGGAAGAATGGCGCGGTAAACCTCAACTTCAGGCATCAATATGATTCAACCGGCAAAGAACTGACAGCTGACCTGGATTACTCAACCTATGCTTCACAAAGCAGGCAGACATTTATGAATGCAAATTTTGATCCTTTCTGGGATAAGAAAGGACAGACTGATCTGATCAGCAATCTACCAGTTGATATCAATATTTATTCAGCCAAGGTTGATTATACGCTTCCTCTCGGGAAAGGACTGAAACTTGAAACCGGGGTGAAAAGCAGCTTTGTAAATACAGACAACAGTGCAAACTATTTTAACGTGGTTTCGGGTGTGCCTTCTGTTGATTATGATAAAACCAACCGCTTTAGTTATGAAGAAAATATCAATGCTGCTTATATCAACGTAAGCAAACAATATAAGAAACTTGGAGTGCAGGCCGGGCTTCGTTTTGAAAATACAAATATCAAGGGACACCAGTTTGGCAATGAAGCGAAACCTGCACTGGACTCAGCTTTTGAAAGAACTTATAACAACATTTTTCCAACAATGTTTTTGAGCTATAAGCTTAACAAAACCAACCAGCTTGGACTTTCTGTTGGTAGAAGGATTGACCGCCCAAGATACCAGGATCTGAATCCATTCCTGTTTTTTATTGATAATTATACATATGAGTCTGGCAATCCGTTCCTGCAGCCCCAGTATACAAATAACGTGGAGCTAAGCCACACATTTAAAAGTATCCTGACTACAACCCTGAACTATAGTAAGACTACTAATTATTTTGCTGAGACATTTGAACAGGTTGATTTTGCTACTATCGTGCGACGCGGTAATATCGGTGAAAGAGATAATGTTGGTTTAAGTGTGAGTGCCCAGGTACCGGTCTTTAAATGGTGGACAGCCATCTTATACGGCAATTACAATTACAACAGGTACCAGGGAATGCTTTATGGTGAAAACCTCGATGTAGATGCTTCGATGTTCTTGTTTAATGTAAACAACCAGTTCAATTTCAAGAAAGGCTGGAGTGCTGAATTGAGTGGGTTCTACAGGTCAAAAGGACTTGATGGACAGATTAGCATAGGAGGGCTGGGGCAGGCTTCAGCAGGTGTTTCAAAACAAGTGTTGAAAGGAAAGGGCAGTGTTCGGTTAAACATCCGCGATATATTCTACACAAACAAGGTTAAAGGCTTTATCGATATCCAGGGTACCGAGGCAAGATTTCAAAACCGGCGCGATACAAGGGTAGCTGGTATATCATTTAACTACCGTTTTGGTAAACCGATCAAAGGACCACAGAATAACCGCAAAAAAGGTGGTGCCGGCGAAGAACAAAGCCGTGTTAAGGGAAGCGAACAATAGTGTCCATTTTTTTCTTCACCTTTTTTTAACAGAGGCTGGTGTAACGTTTGAAGTACATAAAGAGTCATATATACAAGAAGTCAGTCATGAAAAAGATCATCCTCATATCAATTATACTCAGTTACCTTGTTGGATGCGGTGTGTCTTATATGTAACTTTAAAATATCGCCGAAAGGCTAAAAATTTTCTCATAAGCAGTTAGTTTTGGTTAACGGGCCCCATTTCCATGGGGCCCTCATTTTTTATTTCCTTAATGGTGTTTTAATTCCTTCATAGTTTTGGTGTTTAGTTTCATGGTTTTTGTGTTTAGTTGCAAAATTGATTTTCTACATTTGCCAAAACTTATTCTATGCCATCTTTTGATATCGTTAGCAAAGTTGATGCACAGGCGCTTGATAATGCGGTGAACGTGGTACATAAGGAAGTAACCAACCGCTTTGATTTTAAAGACTCCCCGGTAGTAATTGATCTGGATAAAAAAGATTTCAAGCTGAAGATTGAAGCGGGTGATGATATGAAAATGCGACAGTTGCTGGATGTGCTGATCAGCCGTGCCCATAAACAAGGAATTGAACCTGAAGCTTTCGATTTTTCAAAGGAAACATACCAGAGCGGGAAAGTGGTTAAAAAAGAAGTAACCGTTCGAAATGGCCTTAAGCAGGAAGATGCCAAAAAAGTTGTGAAGACAATCAAGGACTCGGGCATGAAGGTGCAGGCCCAGATCATGGACGACCTGGTTAGGGTTACCGGCAAGAAGCTGGATGATCTCCAGGCAGTGATTCAACTGGTCAAAACAGCTGATCTTGGCTTCCCGATGCAGTATATCAATATGCGCAGTTAATATGCATGTCGGGTTTATCTGCGCAGTTAGTTTGCGTAGTTTTAAATATTCTTTGAACATTCTTTCCAAAAGATTACCTTTGCAAGTCTAAATTTTTAACCAATACGGCAAAATCCGTATTGCCTTTAAATCAAAGAGTTATGAAAAAAGGAATCCACCCCGATAAATATCGGTTTGTTATTTTCAAGGACATGAGTAATGGTATCAGTTTTCTGAGCCGCTCTGCCGCAGCCAGTAAAGAAACTGCTAAATGGGAAGATGGGAATGATTATCCGCTGATAAAGCTGGAAATTTCAAACACTTCGCATCCGTTTTTCACCGGTCAAAAAGTACTGGTTGATACTGCGGGTCGTATCGATAAATTCAAAAAACGCTACGCACTTAAAAAGTAATTGCCCCGGGCAATTTTCTTTCAACTTATTATCCTCTTCCTATTGGGAGAGGATTTTTTGTGTTTATCGGCCCGCCCTGCTTTTGATAGATCTTTTGCACAGATAGAAGTTTCAATCCATATTGACGACTTTTTATATTTGAGGGCCTTCCCGGTTTCGGAAGCGTGTTATGATGTTTCATGCAACATGTGACCGTTGTGAGTTAATATTTTTATTTTTAGCCCATGGCACCCATCATCCTGGACGATCATCCTTTTTCAATTTCGTTGTTTCCATTTGCTGAAATCCGGTCCGTTGCCGATATCCGCGTGGGTATACTTACTATCCGCCAGAAATGGGAGCTGGCCACTGGTCAGAAAATTCAAACCAGCGCAGAGGCCGGGATATCCCAGTTATCGCCCGCCGAAAACCTGGTTCCTGCCAACCTTGTTCCTTCATATGAATGGATCGATGCATACCAGGCAGGCAGTGCAAACCTGGAATCTATTACCGATCCCGGGCTGGTAAACATATTGAATTTCTCCTGGGATATATTTCGTTTAAATGACTGGGCAATTCGCCAGGATTTTAAAGCGATCACAAATGGCCGGGAATCTGCTGAAATTCCTTCTACGGTCCAGGTATTGAATCCTGGAAACATCTTTATTGAACCGGGTGCCAGGCTAAACTTCTGCACATTGAATGCATCAACAGGGCCAATCTATATAGGGAAAAATGCGGAGATCATGGAAGGTTCCATGATCCGTGGGCCATTTGCGATTTGTGATAACTCGGTGGTAAAAATGGGCACAAGGGTTTACGGTGCAACCACTGTTGGACCAAACAGTGTAGTGGGTGGAGAACTCAAAAACGTGGTCATTTTTGGAAATTCCAATAAGGGCCATGATGGATACCTCGGTGATTCTGTAGTCGGCGAATGGTGCAATCTTGGGGCCGGAACTTCCAATTCAAATCTGAAAAACAATGCCGGTGAAGTAAAGGTGTGGAATATGGCAGATCAGAACTGGATCGCTGCAGGGAACAAATGCGGACTGCTGATGGGAGATTATTCCAGGTCTGCTATCAATACTTCTTTTAATACGGGATCCATAATCGGTATCTGTGCAAACATATTCGGACCGGGCCTGGTTCCGAAATTTGTAAGCTCATTCAGCTGGGGCGCCCACTCAACCGCCAAATACAGCTTCGACAAAGCCATCGAACATATATCAAACTGGAAGAAATTAAAAAAACAAGTTCTGTCAAAGGACGAAATACAAAGACTGAAACATATTTTTGAAGCTTTATCAGATGCTTAGCACCGAAAGCGGTGCATAGCAAAATATTAATCCCGGAAATTTTTATCAGCTTTTACTACATGCGTTTCACAAACGCGTAACACACAAATAAATATACTATGAGAAAACAGATCGCTGCAGCTAACTGGAAAATGAACAGTACCTATCAGGACGGGGAGAAGTTACTCGCTGATATACTGGAAGATAAAATAACGCTGGGTCCTGGCCAACTTACCATTTTTGCAGTTCCATATCCCTACCTGATCATGGCCAACAGCCGTGTCGCCAACGAAAAAAATTATTTTATTGCCGCCCAGAACTGCTATCATAAAAAATCAGGCGCATATACCGGTGAAGTCTCAACCGGGATGCTTCAATCAATTGGAATAAAATATTGTATTGTCGGTCACAGCGAAAGGCGCGAATATTTTAAAGAAACCAACCAGGAACTGGCTGAGAAAATTAGCCTTTGCCTGGAATCAGGCATTACCCCGATTTTCTGTTGTGGCGAGCCTTTGGCTATTCGTGAATCGGGTACCCAAAACAGTTATGTTGAAACGCAGCTAAGTGAATCGCTTTTTCATTTATCGGACGATGATCTGCAGAAAATTGTGATTGCTTACGAACCGATCTGGGCTATAGGCACAGGTAAAACGGCAAGTGCTGACCAGGCACAGGAAATGCACGCTTACCTGCGTTCATCTCTTGAAAAAAGGTATGGACGGGCAGCTGCAGCTAACATCTCCATACTCTATGGAGGAAGCGTGAAAGGCAACAACGCAAAAGAAATATTTTCAAAGGAAGATGTTGATGGCGGTTTAGTTGGCGGTGCATCCTTAAATGCTGAAGAGTTTATCCAGATCATTAAGGCACTCAAATAGACAATCGCGGCAGATCAGCAACTAATCAATTGAAATAGAATAGGTATTAATCAATTGACTTGGATCACCCATTAATCAATCGAGGTAGATTAGCCGTTAATGAATCGAAGTAAACTAGCCATTAATCAATTGAGGCAGATTGGTCAATTACAGAGCAGATATTAAGTATCGCAATATTGAAACAACTCTTATACCGGGGAATATTCTGGCGGGGATTAAATTATCTCACTGTTTTTCTGGTAAGCATTGCAATCGCCAGGCTGTTCAAGGCCGGTGAAAGCGGTGTTATCAATTACCTGATCAATAATCTTGCGTTACTTATTCTGATCTCCAGCCTTAGCCTGGAGTCAGCAACTGGTTATTATTCGGCAAAAGAAGAAATTGCACAGCCCGCCATCATCGGCATAACCTTGTTAATGACCCTGGCCTCAGTAATGGTCAATACAATATTAATCGGCCTGCTGTTTCCCTTAACCAATTTGCTTTGGCTAAGTGCTGCACTTTATTGTTGTGGGATTGTGCTGATGAATTATTTTACAGCGCTGTTTTATTCCCATTATGATTTTCGTTTTCCGAATGCAGTGGTGATAATCTTTAATTGTGCGATTATCCTGCTCATTCTCTTTTTTCCCAGCTTGCTGCTAAGAAATGAAGGAGAAGTATTTTTGAATTTATACTTCGGATCATTCCTTCTTACCGGTTTGATCCTGGCCTGTTTTTATATTGCCTCTCATGGTAAACAAGTCAGAACTCCTTCTGCAACGGAACTAAAGAAATTGTTCCGTTATGCATTCCTGGCGATGATCACAAACGTAATTTTTTTCCTGGTTTACCGGGTCGATTACTGGTTCGTAAACAGGAACTGCACCGACCTTGAACTCGGAAACTATATACAGGTTTCAAAACTCGGCCAGATATTTATGTTGCTTCCTGCAATCATTGCCGGCATGGTTTTCACCCGCACAGCGAAACAAAATTCGCATGACCATTTCCGTGAGCTACAGCTTCTGTCAAGACTTTTATTCACCGGGTATGTAATAATCCTCTTGATACCTTGTATTTTTGGTTACTGGTTATTCCCGGTAATTTATGGTGAAACATTCCGGCTCATGTACCTGCCATTCCTTCTCCTGATTCCCGGTATTTTGTCACTGGCAACCTTATCGCTGATTACTGCCCTGAATGCCGGGGAAGGAAAGATGAGGGTGAATTTTCAGGGAGGGTTGATTGCATTAGTGGTGATTATTGCCGGTAATCTTATATTTAGCAGGCAATATGGAATCTTAGCCGCCGCCGCGGTCAGCAGTGCAGGCTATATTTGCTACCAGGTTTATATAATGTGGAAGCTTAGTATTGATCATAAGGAACTGGCTATACTGGATTTTTTTATACCACGCTACGATGATTTCGCTATCGTTAAAAAGTTATTTTTTAATAGTGGAAAGAACTAACGGGTAAGATCAATGAAACATGTATTACATCTTGCCAGTTGGTATCCCAACCGCAAAGGGCCACAGGAGGGCGATTTTATCCAGCGCCAGTTGCAGGCGCTGGCCGCTTATACCCCTGTGCATGTAATTGCTGTAATTAAAGATGATAAATTAAAGCCCGGCAGCACCAGCATTGGAAAAAATGATGATGGAAATCTTTACGAAACTGTCGCTTATTACAATGGATACAAAACAGGAATAAAAAAGCTGGATACATTGCTGTCTTTGCTTGCCTATCAGAAAACTTTTCAAAAACTAATTGCGCAACATATTATCACTCATGGGAAACCTGAATTGATCCATGTTCATATTGCCTTCCGCGCAGGGTTAATTGCACTTTGGTCTGCCAGGAAATACAAGACACCCTATATTGTGAGTGAACACTGGTCCGGCTATAAAAAAGAAGATAAGTCAGGCTTTTATTTTCAACCACCCGCAATTAAATTGTTTATCAAAAAGATACTTAACAGGGCCCGGGCAATTGTGCCTGTATCTGCATCGTTGGCAGAAGACATAAAAAAAATAACGACCAATACCAATTTTGCCGTTGTACATAATGTTGTTGATGAATCACTGTTTTCACCCCCGACCCCGGCAGATAAACAATCAAACCCGGCCCCGGCCAATAAACAATCAAAAAAGTTCCGGTTCCTCCATGTGTCGACTATGGGTCCTGAAAAACAACCAGAGATGTTATTCAGGGCTTTTGATACCGTGAGTAAAAATGGAGAAGCCGAATTATTTTGTCTTGGAACAGTACCGGATGGATTAGCAGAATGGGTAAGCAAAAATATCAGGCAATCCACGGATATCGTTTTTCTGGGTAATTTGCCCTATGGTGAAGTTGCCGGGCAAATGCGGAAGGCTGACTGCCTCGTAATTACCAGCTTGTATGAAACCTTCAGTTGCGTTGCCGCGGAAGCGCTGTTAAGCGGGCTCCCGGTAATTGCTACTCCCGTGGGGGTGATTCCTGACCTCGTTACTCCTGAGAACGGCCTGATTGTAAAAAATGAAGATGAACTCATTTCGGCCATGAGACAAATGCAGGCAAACCGGACAGCATTCAGGCCCGATCTTATCGCCGCCGCTCAAAAAGGCAAGTTTAGCTATCAAAACGTTGGAGCTAAGCTGGTTGAACTTTACAATAATCTTTAAGGTAATAGCTTCATAAACTCTCCCGAATCCCGTTAAAATAAATTAGTTTTGCAGCCAATTTTAAAGATGAGCCAAGGAATGAAGAACATCCGTAATTTCTGTATTATAGCCCATATTGACCATGGCAAAAGTACCCTCGCCGACAGATTGCTTCAAAGCACAGGCACCATCAGTGATCGTGATATGAAGGAACAGGTATTAGACGACATGGATCTTGAAAGGGAAAAAGGAATTACGATTAAAAGTCACGCAATCCAGATCAATTATAAACAGGATGGACAGGAATATATTCTGAATCTTATTGATACTCCCGGCCACGTTGACTTCAGCTATGAAGTGAGTCGTGCACTGGCTGCCTGTGAAGGCGCCTTGCTACTGGTTGATGCCACCCAGGGTATACAGGCTCAAACTATATCCAATCTTTACCTTGCCCTTGAAAATGACCTTGAAATCATCCCGGTAATCAATAAAATTGACATGGATGGTGCAATGATCGATGAAGTTCGTGACCAGATCATTGAGTTGATAGGCTGTGAACCTGAGGACATTTTGCTGGCCAGTGGAAGAACGGGAATAGGAGTAGAGGCAATACTGGAAGCTATCGTTAAAAAGATCCCCGCTCCTGAGGGCAATACTGATGCACCATTGGAGGCGCTGATCTTCGACAGTGTTTTTAATTCCTTTCGGGGTATCATAGTTTATTACCGGATACTCCATGGTGAAATCAGGAAAGGAGATAAGGTAAAATTCGTTTCAACAGAACACGAATATGAAGCTGATGAAGTGGGTATATTAAAACTGACAATGACACCCAAACCTGTAGTTAAAACAGGGGATGTTGGTTATATCATTACTGGTATAAAAAATGCCAAGGAAGTAAAGGTAGGTGATACCATTACGATCGCTAACAATCCTAACCCGCAGATGATCCAGGGTTTCCAGGAAGTAAAGCCAATGGTATTCGCGGGTATTTTCCCGGTTGATACCGAAGATTTTGAAGAACTGCGCGATTGCATGGATAAACTCCAGCTTAACGATGCCTCACTCAGTTATGAATTGGAAACATCACAGGCACTTGGATTTGGTTTCCGTTGCGGATTTCTTGGGATGCTTCATATGGAAATCATCCAGGAAAGATTGGAAAGGGAGTTTAATCAAACCGTAATTACTACTGTTCCCAACGTAAGTTTTATAGCTTATACCACACGTGGCGAAAAGGTGCTGGTCAATAACCCGATCCAGATGCCGGATCCTACACAGCTGGAAAGAATTGAAGAACCATTTATCAAAGCGCAGATTATCACCAAACCTGATTATATCGGGAATATCATGACGCTTTGCCTTGGTAAACGAGGTATACTCATCAATCAAAGTTATCTGACCACTACCCGTGTTGAACTGATCTTTGAAATGCCCCTGACTGAAATTGTGTTTGACTTCTACGACAAGTTAAAAAGTCAAACCCGTGGTTATGCATCATTCGATTATACGCCTATTGGCTATCGTGACAGTGATATCATAAAAATGGATATCCTGCTGAACGGTGATAAAGTTGATGCCTTAAGTGCGCTTATTCACCGTGCAAGAGCAATGGACTTTGGCCGCAGGCTTTGTGAAAAACTGAAAGAGCTTGTTCCGCGCCAACAGTTCCAGATCGCTATCCAGGCAGCAATCGGCGCTAAGGTTGTGGCAAGAGAAACCATATCAGCCATGCGTAAAGACGTAACCGCTAAATGTTATGGAGGTGATATCAGCCGTAAACGCAAGCTGCTCGAGAAACAAAAAGAAGGCAAGAAAAGAATGCGCCAGATAGGTAATGTTGAGGTGCCGCAGGAGGCGTTTCTCGCAGTGTTGAAACTCGATGAATAACTTCAAGAGAATTATGAATTATGAGTTATGAGTTATGAGTAAAGTTATTGAGTTGTGAATTATGAGTTAAGTTATTGAGTTGTGAGTTATAAAAGCGAATTATGATAACAGCCTTGTATATTCCTCATCACTCATAATTCAATCACTCATCACTCACTCATCACTCATCACTCATAACTCTATTGGTCTTTCTTCTTAGGGTCTGTCTTTTTTACTGGTGTTTTTGACTGCGGGTTTGTTCTATCGATGTTTCTTTGCGAAGCTTCTTCCAGTTTCTTTTCGTCTATGTTTCCCTGGGCATCCCTGATTTTTACTTCTGCGGGAGACTGGCCATCTTCGAGTTTGAAATTAAACACCTTATCTACGTGAAGCCATTGGCCATCTTTCCATTTAAAACCTTCATAATCTCCATCCGGAATATAGGTATCTGGTTTACCAGGTTCCTCTGATTCTGAAATCAGGTGATCATATACAATCATATCGAGTTCGGGATCATAGTTAAAAACCGTTTTTGCTTCTTTTTTATACTCGATACTGAACCTGTGCTGTGTTGGTTTCTTAACTGAATCTTCTTTGAAAGAAATTAGCTGGCCGCCAAATACGGGTTCACCATTGTTGTTAAAGGTTAAAACTTCCAGCCATTTTTTATTGCTGCTGATTGCAAAGTCATCAAATCCGAGCAAGGTGTAATATTTTTTGCCCTGGTGTTCTTTAGCGATGATCTTATAATAGATCGCCCCGATCCAGTTATTCCTGTTCCTCACCGAATCCAGCGGCTTTGATGAAAACATTGAATTATCAAACAAAGGAAAAAGTTTCAGCTCACCATCCGGAGTATTCATTTGAATGGCTCCTTTCTGCATATACACATATTCGTCTTTTTTCATCTGCCAGGTAAAAATCCGGAAACTGCTATCGGGGGAATAAAGCCTGGAAATGTTAAGGGAATCAAAAGAGTAAAAAAAGGCGTTTTTTGTTTTGAGAGCCCTTACAAACGTCCTCACGAAATTGCTGTCAGCCCTGAATCTTTCAGCCGGGTTCGGGCTGAAAACCATGTCTCGTGAAAAGAGGGCAAGACTATCTTCCTTTTTGCGGAGCTGTTTCCGGTCAGCTGAACTAACTTTTTGAGCATAGGATGCGCTGAATGAAAAAAGCACAGCACTGATAATCAGCAGTGCCGCAAAATGGAATTGTTTATTTCGGGTAATGATCATAATTACAAAACTAGACTTTCTGGACGGGTGAATATACCCGAACGCGAAAAGAATAGTAAAATTTTATGATAACTGTAAAGCTTTTGCAAAACTGTACAAACTATCAAAAACAAGATCAATAGATGCCTTGTGACCGGCATGATCCGGATGCGTTGTGGTAAGAAATACCGTGTGCATGCCAGCATTTCGTCCAAACTCCATATCGCTGATATTGTTGCCTATCATGACTGACCTGGAGAATTCAATATCGGGGAAATCACGTTTTGCCTCCTCGGCCATACCGGGATTTGGCTTGCGGCAGCGACTTTCATTGTCAAGGGAAATACAGGAATAAACCTTCTGAATATTTCCACCCGCCAGCCTCAGATCTTTCAGCATATGCTGATGAATGATTTCCAGGTCTTTTTCTGTCATCAGGCCACGACCAACCCCACGTTGATTTGTGGCAACAACCAATCTCCCAAATCGTTCAGTGGCAATTTTCAGTGCTTCGGGCACTCCATCATAAAAATTAAATTCGTCGTAGTTATAAATGTAATCCTCGTATTTCTCTTTATTAATCACACCATCACGGTCGAGAAACAGTGTCCAGGATTTATCAATTTCTTTTAGATTCAACATAGAGCTGGTTGTTATTTAAAATCTGTCTGCGCTTGTTCGTAATCAGTTGGAATCCCGATATCAATAAAATACCTGTCCTGCACTATACCAAACATATTTCTTTGTTTGTATAGAGCTTCGAGGTAATCATTCTCAAATGAAAATTTTTCCGGGAGATCTTCATTTAAAAAAGATTCAACATTTAACGCATAGATTCCGCCGCTGATGAGGCCGGTTTCATAAAATTGTTTTTCTTTAAAACTATTAATCTTATTTCCCGTTGAAATTTCAACAACACCATATCTTTCAAAATTCGTCATTGGTTTAAGGACGATGGTACAATCAGCTAAAGCTGATTCGTGAAAGTCGGAAAGTTGTTTAACATCTATCTTAAAAATGGTATCGCCATTTGAAACCAGTACATCTTTATATCTTGCCTTTCCGGCTGCCAAACGTATTGCCCCACCGGTACCTAATAATTCCTTTTCGATTGAAAAATCAACATCGAGCTGGGGATACCTTGATTTCACAAAATCAATGATGATTTCCGATTTATATCCAACGGCAAAGATGAATTCGTTGATGCCCTGTTGTTGGAAATAATCAATTACATGTTCCAGGAAAGGCTTGCCGGCTACAGGCGCCATACATTTGGGAAGATCGGGAACTGCTGACCGAAGTCTTGTTCCAAGGCCCCCGGCAAGAATTATAGCCTGGTTAATCATAGCTAGTGTTAGATTGAATTTGTCATGGGTTTAATGCTTTATTTACTGCGTATAATGCTTTTGTAAATGCCTTTAATCCTTAGTGAAGCAATGACCTGATCATTTTTCAAAATAGCCATTTAATTCAAATTATTATTTGGCGAAATATTGTTCTTCTACGAGTTCACAGATAATATGTCCCAGCAGCATGTGGCTCTCCTGGATCCTTGGGGTATTTTTTGATGGAATATTTAGCAGGTAATCACTGAGTCCAACCATGCCGCCACCTGTTTCACCGGTCATGCCAACCGTAATAATGCCTCTTTCGCGTGCAACTTCAAATGCTTTTATGATGTTTTTTGAATTACCGGATGTTGACAAACCAACCAGGAAATCGCCTTTCATCCCAAGACCTTTGATCAGGCGCGCATATACAACATCGTAACTATAATCGTTTGCAACCGCTGTAAGGTATGAGGTATTGCAATGGAGTGCTTCTGCAGGTAGTGCCTCGCGATCAATATAAAATCTACCGGAAAATTCGGCCGCGAGATGCTGTGCATCGGCGGCACTTCCACCATTGCCTGCAAAATATATCCTGTTGCCATTTTGCAGGGCGGTTACCATTTTGGTAACGATCTCTTCAACACGTTGCAATAGGGCTTCGTTTTCAAGCACCATTGATTTTACGGAGATGGATTCAGCTATTATTTTTTTTATCTTGTTATTCATAGTACATTTTCATTTATAAGCTAAATTTTATGCGAAAGGATTTCGTTAACGGGAAATTCAGTTTTAAATTAACATCAAAGCCGCTTGTTATTAATAGAAGCCGCTTAATTATTAATATTAGAACTGTCCGATCAGATCTACATAATTCGTTTGTACACATTTCAAAACCTTGACTTCATGTCGAAGCTGATTGTAAGGCTTCATAAAGTAATTCTCTCAGTAATTCTCAAAAATTATTCCTGCAATCCGCCAACTGCCATAATTGCATCGGTAAGTTTGTTCCAGGAGTATTTTTCTTTTTCGACGCGAAGATGAGGAATAAAATAACTTTCGCCTAATTCGAAAAAACGCAGGATGGATCTTGCAATTGATCCCGGTTCCGGTTCACAAACAAGGCCCACTTTTTCATGAGGTACTAAGGTTGGCAGGCTTCCTACATTGGTGACGATCATGGGCTTTTCGAAATGATAAGCCAGCGGTGTTACCCCGCTTTGGGTCGCATTGCGATATGGCTGAATCACCACATCTGCTGCCCCCAGGTAATATTTGACTTCGCTGTCTGCGATAAAATTTGTTTTGAGAATAAGCTGATCAGCGATACCGAGGTTTTTTATCTGTTCCTGATAAGGTGCCTCGTTTTCATAAAACTCACCGGCGACCAGGAACCGAATATTGGAAGACTGTGGATATTTTTCTTTTAAAACTTTGATGGCTTCAAATAAAAGGTCGAGGCCTTTGTACTTGCGGATAAAACCAAAAAACAACACGACTGGCTGATCCTGCGGAAGATTCAGTTTTGATCTTGATTCTGATTTGGGAACCGGTTCACCAAAATTATCATAAAGCGGGTGCAGCACTTGTTTGGCAGGCTTGGTTGGTTCAAAGGTTCTGAGATCGTTCATTACCTTTTCGCTCATCGTAACAAATGCATCACAGCTTTTAAGAAAGTACCGGGTTAGCGGGATATCGCCAGGGCGTTTTTCATGCGGGATCACGTTGTCTGTGATCGCAACGATCCTGGTATGTTTGTTTTTCTTCACCCTTCTTAAAATAGTACCAAGGGCGGCACCCATAAATGGCAACCAATAACGTACAACAATAAGATCCGGTTTTCTTTTTCGCAGTTCTTCTCCCACGGAGATCCAATTAAGCGGATTGATTGAATTTATCCTGGTATGTATCTCCAGGCCTTCAGGGGGAGGATCGGAAGAAAATTGGGTTGTACCCGGAAACAGGAATGAAGGGTATTGCAGCGAGAAAGAATATATAACACAGGTATTACCCTGATCATTAAACGCTTTTGCGAGCCTTTGATCAAAGCTTGCTAAACCACCACGTAGAGGGTAGGCAGGGCCTATCAAAACAACATTCACCGGCATTAGTCGATACCTGCTTTTCTTTCAATCAGATAAGTATTCCTGGTTGGTGCGTTCCTTGCTATCAGTTCACCCAGGAAGCCAGCAAGAAATAGCTGCGATCCTATGACCATGGCTGTAAGTGAAATATAAAAAGGCGGACGGTTACTTACATATTTTGCCGGATCCATGATTTTGCTGATTATCAGGAATATCACGATACCAAGTCCGAGTAGGAAAAACAGTGTACCCATCAAACCAAAAAAATGCATTGGTCTTTTGCTGTATTTACCCACAAACATAATTGAAGCGAGGTCAAGAAATCCGTTGATAAAACGTTCCCAGCCAAACTTTGTTTTTCCGTATTTGCGACGGCGGTGTTCAACTATTTTTTCGCCGATTTTCCGGAATCCGGCCCATTTGGCAAGTACCGGTATGTACCGATGCATTTCGCCATATACTTCTATGCTTTTTACAACTTTCCGGCGGTATGATTTTAGTCCGCAGTTAAAGTCGTGTAGCGGTATTTTTGAACTTTTCCTCGTGGCCCAGTTAAAAAATTTCGAAGGTATATTTTTTGTCAGCGTATTATCATAACGTACCTTTTTCCATCCACTTACCATATCGAATCCATCAACAACAATCATATCCCGCAGGCCGGGGATCTCATCAGGACTATCCTGCAGATCAGCGTCCATAGTGATTACTACTTCGCCTTTTGCAGCTTTAAAGCCTTCGTTCAGGGCTGCTGACTTTCCATAGTTGCGTTGAAATTTGATTGCCTTGATATTGGGATCAACCGCGCGCAATGATTCAATCACCTCCCATGAATTATCTTCACTGCCATCATCGATGAGGATGATCTCGTAAGAATAATTATGTTCATCAACTACTCGTTTTATCCATGCACAAAGTTCGGGCAGGGATTCTTCTTCATCACGTAAAGGAATAACAAGGGAAAGATCCATTGATTAAAATTGATTTTCGAATTCCGGTTTTTTCTTTTTAACGATAGCGGCGATGATCAGGGCAACAATGAACCATCCGATCATGCGGAAGAACACGCCTAATAATATCTTACCCGGGCTAAAATTTTCCGGGTTGTCAAAGTCTGCCATTGCTTTATCTATAGCATCCTGTGATGTTCCCATCTTAACCAGGAATTTCTCCATTTTTATTGCGGCATCCTGCATGATTGCTTCCCTGAAAGGTACATCGATCACGTTAAGCAGGAGATAGCTGAAGAGCGTATCGAGCACTACTGAAATAATGAAAATGATAAAAACTGTTTTGAGGGCTTCTTTGAAGGTAATATATCCGCCCTGCAGGCCGCGTTGTTTGTATGCGCCCATGAACCCAATCACTATGGGAATCACAAAGCCGACATAAGCCAGTGGACTGGTATACCATTCCACGCCCGCTACATAAAGCAGGATGGTATATGCAATAACGGCTACGCCGCAAATGATTCCATAAACAAGCCCGGTGTTGGTTTTTGTTTGCTCCATTTGATTAAGTTTTAGTTTATGTTGGGTTTTAGTTGGTATATGCTGTTTATTTTTATTTAAACAGTTTGCTTCCGGTCGTTGGCTTTAATAACCTGGCTCTTGTTCACAATGCCAATTACTTTTCCTTTCAGATTCATTCCCATAAAGGCTGTGTTCCTTGATTTCGACCTGGTGTTTTTTGCATCTACTGTTACGCTTCCATTCGGATCAAAAATAGTCAAAGATGCTTTTGCATTTGTTGAAACCGAAGCCGCGTTAAGACCAAATATTTTCCGGGCGTTTATACTTAACAGTTCAACGATCCTGGATTCTGCCATTGCCGGAAAAATCGTTTTCAACACATTATAACTTGTTTCGAGCCCGATCATCCCATACTTCGCATATTCAAACTCGAGTATTTTACTGTCATACTCATGGGGCAGGTGATGGGTTGCAATGCAGTCAACCGTTCCATCTTCCACCGCCTGTTTGAGCGACACAATATCGTTTTTTGTTCTTAAAGGTGGATACACCTTAAGATTTGTATCATATTGAACCAGTTCTTCATCGCTGAAAAACAAATGATAGGGCGTTACTGAGCAGGTAACCTGGATACCGGCTGCCTTAGCCCTCCTGATATATTCAAGCGATTTTGGCGAGGTGACCCCTGTAAAATGAATCCGCGATTCAGCATACCTGGCCAGTTTTATATCACGAGCCACGAGTAATTCTTCCGCCATCATCGGTTTACCCGGAAGACCCAGTCTCGTTGAAACAACTCCTTCATGTACCAGTCCGTTTGCGCCAACCGTTTTATCATCTGGAATCTGGATTACAACGCCATCGAAAGCCTTCACATATTGTAATGCCTTTAGCAAAACCCCGGCAGATTGGACCGGGTTAAGTCCATCACTGAACGCAATCGCACCGCTGGATTTCATGTCGATCATCTCCGCCAGTTCTTTTCCTTCGCAGTTTTTTGAGATAGCACCGATCGGGTGAATATAAACCGGCAGTAAAGCTGATTTATGACAAATATATTCGACCTGTGATTTTGCGTCTATCACCGGTTTGGTATTCGGAATAACAAAAACATCTGTGTAACCACCGGCGGCTGCGGCCTGGCTACCCGACTGAAGCGTTTCCTTGTACTCGTAACCGGGATCGGCAAAATTCGCGAATACATCTACCCATCCCGGGGAGATGGAAATATTGTCACCACTGATCAATTCATCGACTTCCGGGTTGAGTTCCGGCTGTATATCCCTGATTGTTCCTGACTCAATAAATATATCCTGTACGGTTCCGTTAGCGGGCGATAAAGGATCAATTACCTGCGCTTGTTTTATGAGGACCTTCATGTAGAAAAAAAAGTTGAGCGAAGATAAGGCATAGCTTGAATATGGCCCTAATACTTTGTAATTGATAGGATTGGGTGAATTTATTGAGTTTCAGGATTTTTTTCAGAAACTGGAATTTTCGGACAGATATATTGTAGGACGATCCGGATAGTAATTTTTCCTGTACATTTGTTGCCCGGTTTTCATTGCCGGGCCAATCAGTATTAGCCACTATTGATTGTGCAAGTTCGGGAAGTGGCGCAGCCCGGTAGCGTACTAGCATGGGGTGCTAGGGGTCGCAAGTTCGAATCTTGTCTTCCCGACTTGAATAGCTATCAAAAGCTATCAAAACCCTGTAAATCTGCTAAGGATTTGCAGGGTTTTTCGTTTTAGTTTGCTCAATTTACTGCAAAAACTATCAAAGCTCTTGTGGGTAATTCCGGAATAGTCTGTAATGTTTTTTCCAGGACCGTGACAGGGACTTCATAGTGAATAACTTTTAGTGATTTATACCACATCAAATATAGACAGCGTAAGTGATCGCTTTTACATAGATGCTTGGCGTAACGGGCGGCGAGTTGCGTGTGGAACAAAGCATCAAGCTATGCCCACCTTCGCCAATACTTTTCCGTTGTGTGCAACCGAGCTCGAGCAGTCGTCCAATTCTAAATTCTACAACAATGATGAATATTAAATTTTTTGCCGGCCTTCTCTTTTTGGCTATAGTTTGTGCAACCATTCCGAAAGCCGATAGGGTTTATAGTACAAGACATTTTAAAATCGCTTACACCGCCTTAGACGACACTAATATCAAAGAGATTGCAGACAGTCTCGAGGCGGGTTACCCGAAAATAACTTCCCAATTGCAGTCGGGTGACTTGCCTATTGTAAACGTCCATTTCTATGAGAATATAACGGCGCTTAAAAAAGTTTTTCCAGATTTTCCAGATTGGGCTGTCGGACAGGCTACCGGCATCTCTCAAATTCATATGATCTCACCGAATAATCCTAAGCAGGACTATCACACAATGATTAGAAACACAAAACACGAATTTGCACATTGTGTTTCTTTGAAAATCAATTCCACAATCGCAAATAATCCACGCTGGCTTTGGGAATCGGTAGCTCTTTATGAGGCGAACTTCCCATGGGACCCGCGTATGCTTTCTTACCTGGTAAGCCAAAATCCACCTTCTATTAAAGAATTAAACGAGTTGGGCGATCCGAGGCTTTATGAAGTAGGTTATTTCATTTCCGAGTTTATTGTAGAATCACATGGTGTACTTACCTTAAAGTCCTTGATTGAGAACAATGGTAATTTGAAAGACACTTTAAACATGGATGATGAAACATTCACAAAACAGTGGTTTGCGTTTGTGAAAAAGAAGTATGGAATTTAAGGATGCGGTATTTTTATAACAAACTCGATTTGATAGAAAAGGCTGCACACAATAACTAAGTTTTCGTTGCGTCCGAAGGACGAACAATGAAAACGATGTTGAACGAAACCTCGGTACCGTTCTTCTAATATGGGGTTATCAATTTTTGGGTGGAGGGTGCAGAGCAGTATATGAGAGACTGCTTTTACAACTGCGGTACGTTGTGTTGGGTAATACGGCTGGCTTTCCTGGTTAGACTTCTGCAGGCACAAAAGGCCCCTTACCGGTAAAAGTTAATTTACAGGTGAATTGTGATTGTCCGGTAAATACTGTTTGGGCGGCCCACGTTTGCCGAATACATCAATTGTAATTAGTGTTCCGGTTTGGCAGCAAGGGCATTTATGCAGCATCGTTTTAACTACCACCGGTGAGGATGGTATGTTGAGTTTGATTTGCAAAGCCTGTAGTTTACCCCGTTTCCAACTGCTGCTGAGTATACCATAGTGCCGGATACGTACAAAGCGGTGTGGTAATATATGCTGGGCAAATCTCCTTGCAAACTCATCGTTTGTAAGGGTCATCGTTTTTGTTTGTCCGCCGGCCCTGTAATCTTTGTAGCTAAAGCACACCTCTTTTGAACTTACGTTTTGAATACGTTGATTACTGATGGCTACCTTATGAGTATAACGTCCCAGGTATTCTATCACCTGCATAGCACTACCAAAAGGACGTTTGGCATATACTACCCAATTTTGACGGTAAAGATTATCAAACAGATTTTGATCCCTGATACCATGTTCTCTCAGGTAGTGAACATATTTTGCCCGGAACACTTTAGTCAATGCTTTAACCGGAAACAAATACTTTTTGCTATGAGCTAACAATTGCCACTGGTCATCATGGTTCACGCCCGCACCAGGCACTATACAATGCAGATGTGGATGCAGGCTCAGGTTCTGACCCCAGGTATGCAACACGGCAATCATACCCATGCGAACTGACTGCTGGGAACCAAACTGGTGCAGCGTGTGCCAGGCACTGCTGAATAGTGCATCATACACCGTTGCCGGGTTCTGCAGAGCCAGGTGGTTTACCTCCTGGGGCAAGGTAAAAACTACATGAAAGTAGGTACAAGGTAACAACTCCGCCTCCCGTCGTTGTATCCACTCCTGCCGTTTATGACCCTGACAGCTGGGACAATGACGATTACGACAACTATTGTAGCTGATAAGTATTACACCACAATCGTTACATACATCAACATGACCACCCAGTGCAGCTGTACGGCATTGCTGCAAGGCACGAAGTGTTTTTTGCTGATGAACAGTAAATCCGCAAGCTGATAAATTGATGTGGTGCAATACATCGACTACCTTCCACGGCGGCTGCATAGTGCAAACACTTTATCCAGGGGGCTATGGGGTAACTTGTCCGGAGGGGTACATACATGCAGATAGACCATCGTGTTTTCTATATTGGCATGACCCTGCAGTTTTTGAACGGTTATAATGTTTATGCCATCTTCTAGTAAATGGGTAGCATAGGTATGGCGCAACATATGTGTATGTACCTCTTTGATAATACCAGCCTGGCGGGCTACGGTTTTGATAACCCACTGTACTCCCCGCTGGCTATAGCGGCTATCAAAATCACCACCACCACGACCATTCGGTTGTCCGTTAAACAGCCATTCGGTTGGGTGCTCAGCAGCAATATATTTTTTGATACCCCGTACAAGATGCTCAGATAAAGGAATATAGCGATCTTTATTACCCTTGCTTTGTACAATGTGTACGAGTTTACGGTGAAAGTCAAGATCCTTCAGCCGCAGGTTGCGAACTTCCATACAACGAAGACCACAACCATACAAAAGACCAATCAGGATTTTATGCTTAAGTAAGCTAGCCGATTGCAGCATCTGCCACAGTTCCTCCCGACTAAGAATGACCGGAAGCTTTTTATCTTTCTGAATGGCCGGCAAATGAAGATGTTCATAAGGCAGTCCTTCGGTCTTAAGCAGGAACCGAAGACCATACACTGTATGTTTGAAATAAGTCTGGGAGGGAGTTTTACTACGCTGCTGAAGTTCGTAGAGATAATCTTTAACCTGTTCGGGATCAAGCTCCGTAGGAAGGCATTGAAAATGCAAAGCTATAGCACCTACATGACGACTATAATTATCGAAGGTTCGCGGACTGCGACCAAGAATGGAGATGTTGCGTTCAAAGCGTTGCAGCAGTTCCGTAAATCCATTAACTTCACGACAGGCACGATTGAGATATTTATTCCATCTCAGTTCTTCCGGCGATTTTTTTTCGTTGTCATAATTTAAAGTTTTGATGTGAACTAAAGTTACGGATAGTGTGGAAGGCTACCGTAGGTTTAGTTCAACATGGTATTGCCGCAAGCGGTACGCAAAGAAGGGCATAATTTAATTACCTTAGTGCCACCTTTTGCAATAGCCCACCGTTAGCTGCTACCTATGGTCACCTTAGTTAATAGAGAAATCGTATGCAGACTTGCAGACTCCCATGTTTGTTTTGCCAGCATTGCAAGAACCTAATTCAGCAGACGCTCTGATTACCCTCTGGGCGCGCTTAGCAAAAGTCTTAGTTGCAGCCCGGATCTTTAAGCTGAACTACGGGTTGTTAAAGGAAGTAAAACTTGTCGCTGTGCAAGAGGTAAAACTTGCGTGCACGGGCTTTAATATAAAGAAATTATTAAGCCCATCCTGTAGTTTAAGGCAACTTCCCCGGAAGCTTTTTAATAAAAAATATGGCTTTTTGCCACAAGCATACCTGATATTGGCTACTTTTAGGCTAAGCTCAAAAAAACTTAACATGCTGAAAAGCTATTTTACTATTGCTCTCAGACATTTAACGGGACATAAATTATTTTCTGCGCTTAATATATTCTGTTTGGCTATTGGTGTTACTTAGGGAATGTAACTACTGGCAATAAGACCAGCACTGACTTGATAACTGGAAACACTTCAAACGAGACAAGTGTTGAAGTCCCAACAAAACGAGGATTTTCACTAGGTGGCCTATTCTCCAGTAGTTCGGATGGTACCACTACTGGCACTGTCGAAGCGGTCGACAAAACACGAAAGTTAAGGCAGCAGCTTCCGCCTCTACTAACGGCACCAGTTCAAATGTACAAATGGGAGTTAGCGTTGAAAATAAAATCGGAAAAACCACAACAACATTTAGTTGGAGTACATTTTTTTCTTTCTAAACTAAAAATTCAATGAAAAGCAAGTTATGTAGTTATGGACTAGTTATGTTATTAGGTTACCTTTTGGGATGTCAATCGGTAAGCCAGAATGTCGACAAAGGTGTGGAGGCGACGAAAGATACTCTAAACACAAGAACCGCCCTCCAACGCACGTCATTTGAAAATATTTTCAGCTTAAGAAGAAACCATATCAAAGATAGAATGGACAGTCTCAGGCTAGACTCACTTTATACGAGTGTCGCTTCTACAACTTTATTTCTAGACAGTACAAGAAAACTTTTAGATAAACTAGACCCCAACGAACTGAACTATGTTAGGGATCATCTGATGGGTCTTATTGGAGATTCGTTATATCAAAAAGTGAATTATACACTTAAGGCATCGGCAGCTTTTGCTGCGAAACCTCAGCAAAAGAACGCGATTGACAGCATATATTCGAATATCTTTAGCCAGCCTGATTCGCGGGCGTGGAAGAACGAATACTTTGGACAAACCAGTGTTTTTGGTGCTTCAATGATTATTCACGGACTCGGGATTGAGATTTATAGAGCTGCCCAAATCAGTCTTGAACAGTAAGCGGTTTGGGAGACGTGGGGCGATATTTTGCGGTTATCTACGAAGGGAAGGAATGGCATATGTAGACATTGGCTTCTAATCTGCAAATGGATGCTGTTCGATCCGCACATTTAAGGGTGAGATGCTAATTAGAAGTTTGATATTTATTAGGGTAAGAGGGGTCTAGAATACCAATTTTTTATTAAAGCGCGTGCTGGCTAATTGTATTCCAAACATCGAATCCTAATAATGATAATATTTTCGTACTTTAAATTCTCAAATTTGTGCTCTTTGTTTAGTGAGTCATTCGGTGAGTCGCAAAAAATTTGTTTTGCAATTAATTGATAATGAAATATTTACAGGGTAAGTTCGAATCTTGTCTTCCGGACTTCGCCCGCCGCGACTTTTGTTGTGGCGGGATTTTTATTTTAGGAGGGTCGCCGCTATGGGCGGCGGGCTTCGTCGGGCGAGGCCCGACTTGCTTCGCCCTCCGAAGCCTTGGCGTAAGAGGGCCTGCCGTAGCTTTAGCGAAGGAGGGTTCATCCCCACGACTTTCCGCGGAAACACTTTGATTGGTATATATCATCCTTCTATTATTACAAAATGTATTATGTATATATTTTGAAAAGTAAGGATGGCAAACATTATACTGGTTGTACTGTAAGCCAACGGGAGTCTGTGCAAAAACTTCGGTTATCTTAAAAATTGGTTCGTGGATATCGCTGATAAACCCATTAGAAGTGATAAACGGCTTCTTTATTTTTTAAAGGGATTATCTTTTACAACTTTATCATTTTATTTATGCTGCGATCCTTATCCGTGATGTTGATTTTTTTATAAGAGAGTTGTCGTCAAGCGATAAGTTGTAGTCGGCAATTAACAATGCACAGTTTTCGGCAATTAAGCGTGCACAATATTTAGGCAGGAAACATGCACAAATTTCTTTGTAAGGACGCATGATGAAGAAT
>Ga0193752_1001003_pt1 | contig 24795 bp, 29 predicted proteins | sample H1c1metaG_FD_144924 | JGI IMG/M metagenome (GOLD analysis project Ga0193752, IMG submission 144924) | Soil microbial communities from a riparian zone of the East river system, Colorado, United States - H1c1 | ecosystem: Environmental > Terrestrial > Soil > Riparian zone | place: USA: East River...
GGACTAGAGTTTGAATCCGCCGCGGGTGAGCATGTTTTCAAAGCCGGGTTTGTCGACGGCTTTTATGTAGGCGTCGCGGGGTTCGACCACGCCTTTTTTTACGTGTTCGAACAATGCGTCGTTGAGCATTACCATTCCGTGATTTTTTCCGGTTTGCATGGCGGATGGGATTTGGAATGTTTTGCCTTCGCGGATGAGGTTGCTGATGGCCGGGGTGACGATCAGCACTTCCAACGCCGCAACGCGGCCGCCGCCTATTTTGGGCAGAAGTGTTTGGGCGACAACGCCTTTTAGCGATTCAGAAAGCATTACGCGGATCTGCTGTTGGCGGTCGGCGGGGAACTGGTCGATTATGCGATCGACAGTCGATGGAGCGGTCGTGGTATGCAGCGTGCCGAAAACAAGGTGGCCCGTTTCCGCCGTTTCTATGGCTATCGAGATCGTTTCAAGATCACGCATTTCGCCGACGAGCACTATGTCCGGGTCTTCGCGAAGAGCCGCTCGCAGTGCGTCTTTGAACGAGTCGGTGTGATTGTGTACCTCACGCTGATTGACGAGACATTGATGATTGTCGTGGACGAACTCGATCGGGTCTTCGATAGTTATGATGTGGTCTTCGCGGGATTTGTTTATGTGATCGACCATCGCGCAAAGCGTGGTCGATTTGCCCGAACCGGTCGGCCCGGTTACGACGACCAAACCTTTGGACAGCGTACAAAGATCCATTATCGCCTTCGACAAACCCAATTGTTCGGCGGTAAGTATCTTAGTCGGAATGATGCGGAAAACGCCGCCCATTCCTTTCCGGTCCATAAAAATATTGCAGCGAAAGCGTGCGAGGTCGGCTATCTCATAGGCGAAGTCTGTATCATGTCTCTGCTCAAATTCGTCCCGGTTCCTTTCAGGCATTATCGAGGTCAAAAGCTCGCGCATTACCTCGGGGCTTAGCATTAATTCATCGCACTCCAGCTTCTGCATCTTTCCGTCTTTTCGAATCAGGGGTGGCATGCTGACCGAAAGGTGAAGGTCAGAGGCACCAACGATCGCCATCTGATTGAAGAGCAGATCCATCCGCTCGTCCGCCATCAGATTTTGTTTGCGTCGATCAACGTAAGCTCGACGGTCGGCGTCCGGCACTTCCGGCGTCAGCACTTCCAGCGGAACATATTCGGCAGCGGGTTCAATGAATCCCTCGGATTCGAATGAGATATCGTCGAGGCCGTTCGATTCGAAGGCAGATACGTCCGGCTGCGGTATCGCATTTTCTTCCCCGTCAGTTGACGGAGCCTCGATTATCGGAACAGAATCGGAAGTCAGATCCAACGGCTCGGAAGTATTTGCCTGAAAGCTTGCGCTGCCCTGCGTTCCAAACGGCACAGGCGTTTCCTTTTCGCTGCCTGCGGTCGGATCGACACCGGCAGGCCGGATAGTCACGTTAAAACCCGCGGGTGATTTTGAAACCGTAAATGCAAATTTGCCCAGATTGTGCGGATGGACGAACTGTATCTCCTGGCTGGTCGGAAGCAGCAATTTCACATTTTGAGGAATCAACGGAAAAACCATCATGCTGATGTGCGTTCCCTGAAGCGGTTCTTTCGACGCGTCGGCCGTTCCGTTAACGGAGACAATATACGGGATCTTGTTCGGTTCGAGACGGAGTTCGTAGCTCGACGAAGAGACGAGAGTTTGAAGAAGGTCGTTTAGCATTTCCATGGCAATGTGGGTGTGAAAGAAGAGAGGTTCTTTTAAAGGCGGGTTTGCGAGCGAGATCGACTCAACTGAAATTCTAGCATTTACAGGGAACGCTTGTCACCAAAAAGATGAAATGCGAGCAGCGGCGCATAACAGGGCTAATTATATTAAATACAATCGCTTGGCGGCGTTATATGGTAACAGCTTCGCGATATTCGCCCCACACTTTTCGCAGCTTGTGGCTGATCTCGCCGACCGTGACGTTCGATTCGACGCAATGCAGTATCCGCGGCAGAAGGTTTTCGGTTCCGCTTGCGGCCTCGGCTAGTGCCTTGAGCGCAGATTCGGCAACTGCTGCATCGCGGCGTTCGCGGACGGCTCGCAGGCGTCCTACTTGCTCTCGTTCGATCCGCTCGTCGATCTTCATTATTGGTATCGTTCCGCTCTCCTCACTTTGAAATTTGTTCACGCCGACCACGATCGCATCTTCGGTTTCCACTGCACGCTGATAGTTGTAAGCGGCTTCCTGAATTTCGCGTTGCACATAACCGCTTTCGATCGCCCGCAGCATTCCGCCCATGTCGTCGATCTTGGCGATGTAATCTGCGGCAAGCGCTTCGAGCTTTGTCGTTAGCTCTTCGATAGCATAGCTGCCGGCGAATGGATCGACGGTGTCAGCAACGCCGGATTCGTGTGCGATCACTTGCTGTGTCCGCAGAGCTATCCGTGCGGCATCTTCGGTCGGAAGCGAAAGAGCCTCGTCCATTGAGTTCGTGTGGAGACTTTGTGTACCGCCGAGTACGGCCGCGAGTGCCTGTATCGTCGTGCGGACGATATTCACCTCGGGCTGTTGTGCCGTAAGCGTCGATCCGGCGGTTTGCGTGTGAAAACGAAGCATCAAGGACTTTGGGTTCTCGGCCTTGAAACGATCCTTCATTATCCGGGCCCAAAGACGCCGGGCTGCGCGAAATTTAGCGATCTCTTCCAGTAAATTGTTGTGCGAATTGAAGAAGAACGACAAACGCGGAGCGAAATCATCCACTCCAAGCCCGACGTCGATCGCCGACTGCACGTAACAAATGGCGTCGGCCAACGTGAATGCGAGTTCCTGTGCAGCCGTGGAGCCGGCCTCGCGGATGTGATAGCCGGAGATCGAGATTGTGTTCCAGGTCGGGACTTCCGCGGCGCAATAAGCGAATGTGTCGGTGATCAGCCGTAGACTCGGTTTGGGCGGGTATATATAGGTTCCGCGGGCGATGTACTCTTTCAGAATATCGTTTTGGATCGTGCCGTTGACTTTGTCGAACGTAACGCCTTGTTTACGTGCAACCGCCAGATAAAGACATAGAAGCATCGAGGCAGTCGCGTTTATTGTCATCGAGGTCGAAACTTTGTCGAGCGGAATGCCGTCGAGCAGCGTCAGCATATCGTCAAGGCTGTCGATCGCAACGCCCACTTTGCCAACCTCTCCCATCGCGAGCGGATCGTCCGAATCAAGTCCGATCTGCGTCGGCAAGTCAAATGCGACGCTCAAGCCCGTTGTGCCCTGCGAGAGCAGGTATTTGTATCGCTCGTTCGATTCCTGTGCGGTAGCAAACCCCGCGTATTGACGCATCGTCCAGAATTTACCGCGATACATATTGCGGCGAACTCCGCGCGTGTACGGATAGTCGCCTGGATCGCCCAGATCGGATTCGAAGTCGATATTCGTCGTATTTGCCGGGCTGAAATCGTTTGGCAGTTCGATACCGGATGTGGTTTCGAATCTCTCGCGTCGTTCGCTCATATTTAAGCGTAGATTAACACAATCCGCATTGATATTGACTTTGCTGAGATTCTGCAATAATCTTATGTGCAACTCAAAAGTTGCACATTGAAAGGAGAATTTGAAATGGGAAAACTAACAGTAGAAAGAACAGTGTGGATAGACGCATCGCGTGAAAGAGTCTGGCAAGCAATTACCGTTGCAGAGCAATTGATGAAATGGTGGAGCGACCATTGGGAGATCGATTCTCTTGAGCCGGGTTCAGCTATACGATTTGGCGAGCCGGGCGACCTGATGAACGCTACGGTAGAAACGGCCGACGCCCCCGAAAAGTTCGCCATTCGCTGGCCGCCCCAGCCGGAATACCACAACATCGAGATATTTACTATCTTCGAACTCGAAGTGGAAAATGGCGGCACGCTTGTTAAGGTAACCGAAACTGGATTTGAAGAATTGCCCGACGATATCCGGCAGACCAGATTCGAAAGCACTTCGAAAGGATATGAAACTGTACTCGGAGAATTAAAAAAATATGTGGAAGGGGAAAAGTAAGAAAGCAAAGATCTTAGTGGAAAGGAGTATATGGATCGACGCAGTGGTTGAGGAAGTTTGGTTAGCGGTGACCGATCCTGACCGGCTTGGCGAGTGGTATGCTCCGGGATCGCCATGGAAGATTCCCGAACTGAAGATAGGCAGAATCATTGAATTTCATCATTCTCCAAATGCTCACCATTCCGGATCCGAGGTTACGGTGCTAAAAGCTACGATCGAGGCTGTTGACCCACATAAAATGTTCTCGCTTCGTTGGGAGCCGGATTCGAGCCATCCAACGGTCGTCTTGGTAACTTCATTTGAACTTCTAGAGGAAAACGGCGGAACACGAGTAACTATAAGCGAATCGGGTTATGAAAATGTTCCCGCAAATGATCGGCAGTCATGGCGTGAATCGACGAGTACCGGCTATGCGATGTCAATGGAGAACCTGAAGGCCCTTCTCGAAGGAAGCGAGATACCACACAGATGAACGTTCAGATTTTTAATGCTCTGGCCGATCCGATACGTCGGGATCTGATCGCGAATCTTGCTGCAAACAGCCCGAGGACAGCGACGCAATTTGCCGTGGAGTATCCTATCTCACGTCAGGGTTTGCTCAAGCATTTAAATGTACTCGAATGTGCAGGCCTGGTTACGGTGCGGCAAAATGGGCGCGAGAAGCGTTATACACTCACGCCGGAACCGCTTGGTGAACTGGAACTCTGGGTAAAACAGATCGAAAGAACTTGGGACAAACGGCTTTTGAGGCTGAAGAACTTTGTGGAGGGGAATCTTTCTTCGGGTGAATAGTTTGGTTCCGGCCTAATCGGATATACTCAGAGCAAGATTGAATTACTACAATTATTTCACAGAAATCGAAGAGACCTTTATCCGCCGCCGCGCGAAAAACCTGTTTCTCAGCCCGCTCGATTGGGCGTTGATGGAAACATGGCAGGAGCGCGGCGTTCCGCTGCATATTGTGATCCGTGCGATCGAGCAGGTTTTTGACGTATTTGAAAAGAATCCCGGACCGCGAACGATCAAAGGTCTGATGTTTTGCCGCGAAGAGGTTGAGGCGCAATATGACGAATGGCTGAAAAGTCAGGCAGGGAAAAACGTCGAGACGGAAACCGTATCAAGCCAATATTCTGTCGAAGAAGTCGGCGATCTGATCAAGGGCTTGATCGCATCGCTGAGCCGAAATAACAGCGACAAATTACATGGTGATATCGAGCGGGCATGCCATCGTCTGGCTGAGATAGAAACGAATCTGAGCGGTGATTTTGAGCTTTTGGATAAAAGCCTAAGCGATGTCGAGGATCTGCTCGACGAGGCTTTGTTGACCAAGACCGACCGGACACAGTTTAAGAATCTCGAAAAAGAAGTCTCATCCCAAATGCGTCCATATAAGTCTGGAATGGCTGACGACGCGTATAAAACGACGCACCGATTGATGCTTCTGAAACGGCTCCGCGAAGAAGAGAATATCCCACGGCTCAGCCTCTTCTATCTTTAGATCGCGACTTCGGCGATAATAAATACTTGGAAAAAAAATATCAATTAGATTCGATCCTCGACGTGACGATCGAAAAGATCGTTCCACGCGGATTTGGCCTCGCATTCGTCGAAGGCCTCACTGTATTCGTCGCACTCGCTGTCGCGGGAGATAAACTTCGTGTTCGCATCGATCAGATAAAAGGGAAGACTGCTTTTGCCGAGATCGTAGAAGTACTTGAGCCATCGGCGAACAGGATCACGCCGCCGTGCCAATATTTCGGCTCATGCGGCGGCTGCGATTTTCAGCAGATGAGCTATGCGGAACAGCTAAATTCAAAAGTTGCGATGATCCGAGACTGTTTGCAGCGAATTGCAAAGGTCGATCTCGATGCGGAGATCAAGGTCATTCCGTCACCGGCCGAATTCGGTTACCGGTCACGCGCTCAGTGGCATATCGAACCGGAGACTAAGCGTATCGGCTACTATAAGCGAAATTCCCGCGATCTTGTCGATATCGAAAACTGCCCCATACTAGCTCCGGAATTGAATAAAGAATTAAAGCGGCTTCGCGGCGAACTTCCGTGGGAAAAGATAAGAGAAAACCGTAGCCAGATCGACGCGGCTCGTGGTGGTGGCGGCCAAGTTTCGACATATTCGCAGAGTCTTGATGAGGCGGCCAAAGAGGTCACATTCACGGCTGCGGGCGAAACCTTTCATTATTCAGCCGACGTATTCTTTCAAGGGAATCAGTCGCTAATTCCTGATCTACTGGAGACAGCCTTATCAGGAGCGAAAGGCGAAAAAGCACTAGATCTTTATTCCGGCGTCGGACTGTTTTCGCTGCCGATGGCGCGGAAATTTAAGAATGTCGTTGCGGTCGAGGACAACATGGCTTCGGTAAAATTTGCTAAAAAGAATGCATACGCCGCGAGGCTTTCGAACATCGAATTCAAGACGGAAAGCGTACGTAAATTTTTATATCACACGGACTTAAAGTCGGTCGAATTTGTTTTGCTGGATCCGCCAAGAGCGGGGACGGAAAAGGATACGATACAAAATTTGATAAAGATCGGGCCGCCGCAGATCTCTTATGTTGCCTGCGAGCCATCGGTTCTCGCTCGTGACCTGAAACGCTTTGACGAGAGTGGCTATCGCATCGATTCGATCACCGCGATCGACCTTTTCCCCCAGACGCATCACGTCGAAACGATAGCGCGGCTTTCAAAGCGTTGAAAAAACAAAACTTTTGGGCCTCGCGTATCGTTTGAATCATTTGAAGATTGTCGATTTAGTGGACTAAACTTTAACCTATGGCGAAAAAGAAGGACGATTCCGAGGCGGTCGAAAAAGGCCATTTCGTGCGTTGCCGCTATTGCGGGCAGAAGAATTCCGTAAAAGACAGCTACAAAAATAACTCTGCGAACTGCGGCAAGTGCAAATTGCCGCTCTCGAACGAGCCGCACAAGAAGTTTGCCGATCTGGGTAAACACGAGTATGTTCACCCGGCAGACAGCAAGGCACTCGCCGCGTTAAAAGCGATACCCGGCATCGATTCCGCTTTAAAGAAGCTGCTTTCTGTCACAGGCGAGTCGGCCTTGCGTGTCATTTTCACGGCTGGTGCCATAAAAGTCACGCCGAAACAATGCCCGGACCTGTATGCGAAGCTGCAGATTGCCTGCACAACGCTTGGCGTCGAGATGCCGGAGATGTTCATTCAGCAAAATCCTGTGGTGAATGCTTTTACCTACGGCTCTGAGAAGCACATCATCGTTCTCCACACGGCTCTGATAGAGCGCCTGAACGACGAGGAGACTCTGGCTGTGATCTCGCACGAGGTTGGCCACATCCACGCCGAACATGTGCTTTACTTGACGGCGGCGAGATTGATGGAATTGCTAGCGAACGCATCCATTGCCCGTCTTGTTCCGGGATCGGAAATTATTAAATTCATTATCTCGGCTGGTATCAATAGTGCGTTGCTCGCGTGGGCTCGTCGTGCAGAACTTTCGTGTGACCGGGCTGCGTTACTTGTAGTTCAGGATCCGAGCGTCGTCGGCCGCGTAATGATGAAACTGGCCGGCGGGACTTCGGCATCGAAGATCGATTACGAAGAGTTTCTTGAGCAGGGCCGCGAATTCAAACGGACCTGCGATGAAAAGGCTCTGGACAAATTCTGGGCGAACATTATCAATGCCGGTCTGACCCACCCGTTTCCGATCTGGAGAGTTTCCGAGATTCTCGACTGGGTCGAAACGGGACAGTATGCTGAGTTAATGTCGAAGAAATAGACTATGCTGGTTGTTATGACGACCGTGCCTACCGTTGAGGACGCCGAAAAACTAGCGGAATTAATTGTGGAATCCCGCTTGGCGGCTTGCGTACAGATATTGCGGCAGGTAACGTCGGTTTATTTCTGGGAAGGTAAGGTGCAAAAAGAAGGCGAGCATCTTTTGCTAATTAAAACTTTGCAGGACAATTACGACGATCTCGAAAAGCTTATTTCCGTAAATCACAGCTATGACACCCCTGAAATAGTTGCAATTCGCGTCGAAAATGTATATGAAAAATATTCCACTTGGATCTCGTCGGTTTTGGTGGTTATCGAAACTAGATGAATAACTCCGCACCCATTCGTATAACGTGAAATGCTTCGGCATAACCGTATCCAGCTTGACTGCCGCGGAACAAGGCTAGCGCTTTTAAGGCTTCGACAGAGCGGGGGCCGGGAAATTCATGTAACTGACTTTTGAAACACCCCATTGCTTCGATCTTGGTTTCGATTTGTCCGGCAATATCAACGCAGAAATTTGGAGTGAAGTTTGGTTCGATATGCGGTGCATTCCAATGTGTTTCGGAAATGGTCTCGTATGCTGCAACGAGTTTGATTTTCTTACCTGATCCGACCGGCCGGGCCGCGACCATACACGCATCAAATATCATTCGATGATCAATATGACGATCGTAGTAAGGCATGAACAGAATGTCAGGTAACAGCCGATCAACGTGCTGCTGGATGAGGCCGTTAAACTCGGCGACGGGAATCGTACCGAGATGCACTGCGGGCTTATCGAGATAGATCGACTCCTGAACACCGAGGATTTTGTGGGCTTCGCGAGATTCGCGTACTGTCGTTTCGTGTATTTCGCTGCTGTACAAAGGGGGCATATGAGCAGCTACGGTCAATACCGATACACGATAGCCGTTCTTCGCCATCCGCTTTATAGTGCCGCCTACGCCCAATGTTTCATCATCGGGGTGTGGGGCGACTACAAGAACATTTTTCATAACCGGTTGTGTTATCTAATCAATGGTTTTTGTAACAATAAAATCTCCCGCCGCCAAAACATCCAGGCCGGTTGACCAAAATGTCCGCAACGCATCGCGAACTGTACAAACGACCGGTTCGCCCTTCACATTAAATGAAGTGTTAAGAAGCACGCCGACACCAGTAAGCTTTTCGAATTCGGAGATAAGGTCGTGATACCCAGGTAATACACTTTTTTCGACAAACTGCACCCGAGCAGTACCGTCTACATGAACTACTGCTGGTGCGTCCGCGGCCAATTTCGCATTTGCTTTGAAAGCCGTAACCATGAACGGAGCTTCTGTATAGTGATCAAAATAGTCCGGAGCACGTTCAGCCAGGATCGATGGGCAAAACGGCCTCCAATATTCGCGAAACTTGATGATGGAATTTACCCGGTCACGTGAATCAGCGTTGCGGGGATCGGCGAGAATACTGCGTTGACCAAGAGCCCTCGGTCCCGCTTCCATCGCACCCTGAAACCAGCCGACGATCTTGCCGCTCGCGATCATAGCCGCAACATCGCGAGCAATATTGGTAGATCGGACAAATGAAACTTTTGACTGAACAAGAATGGATTCGATATCAGGTTCGACGTACCCAACGTCTAATCTATCAAGCTTCTGTGGCTTCGTTCCAGTTGCATTGAATTCGGCTGCCAGCGCGGCACCGACTGCGGCTCCACCGTCGCTGCATAAGGGATTTGCCCAGACATCCGAAACTGATGGCATCTCGAATATTTTGCTGTTCATCTTTACGTTCAACCCCACGCCGCCGCCGATCGTCACTTTTGAAATGCCGGTCTTTTGAATTCCCCAATCAATCAGTGTGGTTACGACACGCTCGAGATGATGCTGAACCGCAAAGGCTAGATTCTCATGCCACGGTTCGTACTCGTCGGTAGAGATCCTCGGCAGTCGGCCCATCAATTCGATAAGCTTATCGGTATACCGCTGCGAATAGGTGTGGTCGCCATAGTGTATATAACTCGGATCTACACGGTATCCGTGAGGTTTCGCCGGATCTGACAGAACTATTTGTCCGACCTTGTCGATGAGTTCCTGATCTGCTTTGCCGTAAGCGGCAAGTCCCATTAATTTGTATTCGCCGTCGTAAGCGGCAAAGCCCAGGTATTCCGTAAACGCTGCATAAAGCCAACCCAGTGAATGCGGGATGGTTTGTGCGTAGATCGGTTTCAGCGATGTGCCGCGATGTTCCCACAAAACAGTACAATGCTCATCGCCTGAGCCGTCTATGGACAGGCAAAGAGAATCCTCAAAACCCGACTGCATGGCGGATTGAAACGCGTGCACATAATGATGAGGTGCCGAAACGATAGGTGGGAATTGAATATCACCAAACGTACGTCGCCACTCAAAATGGTGGCGTTTTTCCGTGGTTGACCTGTCGAACCGGGAGATCAGAGAATTCTGCCAGCCTTTTGTAGTCGGATTAACAGGAAATTCGTCATTGACACGCTCGTAGAATGCTTTCATCCGACCGTTCGTGTATGCGTCGATGTTCCAGTTAAGGCCGACCGCTTCAATATCCGAAAATGAAATACCGGCCGTATCTAGGCAAAATTTCAATGAGCGAATCGGATAAACACCCCAAGCATGTTTTTGCCTTATAAACCGTTCTTCCTCGGCATAGGCAACCACTTCTCCGTTCTTAACGATAGCTACGGCGGGATCGGCGTGGCCCTCGAATATACCAAGATAAAATCCCGAAGTCATAATTAAGCTGCCTCAGTTTTCTTTGAGGGCGACGCGGCTCCGCAAGTCTTAGTGATGAAATTAACCGCATCCTTCGGCGAGTCGGTCAGGTGAATGAGTTTCAAGTCGTCTTCGTTAATGTAGTGCTCGTTGAGCATTGTGGACGTTATCCACTGAAGCAGCCCCTGCCAATATGACGATCCGAACATTACAACAGGGAAATTCCTGATCTTTCGCGTCTGGATAAGTGTCAACGCCTCAAAAAGCTCGTCCATCGTGCCAAAACCGCCGGGAAAGATAATATAGGCGTTGCTGTATTTGATGAACATCGTCTTTCGCACAAAGAAATATTTGAAGGAAAGCGATTTTGTCAGGTATGGGTTCGGCATCTGCTCGAAAGGAAGTTCGATATTGCAGCCGACCGATACTTTTCCCGATTCGAACGCTCCGCGATTTGCGGCTTCCATTATTCCGGGACCACCACCCGTGATGATCTCAAAGCCTGCGACTGCGAGCAGCCGGGCCGTTTCCTGTGCCGCGAGATACATATCGTCATCGGGATGAGTTCGAGCCGATCCGAATATAGAAACGCCGCGGGTGATCGTCGCCAGATTGTCGAAACCATCGACAAACTCGCCCATGATGCGAAAAACGCGCCATGAATCTGAGGTTTTATAGTCATCCTCAGGCTCCGGCGAACGAAGCAACACCTCGTCATCGGTCAACTGCCAATAGGGTTGCACCTTTTCGCGTTTCTTCGCCTCGGCCACTGTCTTTGGTTCCGGCGGTTTCTTTTTATCTTTAGCCTTTTTGGCTTTGTTTGCGTCTGTTTCTGCCATTTTCTTTAAGTTGGAGAGTTACAGAGTTACGAAGTTGCGAAGTTAAATATGTCTAACGGTTTTCAACTCTGCAACTCCGCTACTTCATAACTTTAGATTCCCATGATGTTATATCCGCAATCGACGTAGATCGTTTCGCCGGTGATGCCCGAGGCGAGATCACTGACGAGGAAGAGTGCCGTGTTACCGACTTCCGCTACAGTTACATTGCGCTTCATCGGCGATTTTTCACCAACATAACTCAGCAGCGATCCCATATTTTTTACGCCTCGAGCAGACAGCGTATTGATCGGGCCGGCAGAGATCGCGTTTACACGGATGTTGTTTTTCCCAAGATCGGCCGCCAGATAGCGTGTCGATGCCTCAAGAGCCGCTTTGGCGACGCCCATCACGTTGTAGTTTGAAATGACTTTTTCAGCACCGTAATACGTCATCGTTACAATACTTCCGCCATCGGTCATTAAGGGTGAAGCGGCGAGGGCAACCTGCGTCAAAGAAAATGCACTTATCTCAAGGGCGGTGCGAAACGCCTCGCGCGTTGTGGTGACAAACTCGCCTTCAAGAGCTTCCTTTGGGGCATACGCGATAGAGTGGATCAGAAAATCAAGCTTGCCGTATTTTTCACCCACCGCCGCAAAGGCCGCATCGACCTCCGACTGATTGGTCACATCACAAGGCACGACCAACGAATCGGGTAAGTCCGCCGCCAGCTTTTCCACATTCTCTTTCAGTCGTTCACCCTGAAATGTAAATGCCAATTTAGCGCCTTTCCCGGCACATGCCGCCGCACACGCCCACGCGATCGAACGCTTGTTCGCGACACCGAATATCATTCCAACTTTGTTCTCTAACATATCTGTTGTCGTGAATCGTAGATCGTAAATCGATATTAGTAAAACCGTAGACTCCACAACGATCGAAAAACTCGATTTACGAATTACGATTCACGATTCTAGTCCGTCACATATATCCGCTGCAGCGTTTCGAAATCTAGCAGGCGGATGTCTATATCGACCGGCGTTGCCGCAAAGCGCGATGTGCCGAGCGTAGCACGCAGTCGTTCGAGGTCTTCTTCGGCCATCTGCGTGATGAGTATGACCATCAGCCGCACGCTCATTCCAATGTTCATTTCCGCGATCGACGATTTAACATTCGCGATCTTCTTCATCATCGAAAGTACGCGTTCCTGCCGGAGTTCCGGCGATACAAGAAACGAAACCTCGCCGCATACGAGTATGTCGCCCTTCGTAAATACGGCGTCGAAAGGCACACCGGCGACGCTGACGTGCCGCATCAGCGGAACCTGCTCTTCCTGTTGGATCTGCCGCAAGGCCAGGTCTTCCGCGACTATAAATGCCGACTGCAGATCGTTGATCGAATCGGAGCCGACCTCTAATATCCGCGAAAGCTCGCCGACGGCAATGGTAAGATTCTGCCTTTGAATTTCTGGCAAAGCTGCGGCCCAATCGATCCAGCCGGTCGCTTTGGTCGCCTGCAGCCGTTTCTGCTGGCGGCTGGTAAAGACCGCAAAGATCAAAACACCGGCGACGGAAAGCCCGAACACGACCGCGACCAGCCAGTATTTCGATGCGATCGATATGATCAGACCCGCAAAAAGCAACGCAAGCACGCCGACCGTCAAAACGACGAACGTAATGTTTGAGGTTGCCTGAGCAAACCTGTCGAACGAATTTTCGAACTGTCGCGCCATCTTGGGGGTAATCCGCGAAACAAAACTTTAAGCTGCGATGGATGCACGTTCAAACGGCACATCGTCAAAATGCGTCATCCTTTTGAATTCTTTGAACCTCTCGTTGATCTCGGGATAATCCAAAGCATCGACGCGTTCGGTTCCGAATTTTTCCACATTGAACGAAGCCATAACCGAGCCGTAAACCATCGCACGCCTCAGTGTTTCATCAGTGATCTCTTTTTGCGAAGCGAGGTAGCCCATAAAGCCGCCCGCAAAGGTGTCGCCCGCACCGGTCGGGTCGAAAACACTTTCAAGCGGATAGGCCGGCGTCGAGAAATATATGTTTTTAGTGAACAGTGTCGCGCCGTATTCGCCGCGTTTGATAACAACGGCTTTCAGGCCGAGGTCCATTATTTTTTTCGCTGCTTTATGTATGTTCGGTTCGTCGGTCAATTGGCGGGCCTCAGCGTCGTTGATGATGATGCAGTCGACGACCTTGATCGTTTCGAGCAACTGATCCTTCATTGAGGAGATCCAGAAATTCATCGTGTCCATCGCGACAAACTCCGCATCCGGACATTGCTCGCGAACATCTTTCTGAAGCATCGGGAGGATATTGGCCAAGAAAAGCAGCCGCGCACTTTTGGAATTATCCGAGAGTTTCGGCTCGAACGTCTCGAACACGTTCAACTGTGTGTCTAGCGTGTGAGCCGTGTTCATATCATAGTCGTAACGGCCGCTCCAAAAGAACGTCTTGCCATCCGGCACGATCTCGATATCATCGGTGTTGATCGCATGACGCTTGAAAACAGCCCATTCGTCATCGCCAAAATCACCACCGACCACACCGACCGCATTGACCTTTGTAAAAAAACTCGCCGACAACGAAAAGTGTGTCGCCGCGCCGCCAAGAACCTTATCGCGTTTACCAAACGGCGTTTCCAACGCGTCAAACGCTACCGAGCCGACTACTGTCAGGGACATTTAATGAATTCTCTCCAAAATTGAATTTGATTACAAATAAACGACTATTTTACACACAGCGGCGGGTTTTTGCGATTCACGGCATGTGAAACACGCCTTTGAAAAGAATGTCTGAAAGGTTGATTGTATGCGGGTGGCGATCTGACGATTACCTGAGGCACAGTTAATATCGGACTTTATTAGGGATTCAAAATATTGATCGCGGCTATTTAACCGCTTGCAGCTCTTTTAATTTCGTTTCCGCTTCTTCGCGATATTTACTTTCGGGATGTTTTTCGACTAGCATCGCGAGATATGCGACTGCATCTTCCTTTAGTTTGGCTGGTGCGAACTTGTCTTTTTCTTTATTCGATTTCAGATCGACCTTTTGTTTGCCCTTATTTTCCGAAAGGTAAAAGCTGCTCATTCCGGCGAGATATAGGAACTCGTCGATCCTGGAGAATTGCGGATAGGCCGCAAAAGTCTCTTCGAAGCGGAGCAATACGCCTTTGTAAGCCTTTTTCAGGCGATATGATTGCCAGGCGACATCTAGATTATGCTTTGCGTCCTGTTCAAGCACCGGATCGCGGTCGATCGCCGGATCGATATTGCGCTGGGCGATCGTAGATACGCTGAAGAGCAAGATCACCGAAAATACTGCAAGGAAGATTTTCTTCATAACAAAAATAGATGCTGCTACGGAGAAATTCGTTTTCTCGTAGTTGGGCGTCCGCACTACTTCGGTGCGTATTTCCCGATGATCGCCTCGAGTTTTTTTGACGTTTCAGCCGGCCAGTGATCCGGAGCCGTAAAGATCGCGTTTTTGATCGCCTCGCGAAACTGATTTGGCGTTTTCTTGGCGGCGACCTTTTGGACGGCGTCCTTCAGGATCAATTGGGCGTTGCGGACGTTCTTATTTAGATATTCGATGACCATATCGACGGTTACGTCGTCGTGGCCTTCGTACCAGCAATCGTAATCGGTGACCAGAGCCAGCGTGGCGTAGGCGATCTCAGCCTCGCGGGCGAGCTTTGCTTCCTGCAGGTTGGTCATGCCTATGATGTCCATTCCCCATTGGCGATAGACGTTCGATTCGGCTTTGGTCGAAAATGCCGGGCCTTCCATACAGACATACGTTCCGCCGCGATGCGTTTCTACACCCACGGTTTTGCACGATTCCTCCAGAATATCGCCAAGCTCGTCACAAACCGGATGGGCGAATGTGACGTGGCCGACGATGCCTTCGCCAAAGAACGTCGATTCTTTCGCCCGCGCTCGTGTCCGGTCGAAAAACTGATCGGGAATGACCATATCAGTCGGTGCATATTGCTCCTGAAGCGAACCGACTGCGGATACCGAAAGAATATATTCCACGCCGAGCATCTTCATCGCATAGATGTTCGCCCGATAGGGAACCTCCGTCGGCAAAAACTTATGTCCGCGTGCGTGTCTCGGCAAAAACGCAACGGTCACGCCTTCGAGTTCACCCACGATAAACGCGTCCGACGGCTTTCCGAAAGGCGTTTCGACGGGAACTTCACGTACATTCTGCAATTCCGGCATTTGGTAAAGACCACTGCCGCCTATTATTCCGATGTTTACTTGTTCCATGAAAGAGATCTTAGAAAACTATTTTTTCTTACAATTTGACGCGGCAACAATAGTTGCCAATTCACCATTATTTCTTCTCGTTAGAAGCGTTTCGATAGCATCGTTTTTGGTTTTAGGCTTTTCTTTGACGATGCCTTCATAAGCTTTCAGCGCAGTTCCGAGTCCAGCTTGCTGTACAGCATTTTCGTCGCCGCTCTTGTCGGGATTCTCTAACTTGAAAGCCGCCATTCCCAACATGTAGGCACCGGTCATATCGCTGCTGTTCTTGTTCTTTTTGTCGGAGAACAAGGTGAATATTTCGCCGCAGGCCACGATACTTACTTCGTCCGTCTCGATCACCCATTTGAGAGCCTTTGATCTCAGATCGGCTGTCGATTTATCCAGTGGAGCCGTCTCATAGGCCCGGGCCGCCGTGATAGCAAGTTCTTTTCCGCTTTGCGAAAAACCGGCTTGACCCGCCAATAAAAAAAACGCAACTGAGAAAATTACTCCAAATATTCGTCGCTGTTTAATATTCATTATTCTCCGCCCATGTTTATGGCCTGTTACTAAAGAATACGAGGGACGACTCGAAAATCGCCCCTCCGTTCAATCGGGAAACTGCATTATCCGATCTTTATTTTTGCTTTGGCGATGCCGGTGCCGATTTCTTCGGCGGAACTCCTTTTGGATCTTTGCCCGGAGCAGGTGGCGGCGGCCCCATTTCTCCATCTTCCGGCCCCATCTGCTGTTGCTGTTTCTTCATTGCGTCCTGGATCTGTTCGTCCGTAACCTCGGGAACGTCAAAGTCCTCAGGAACCTGAATATGGTTTGCCACGACAGCATCCTCGATCAGTTTCTTTTGCTTCTCTTCTTCGAGCTTTGTACGGGCAAATTGCTTGACGGGCGTTTCACGTCCCATCGGATTTGATACATCTTTCACACCCGTAGAGATCAGGATATGACGAGCGGTGTAGGTCGCGGCTGCTTGAGCATCTCCTTCCGCCGCCGCGTTCTTGCTCTCGAGCTTAATGATGTGATATCCAAAATCAGTTTCGACCAGATTCGGATTTATCTGTCCCGGTTCGACAGCCAAAGCTGCATCTTCGAACGGCTTTACCATTTGGCCGGGACGAATGTTTTCATACAGTCCGCCGCGTTTCTTGCCATCTGTTCCGGCGCTATTGCCCGGATCTTCGCTGAATTCGTCAGCCAGCTTTGCAAAATCCTCACCACTCTTTGCGCGGTTTAGGATCTCTTCGGCTTTTGTACGTTTTGCGGATATATCCAATTCCGGATGCTCGGCGATGTACTTATCGACATCCTCATCAGAGACCTTCGCCTTTTCAGCCATCTGTTCGGAATACAGCCTTGCAAGGAATTGGGCCTGCTGGAGTTTTACCTGTAGATTGACCTTGTCCTGAAATGCTTTCGGCAATTCACCGGAACCGGCTTTTTCCTGATATTCGTCAAGATAAATGCGGATCTTAGCAAAAAACTCACGTGCCTGCGTTCTCTCCTCATCGGTGATCTCGCGATCCTTCATCTGCGGATTGTCACGTTTGAGAATGGCTACTTTTGAATCCAGAAACTTCGTGAATTCAATCTCGCGATCTTTTTTCCCAAGGCCGATCTTGTCCTTAAAATTGTCAAACCAGCCTTTTGCCGGCTGTTCGCCCTCGCCCCAGAATGCTTTAATTCGATCCTCTGTAATAAAACCAAAGGGCGGCATTGGGCCTTTATCTTTATTTATCTCTTTGTCGTATGTGACCGCGATCACCTCAGCGCGGATATTTTCGAGTTCGTCCTTATTCGGCGACTCGTTCGCGAGGCCCTCTTTTTGGGCCTGACTGGCAAAGGCAAGCAGCTCTTTCAGGTTGTTGAGCTGATCCTTTTTCATTTCCGGATCTTCTTTGAACCGTTTGAGGACCATCGGATTTACCTTCGCGACGTCCGCAAGAAGCAATTCGACCTCTTCTTTACTAATGCTTCCAAACGAACTCGACGAATGGCCGCCGACCTTGTTTTTCCAAAATACGAGACCAACTCCGATCCCGAGGATAACAACCAACAAAATCAGGCCTTTTGATAAACTACTCAATGTTTAGTCCTCTCTTTCTATATTCTCTTTCAGTACAATTTAAAAAATCCCAAACCGAAATCATAACAAATTACTGGCATTTCAACTAAACCCTAACCATTATTCCTTTGTTTGAACCAACTCCAGAAGTACGCCATTTGCCGACGAAGGATGCACAAATGCTACGAGACAGCCCTCGGCGCCGATCCGCGGAGTTTCATCTATAAGCCGCATTCCCTTACTTTTGAGTTGGGCAAGCGATTCTTCGATATTTTCGACGGTGACAGCGATATGGTGAATTCCGCCGCCACGTTTTTCGAGAAATTTGCTGATAGGCGAATCTTCGCTTGTCGGTTCAAGCAGTTCGATACGGCTCTCGCCCAGCGGCAGCATTGCCACTCGAACCTTTTGGTCCTCGACAATTTCGGTATGAACATTCTCAAGGCCGAGTGCGTCTTCCCAGAACTTCAGGGCTTCGTCGATGCCTTTTGTTGCGATTCCGAGGTGGTCAATTTTCATTAATTAGGTGCAGAAGCCCGAGCCTTTGCGAGGGCGATACATTCAACGTCTTGATTTTGCCCTTGCTAACGCGCGGGCTTTTGCAAAAGCTCTTCGACGGCAGAATACGGGTCTTTCGATTTGTCGGCGATCTCTGCCGCCAGTCGGTCGAGTTTTTCGCCCGTTCCATTCCTATTCAAAACCTTATCGAGCAGCCTTTCCCGCAAAAGTTCAAGCAGGCGCCATTTCGCGATCGCCCGCTTTCGCACCATACTCGCTTCTCCGCCTTCGCTTTGAAATGCGTTGTAACTTTCGATGGCAATGGAAAGATCTTCGATGCCTTTACTTTCAGTGGCAATAGTTTGAACGATCGGCGGATGCCACATATCCGGCTTGTGAGCCAGCGAGAGCAACGATTCGAGTTCCTTTTGCGTCCGCAAAACTCCTTCGCGATCGGCCTTGTTTATAACGAAAACATCGCCGATCTCCATTATGCCCGCCTTGATCGCCTGAATGTCGTCACCCATTCCTGGTACCAGTACAACGACTGAAACATCGGCAGTTTTGACTATCTCGACTTCGTCCTGTCCAACGCCGACCGTCTCGACAATTACCTTGTCAAAGCCGGCGGCATCAAGAATCGCTACAGCATCAACGGTAGCCCGCGACAGGCCGCCAAGATTTCCGCGCGTCGCCATCGAACGGATAAACACATTCTTGTCCAGGCCGAGCGTGGCCATTCGAATGCGGTCGCCGAGGATCGCCCCGCCGGAAAAGGGACTCGAAGGATCGATACAAACGATGCCGATCCGTTCGCCTTTGTCTTTGTAATAGAGGGCAAGTTTATCGACGAGTGACGATTTCCCCGCGCCGGGCGAACCTGTGATGCCGATCACAAGTGCCTTGCCAGTCTGAGGAAAGACAGCTTTCATTAACTCAGCCGCATCGGCCGAGCCGTTCTCGATCTTAGTGATCGCTCGTGCAACCGATCTCGGATCGCCAGCGAGTAATTTTTCGATTGAGATCGACATTGGTACCAAGTCAAATTAGAACTGTAATTCTCTCATTTTCGGTAAATAATTGAAAAAGGCGGACGTTCCTGCACGCCCGCCAAATAATCATTTCACAATATTTTACATCTGCCCCTCGTCGGCTGACGGCCCGTATAGGGCAGGCACCGGAATATCGTTGAGACGGAGGTAAACAGATAGTTGACCGCGGTGGTGGACGATGTGGTTCATCACAAATGAACGCATTACAGCGGCTTTTGGCATTGTGAAGTAAATCGTTTCGCCGCTTCGCATAGTCCAGTTTTCCATAAACTGTTCGTCGGTTGTGTTTCGCAGGACATCGAGAGCTTCGGCGACATTTTTGTCTAGAAAATCGACCAGTTCTTCGGTCGTCGTCGGCTCGAACGGCTTATAATCCATTTTGGCGAAGTCGAGTTCTGCTTGCTGAAGTGTGGCCGGTGTCCAGGCAAACATTTCGGCAACGTGGGAGGCGAGCCTGACAAAACTCATCGACTTTTCATGCGGCTTCCAATCGAACTTGTCGACGGGAACACGCGAAAGAACCTCGCGGGCGGACTTGGCTTCATGCTCCATCTCGCTTAGCAGGGCGGAGCCGATCATATTAGAGCTTGCTGTGGATGCTGTAGTCATTCATTTATCTCCTTCTTAGTGAATCTTGAAAACGGATGAAAATAATAGCGCAAGCGTTGCACGGATGCAACATAAATTCACGTATATTTTAACTTCGCAGCAAATGTTTTGCAATCACCATCCTTTGGATCTCTGACGTTCCTTCACCGATGGTGCACAGTTTCGAATCGCGCCAGTATTTTTCGGCAGGATAATCTTTCGTATAACCGTAGCCGCCGTGTATCTGCACAGACTCTTCCGAAACGCGAACGGCAGCTTCGGAAGCATAAAGTTTCGCCATTGCCGATTGTTGAGTTACAGGCTTTCCTGCATCTTTTGTTGCGGCGGCTTGCTGGGTTAACAACCGGGCACATTCGATTTGCGTTGCCATATCGGCGAGCTTGAACTGAATGGCTTGAAATTCGGAGATCGCCTTTCCGAACTGCTGGCGTTCTTTTGAATATTTAAGAGCCGCTTCGTACGCGCCCTGAGCAATTCCGACCGATAAGGCGGCGATCGAGATACGGCCGCCGTCGAGCACTTGCATTGCCTGCAAGAATCCTTCGCCTTCGTTACCGAGACGGTTCTCATCCGGCACATAGCAATCTTCAAAAACGACCGAGGCAGTTTCTGATGCACGCATGCCAAGTTTGTTTTCTTTTTTGTCGGAACGAAAACCTTCCATCGATTTGTCGAAGATAAAGGCCGATATTCCGCGGTTTCCCTTTTCTTTATCGGTCACGGCGACGGCGACCAGCGTATTACAGGCAATCGCATGAGTGATGAAATTTTTTGAGCCGTTAACTTTCCAGCCGCCGTTGCTGCGGATGGCGTTGGTTCGCGTGCCGGACGCATCGGAACCGGCCTGGGATTCTGTCAATCCCCACGCGCCGAATGATTCGCCTTGCGTCAACGGAACGAGATATTTTTGTTTTTGTTCTTCGCTGCCGAACATATATATGTGGTTCGAGCAGAGCGAGTTGTGTGCGGCTACCGACAGGCCGACTGAACCGCAAACGCGGCCGATCTCTTCGATGATCGTTGCGTATTCGACATAGCCCATTCCCGCTCCGCCGTATTTTTCGGGAAAGATAATGCCCATCAAACCAAGCTCTGCTAGCTTAGGCCGAAGTTCGGCGGGGAAGTGCTGGGCCTCATCCCATTCCATGACGTGCGGCTTGATCTCGCTCTCGGCAAATTCGCGGATGCTGTACTTTATTTGTAATTGCTCTTCGTTTAGTTCGAAATTCATAATTGCTCAGTATAACTAAGTATTATAGTTTCATAATATTCACTATCAGGCAAGATTTGCTGCTGGAATTTGAAGAATGGACTGGAAAGAGAATTTGCTTACGACCGATGCTCAGGTAGCTGATCTGCTTCGCGAAACAAAGCGGATCGCTGTTTTAGGTATTAAGCCTGAATCGCATAACGCACAGCCTGCGTTTTACGTTCCAAAGTATATGCAGAATGCCGGATACGAGATAATTCCGGTGCCTGTTTATTACCCGGAAGTCACCGAGATCCTCGGAGAAAAGGTCTATCGCAAACTGGCGGATGTTCCCGGCGATATAGATCTCTTGAACGTGTTTCGGCGTTCGCAGGATATCTTCCAGCACGTCGCGGCGATCGTTGACCGCAAGCCAAAGGCGGTTTGGTTTCAGCTCGGCATTCGCGACGACGCGGCGGCGGAGACATTTGCGAAGGCCGGGATAAAGGTCGTTCAGGATCTCTGTTTGATGGTCGAGCATCGTGCGTTGCTTACCTGATCATTTCTTTTTCAAACCCGGAGAAACGAGAGACCGGACCTCGTCTTCGGACAATTTTCGGTAGCTTCCGGTCGATAGTCCGCGATCATCCACATTGCCTATCTTCGTTCGTTTAAGTTTTACGACCGAATGCCCGACCGAATCGAACATCTTGCGGATCTGCTGGTTGTGGCCTTCGAACAAAGTCACTTCGTACCATCCATTCTTATCTGTCGGCTTTAGCGTTTTGATCTCGGCCGGAGCGGTTTTATAACCGTCCTCAAGCCTTATTCCACGAGCCAATTTACGAATAGCGACATCGGTCGGCAGGCCTTTCACCTTAACCTGATAGACCTTCGGAACGGTTTTCGATGCCGCGACCTTGTTCGTAAAATCACCGTCGTTGGTAAGGATTATCAGGCCTTCAGTATTGAAATCGAGCCGCCCGACGGGATGAAGTTTGCCAAAGCCTTTAATTAGGTCGGTGACCAGTTTTCGTCCTTCGGGATCGGCCGAACTGGACAGCACGCCTTTTGGTTTATTCAACAGCACATACGCTAGCTGCTGCGATTTTATCTTGAGGTTGATCAGCTTGCCCCGGACCTTAATGTGGTCTTTGTCGGGGTCGGCTTTGGTGCCGAGTTCGGTAATGATCTCGCCATTCACCGTCACGTCGCCCGCACGAATTAGTTCCTCGGCTGCCCGGCGTGATGCGAGGCCGGCTTGGGCGATAAGTTTTTGTAGTCTTTCTTGCATTGTGGAATTTGTAGATCGCGATACCTTCATTGAAGAAGGTCTTCGAAATCTTCGATGCTCGGCAATTCCGAGAGGTCGTTCAGGCCGAACTGGATAAGAAAATCCTTCGACGTGCCGTACTGCATCGGGTGTCCGACAGTTTCCTTGTGGCCTTTTGTCACGATCAGGCGTTTTTCCAGCAGCGTCTTTATTGCCGAGGCCGATTGCACACCGCGGATCTCTAGTATCTCGGGTACGGTGACCGGCTGTTTGTATGCGATCACGGCGAGCGTTTCCAGCGAAGCAAGCGAAAGCTTGGCTGACGGACGCGTTTTCAGGAATCGTCGGACGTCTTCGTGATATTCGGTTCGCGTAGATATTTGCATGCCGCCGGCTATCTCACGCAATTGCAGGCCGCCTTCACGATCCTGATATTCTTTCTTAAGTTCCTCGACGGCTGCCTGGATCGTTTCGCGTTCTTCGTCCAGAATATCGGCGAGGGCTTTTACGGTTATCGGTTCGTCGGAAACAAATATGATCGCCTCGGCGATCGCCATTATTTCGGCGGCGCTTCGTGCGGGTTTATCGATTATTTCTAGTTCTTCTGGTTCGGTCATTGCAAAAAAGAATTCCAAGACTAGCACAATCAGCGGTTATTCCGCATTGGCTGCGGCGTTCGACGGCACCTCGACCTTCCTCAGGAAAATATCGCCGAATGTAGTTTTCTGGACAAGCTTTACGGTTTCCGTCCTTACAATTTCGAGTACGGCGATAAAGGCCGTGACCAACTCACGCCGCGTCTGCATCTCTTCAAAGAACTCCAGCAAATTCAATTCGCCAACGTCAAAGATGCGCTTTCGCATCATTTTTATCATATCCGCCAGCGAGACCTCTTCCCGCTTTATTTCCATCTCGACCTCGTCTTTGTGGCGGACGACGATCTTTTGAAAGACGGTCAGCAGGTCGAAAACGGAGGCATTTATTTCGGCGTTATTGTCGTCGGATTCGATCAGGCCGCGTTGGAAAACGGCTTGTTCGACGGTATTCCGCTCATAAAGCATCTGTGCGGCCGATTTGAATTTTTCGTATTCCAGAAGCTGATCGACCAGCTCTTTACGCGGATCATCCATCGCCTCTTCTTCGGCGGCGGTGGGATCGCGCGGCAGCAGCATCTTCGACTTGATCTCGATCAGTGTCGCGGCCATCACCAGAAAATCGGCTGCAATGGCGATGTCGAGGCTCTTCATCAGCCTGATGTAGGTCAGATACTCATCGGTGATCGTGGCGATCGGGATGTCGAAAATGTTGGCCTGTTCCTGCCTGATCAAATAAAGAAGCAGGTCGAGCGGCCCGGCAAATTCGCCCAGCTTTAGCTTTAGTTCGTCATTCGACCCGGCGGATATCTCAGCCGTTTCCTTATGAAAATCGAATACAAATTGTTCGATCGGTTGTTCCATTAAATGTACTTAGTTTCGCGAAGATAAATAATATAGTCGATCTTCGGCGGTTCAAAACCTTCCTCACGAAGTTTCAGCATTATATTTCCGCGATGGATGGATGAATGCGTGAGCACATGGGTAAGAAGTTCGCGGAACGTGTTCTCATGCGGGATGCCCTCGCTCGTGCGGTATTTGGCTCGTATTGCCAAGCCGTCCTCGTCAAATCTGCGTAAAAGGCGTTCGAATGCGGTTGCCGATTCGCGGGCAAGTGTGCCGCATTCGTCCAGCGTAAGGTCCGGCCAGAAATCAAAGCCGGTCGAATCCTTGCCGTAAAGCCGCTCGACCGGCTTTGATTCGGTGATGAGCAAATGAGCGAGTATCTGCCGCGACCTATCGGATGACGAGCCTTTCAACGAGACGATGATCCGCCGGTTGGCCCAGTCGTTATAGGCGAAAAGCTGGCGAAGATGTTCGACGGTTTCCATTAATCTTCAACGGCGTGGCATTTAAGGTCGGCGAGGCTGACGACGGTAAGCGCCGCTTCGTGGGTGGCTTCCAGATAGACACGCGGAGCCATATCGGCCTGCAACGCCTCACGCCAGCGAAGCATGCATAAACACCATTTGTCGCCTTCCTTTAGTCCGGGAAACGCATATTGCGGCATCGGCGTCGAAAGGTCATTTCCGGCAGCTTTTGAAAACGCCAGAAAATCGTCCGTCGCCTCGATGCAAACCGTGTGGCGGCCCGTGTCGTCCACGCCGGTGCGGCAATAGCCGTCGCGATAGAACCCGGTCATCGGGTCAGTGCAGCAACTCTGTAATTCGCCGCCGATGACATTCTTCGGTTTCGGACTGTGTCCGTTCCCGTTTCCATTCGTGTAACTCATAGCTTTTAGGTGTCTTCTAAATTAACACGGAAGAGTTCAAGGTTCGAAGTTCAAGGTTCCTAGTTTGTCCCGTTCGTCCCGCTGTCCCGCGTGTCCCGAAGTGTCCCACAACGGTTCTGGGACAGCTAAGTTGTTGAAAACATTAGGTACGTTACATTCTGTCCCATGTCCCAAGCT
>Ga0193752_1001004_pt1 | contig 24789 bp, 22 predicted proteins | sample H1c1metaG_FD_144924 | JGI IMG/M metagenome (GOLD analysis project Ga0193752, IMG submission 144924) | Soil microbial communities from a riparian zone of the East river system, Colorado, United States - H1c1 | ecosystem: Environmental > Terrestrial > Soil > Riparian zone | place: USA: East River...
GTCGCCCAGTCCCATAGTGGTGTTGACGCACCGCCCGCTGTTTGCCATGTATCCACAATGGGACTGGGCGACGCGCGACGGCCAGCAGGCGATTGATCTGTTGATGCCGTTCAAGAACGTCACCGTGTTCTACGGCCACATTCACCACGAACATCACCATCAAACCGGGCCTATTGCGCACCATGCGTCGAAGGCGGTGATGTTCCCGTTGTCGCCAGTGGGGTCGATGGCGAACAAAACACAACTGCCGTGGAATGCCGCGCAGCCGTACAACGGTTTGGGCTGGCGTTCCGTGCGCGCAACCTCCAGCGGCGCATCCCAGCAAATGCGCGAGCACAACATCGGCTGATTCATGAACTTTCTGTCATGGCGGCACGCGGCAGCGGTGTTGTGCGCTGCTGCCGCTGCGTGTTACCTGAATTTCGCTGCGCACGCAGCCGCTGCGTCGGCGCAAAGTATCGAAGTCAGTGCGCGCAAGTTCGAATTCGGCCCGAAAGAAATCCGCGTCAAAAAAGGCCAGCGCATCACCATCGTGCTGACCTCCCCGGATTTTGTGCATGGATTCTCCGTGCCGGATTTCAACGTGCGCGCCGACGGTATCCCCGGCAAAACGGTTGAAGTGACCTTCGTCGCCGGCAAGACGGGAAAATTCATTTACCTTTGCGACAACTTCTGTGGCGAGGACCACGACAAGATGACGGGGTTTTTGATCGTCACCGAGCGTTAAAGGGATATAATCGTAAGTATTTGTTTTTATTAATTAATTTTAATGTTACTTAAAGGTTGCGTCCGTCGAATTTTGTAACCCTGAGCGGGGCAATATCGACGCCATCAATGCAACGCGCGTTGATCGCCGCCATCGCCGCGCCGGTTTTCGGATTGAGACCCTCGCCGTACGGCACGCAGCCGCATTTCGCGCAAAAGTGATGCTGGATCGCGTGTTTGTTGAAGGTGTAGGTGGAAAGGTTCGCCTCTGGCGTCAACAGTTTTAACTGCTCGCGCGGCGCAAACCAGCGCAGCGCACCCTGCTTGGAGCAGATCGAGCAGTTGCACTCCATCACGCTATCCAGCGTGCCTTCAACTTCAAATTTAATTTGGCCGCAGTGGCAACTGCCGGTGTGGGTCATCGGGAATCTCCTGTCGTTTTTAATGTTCTATATGCGCTGCATGATCCGGCTTGCGGGGGCATGCCGCTCGATGGAGGGGTTATATTCCACTACGAAAGTACTCAAGCACCCCAACCTCAAATGCTTCATGCAACGTGGTCATCGTAAGAGTGCTTTGAATGACCCCCTTCTTTCCGAGTGAGTAGTTTGAGCTCTCGCTCACAGCAAGAACTAACTTTCCTTCATGCACGAACTTGCTGCGAAGGTTGTACAGGAATTCAGCCAGTTTCTTTATGCTTACAATCGGCTGATCCTTGATATAAATAGCGTCGCAAAGTCGTTGCTGTAGCTGACTTGGTAGCCGATCAAAGAAGGCAACACAGCGCCGAATTGCACCGAAGGACTCTTTGTATTTTAGGTATAGCTCTGCAAGAGCGGTTTGATCTTGGATTGGATAGACGCTTGCGGACTCTTGATGCAACAGCCATTCGTAGAAGTCTTCGTGTTCCAACGCAGAAAAGGATTCGATCAACGAGAAGATCGCAATGAGCTTGTAGGAGTTCGTCAGATAGTCGATGACCGGATCGAAGCCCGGTACAGTAATTCGCCAGTCACCCTCCTTCACCAAGAACCGGTAGAAGCTTGCGATGCGTAGAAACTCGTCGCGCACCTCTTGCTTTCGAAGGGTTGCGTAGAACGCATCAAACGCAGCACGATCCGCGAAGCGTGTGGCGAAGACGGCGAATGCGTCCTCTAAGTATTCACGCTCGTTAGCGACAAAGCGACCATCGAAAGTCAACGATGCCTCCTCAATGGAACATAATTCAAAGTAGGCGTTGTAAATGACGCTTTATATTACGTCAAACAGCTACACATAAATACAGAGTTCAATGTTCACTCGTTTGCAATCAGTAGCTTACCAAAATATAGTAGTGCCTCTATTTCTTCGCGAACATATAACGCCCCCGAAGCGCCGGTTGCAGATGCTCTACCGCGTATCGTAGTGTTGTGCGCGGCATTCTGGCGGCATGCGTATCCAGGAAATGCAAGAGTCTGCTGCTATCCTTTTTTCCCGCCTCGCGTAACCAGGAGCCGGTTGCCTTCTGAACCAGATCATGGTCATCGTCGAGCAGGCGCTCGGCGATGCGGAAGGTGTCCGCCACCTCGTTTGCACGGAGGAAATAGTAGGTGCTGACGATGGCCGTGCGGCGTTCCCAGGGATTTTTTGATCGGGCCAGCTTATAGAGTATGTCCCGCGGCTTATCGATCAGGTAGCCGCCAACCACATGCGGCGCCGCCCTGTCGACCAAATCCCAGTTGTTGATGCGGTCGTGACGCCCGATGTACAGGTCATACAGCGTTTTCTTTAGCGGAGGGCTGGTTGATTTTGCGCGTGCCTGAAAATCCATGATGCTCACGGCACCCATGCGCACTTCGTAAAACGGGCTTTCGAGCAGCTTCTCAATCTCGGCCGGCGGCGTTGCCATGAACTGCTTTGCCAGCGGGAACACTTTACCGATGCCGACGCCCATGATTTTGTTATCGCGTGCGTAAACGTTGGCATCGGCTTTGAAAAAGCGGCTGACCTTCTCGATTTCCGCAGGAGCGCTAAGCCGCTTCAATGCCTTTGCAAATTGTGTGGCAGTAATGTACTCCGTCATAGCGGAACTACGGGTATGCATATCTGGCACTCGAACGCCCCGGTCTGCGGATCGCACGCAGCGTCTTGCGGGTAGTACTCGAAGCAGGGGCGCGCGTCCAGTTGAAGTCCGCTGGCGGGTAACCAATCGCGGAGCAGCGCGGCCCATGCATCAACTACTCTGTCGGCACTACCTTTGAAGGGAAGAACCGCATACTTGCCGCCCGGAAGGGTGGTCTTGAAAGCGCCGCCCGACACCACAAAATCCGGCGCCACTTCCGCGCACGCGTCGTAGCGGCATTGCGCGGGCGCCGTGATGCCGGGGTCGTCGTAGCTGATGCCGTAGCGCGCACATTCAAGCAGATTGTTGGTGGCAGCCCACGGATAATAAGTGTGCTGCCAGAACAACGCGATCGGCTCGCCATAGGGGCCGAGGTGCCGAAGATAGGCGACGGTTACCGGCTTCCGGTCGATGAGTTTCACGTTCATGATGGCCTCCATGTTTGGGGTTAGGGAGGTCTCATGTTCTGCCGCAAGCGTAACCGGCGCCTGACGCATCTTGCTATCCACCTGACCGGGATTGCTATTCGTACTATTCGTGCCACGCGTGATATTCGCGCGGCGTTGTGCGGCTTGCTGTGTGCGCCACGCCGTGGGCGAGCAGCCGAAGCGGTTCCTGAATGCGCGCGTAAACGCTTCGGCGGAACCAAAACCTACCGCCAACGCGGTATTCAGAACCGTCGAGCGCGGTTGCGCTGCAAGCCGCATGGCCGCGACCTCAACGCGCCGGCGGCGCAGATAGTCACCCAGCGTTTCGCCCATCCACGCCGAGAACAGTCGATGGAAGTGGAATTGAGAAAAGTGCGCAACTTCGGCCAGCGTGTAAAGGTCGAGTGGCTGATCCAGATGCTGATCCATGTAGGCGACCACTCGATGCATGCGGCTTTCGTATTCGGAGCGGCTGTTGCGCGTAACCATATGTTATTTAAATCAAAACAAGCCTGTTACGCCCACGCCAGATTTAACCCCATTCCCTGCGCCCCGCCGTTTACAGCTACAGCATCGCGGCGATGCGCAACCGACCAGGAGTTCCAATTGAAATTATTTAATAAAATCATATATTTACCGATAATGGCGGGATTTGCCGGCGCAGCCGGTGCGGTGGGTAGCATCGCTGACGTGACGGTTTATGATCGCATGGAAAACCGCACGCTGCCGATCCATCAGCACAATGGCCGCTATTACGTGGTCGGCAAGCCGGGCAACGAATATCAAATACGCGTGGCCAATCGGGCGCGGCAGGAGATTTTGTCGGTGGTGTCGGTGGATGGCGTGAACGCAGTGTCGGGCGAGACGGCAAACTGGGCGCAGACCGGTTATGTGCTGGGCAACTATCAGGCGTTCGATATCCGCGGCTGGCGCAAGAGCATGGATCGCATCGCGGCGTTTTATTTTACTGAGCATCAGAATTCGTACGCGGCGCGCACCGGTCGGCCGAATAACGTCGGCGTAATCGGTGTTGCGGTGTTTCGCAAAAAATATGAACCGCCGGTACGCATCGAGCCGCCGGTGCCACCCGTGCGGCCGTGGCCGCGTCTCTATTCGCGCTCGGATTCGCCGTTTCCCCAATCGAGTGACGGCGCGCCCGGCGCGGCGCCAATGGACAGCGAGCGTGCAGCCGCCGCATCCGCGGCGCCTGCGACACGAGCTGCGCCGGCACAGGAAAGCGCAGCCACCAGCGCGATGCAGGATCGCGCGTCCGGCTACGGCGCGCCAAGTGAGCTGGCGCGTGTGCCGCAGAAATCCACCACCTTGGGCACAGGTCACGGACGTAGCGAAGAGTCGCGCATTACTTACACTAACTTCGAGCGCGCGAGTTCGTCGCCAGCGGAAATCATCACCATCCACTACGACACCTACGAAAATCTGCTGGCCCAAGGCGTGATTAACCAGCCACCGGTGTATGCGCGGCCGGCGCCGGTACCGTTTCCGGGGCAGTTTGCGCCGGATCCGCGCTGAGCGCTGCGCAGCGTGACAGCGGTTGCCGGTATGCGCCTGGTTCTGCATACTGGCATCCGTTATGGTCACGGATGCCGCCGTTAGCGACGAACAGCTCATGATTGCCTATCGCGACGGCGACGCGGGTGCATTTGATACGTTGTATCGGCGGCATAAGGGGCCGGTGTACCGTTATATGTTGCGGCAGTGTCGTGATGCGGGTGTGGCCGACGAGCTGTTTCAGGATGTGTGGATGAACCTGATCCGGGCACGCGAGAGCTATACTGTGCAGGCCAAGTTCACCACTTATATCTATAAGCTCGCGCACAACCGGCTGATTGACCATTACCGCAAGCACGGGCAGGCGGTGATGATGTCATTTGATGACGACGGCGAAGATGCGCCGGTAGTTACCGAGCCGCAAGCGGCGCCGCGCGACGAGCCTGAAAAGCATCTGGACATCAAGCAGCAGGCCGCCCAGTTGCTGAAATTGCTGAGCACGCTGCCCGAATCGCAGCGTGAGGCCTTTGTCATGCAGTACGAAGGCGGCATGAGTGTCGAGGAAATCGCCGATGCCACCGGGGTGACGCGCGAGACGGCCAAGAGCCGTTTGCGCTATGCATTGGCAAAATTAAGACAAGGACTGGCGACGTGGCAGTAAACGACGACAATCAGGAACGCGATCTGAAGTTGACGCGCCTGTATCAGGCCGCGTCGGGCGAGGAACCGCCTGCGGCGCTCGACACAGCCATACTCTCGGCGGCGCGGCGCGCGGTGCATGCGCGACCGCAAGCTGCAGGCAGCGCTGGCGAGATGCCGGTGCCGATAGTGCGTGCCAAACGCAACTGGTACGTGCCGGTATCAATTGCAGCAGTGCTGGTACTGAGTGTAAGTCTGGCGACGCTGGTGCATGAAGAAAAAGGCGATGAACTTGCCCAGTCGCCGCGCCGCGCACCGGCGACCGCCGAGGCGCCTACGGCCGCTGCCAAGGCGCCCACGGTTGCCGTCCCGCCGCAAGCGGCGGACGGTGCGCTGCATGACGTGCCCACAGCACCGCCAAAAATCATGGCAGAAAAGCGTGTCGATGCAGCCCGCAGCCCGCAGGCCGCTGGTGATCTCGCTCAACAGCAACGCGAAAAGCAGCACGCACAAGCCGAAACGGCAGCAACGGAAAGTTCTGCAACGGTGTTTAAATCCGCTCCCGCGCGGCGCGAAATGCCGACAGCCGGGCGGCCAATCGATCCGGATCCGGCGGCACCTGCGCCGGGCGCTGCGCCTGTGCCGCCACCCGCACCCATGCAGGAACGGCGGTCAGAACCTTTTCCCGCGACAAGCGAGCGCAAAGCACCGGGTGTGGCAAAGCGCGATGCCGCGCCTGTGGCCACGCTGAATGAGTCTGATGGTCGCGCGGTGCGCGACACGACACCCAGCGAACCGAAGTCAGCACCGTTACCCCCTGCGCCACGCGAAGCGTTCCCAGCCGAGGATGCACGCAACCGCGGGTTGCAAGCTCAAGGGCGCGCTGTACAGTCGCCGGCCCCGATGGCAGCCAAGCCGGCGTTCAAGCGCGATTCTTCGCCACCCGCATCACGCCCGGCGTGGTTTGCCGAGCTTGAAAATCAGCCGCCGGAAAAATGGCTGGAGCGGCTGGCAGAGTTCAAGCGCGATGTCCGCAACGCCGAGGCGGATGAATTGCTGGTTGAATTCCGCCGCCGCTTTCCGGATCACCCCGCCAGCGCGCGCTGACGTGAGTGATGATGCTGTTTCCGGTGCAGCGCCGGATCCCAAACCCGTGCCGCCACGTGAGCCGGAAGCGGGCGAATGTTGCCAAAGCGGATGCACGCCTTGCGTGTACGATCTCTATTGGGATGCCTACACGCGCTACGAAGCCGAACTCACGGATTGGCAAGCGCGTCAAGGTCAAAAGTAGCATAACTAATTGATATCTATAGTTTTATTTTCAAGTAATTGATATTAAAAGGGATTATCTTTCAGATATTTCTAAAAAGCGACCGACGCACAAATTTTTTTGTAATGTTGCGACGCAATAAAAGTGCAACCCTTCATTCACGATCCGGTCAAAGTTTAGCAGCATCAATACGTTATATATTGTTGCAATGCAACATATATTGTAGTAGGATGACAAGCATTCATAAGCTGCCGTAGTTTTGGGGTTGCGCGTCCGCCGTACGGACAATAGAATTCCCACCGCGTTCGACTCCAAACTCCAAGAACTACTACTAATAGCGTTTTTGGACCCGATAGACCACAAAAGAACAGGGTTACCGGAGCAAGTAACAAGGTAACTTCCGGCCGATAATAGACTTCAGGCCGATAGAAAAGGAGGTTTTGCGTGTACGCAAAATCGATTATCAAGCAGATTCAGACACGCGCTGTGGTGGGTGCATGGTCGCGGCATTTGGCTTTCGCTCCAGTGGTGATGGCGTTGGGTGTGGCTATTCTGCCGTTCACGCTTAAACCTCAATTTGGTGGATACGAGGGGCCCCTGGTTCAGTCCAGCCCATCTAGCGATCGGCGCGCCGAGTCTGTAGCGGCGGCAGAAAATCCTTTCGCAGGTTTGGTGCAGGCCAGTGTGGCCACCACACTCAACCGCACGGCGTTGCCGCTCGACGTGCAGCAGCGCGCGGTAGCGGGCTATATCAAGCGCAAGTACGGGGTTTCCGCTGAAGTCGTGCAGGAACTGGTCAGGACAGCGTTCGTGGCTGGCAAGCGCTACGGCGTTGATCCGCTGCTGGTGGTGGCAATAATGGCGGTCGAATCCAGTTATAACCCCATTGCCGAAAGCTTTGCCGGTGCCAAGGGGTTGATGCAAATCATCCCTAAGTATCATTTGGAAAAATTCGCGGAATTCGGCGGCGAACAATCCGCGTTCGATCCGCGCGTCAATATCATGGTGGGTGCACGCATTGTGCGCGAATATTTGCTGATGCATTCGGGCGATTTGTTTACCGCGCTGCAAACCTATGCCGGCGCGATGGCCGACCGCGAAGCGATCTATACCCAGCGCGTGCTCAATGAGAAAGACCAGCTTGATGCCTTGGCCGGGTTTCCCAAAACAGAGCGTAAGCGTCGTATCGTAATGCAGCTTGACCCTGAGCGACCGGGAACGGTGCCGGCACCGCAGCTCACCCTGCAGCCGGAGTTACAGGTAACACCCTCGGCGACGCTGCCAGCGGCGCCGTCTCCCGTCAAACCCGCTGAAGAGGCGGCGCACACGCCGCCCACACAGCCTCAGCCCGCCCTGACGCCCCCAGTCAACCTTACGCAGGCACCGCCCGAAGTCTTGCGCTTTTGAGAGGTGCTGGCGCCACGCATGGCGTCGCGCATCCGCAGCCTGTCCCACTGCCCGTCCTGCACGCTTCTGCTATATAGTAGTGCTTCGCGCTGCCTTGTAGCGGCGCTGGAGCCCGCCATGAGCACACCCGAACTGCCGAAAGACTTCATGGAGTTCATGCAAAAAATGTGGAACCCGATGTCGTTTCCGGTTCCCGGCATGTTCATGCCGACGGCCAATGTCGAAGATATCGAAAAGAAAATCGCCGAGTTGAAAGGCGTTGAGACTTGGCTCACCATGAATATCGGGTTTATCCAAATGACAGTTAAAACGCTGGAAATGCAAAAAAATGCGTTGGCTTCTTTTACGACTGCAGCCAAAAAAGACTAGCCAGAAAGTCCTTGGCCGCGTAACTCAGACAGCGAGAGGTCTGTCTTTGATAAATCTCCAGGCCATTTTCGACCGCTTGAAAATATTCAGTGTCGCGTACGACATCAGATTCAAGCCGCATTCATAAAGATAAATGTCCTCTCCCCGTTTAAGAGGAGAGGAGAGGGCGAGGTCAGCAGCTCTAATCTGAGTTCTTAAAACCTGCGCTGATGATCGCGGGCTTCGAACATGATGTTTGCCGAAGTAATGTCCAGTCTGCGGTTCAGTTCCATGCGCTCTCGCGGGTTAAGGAAACCATCCGCCACGAACGCACGCTCCATGGCTTGTATATCGTGCTGCTCGGCCATCAGGCGGCGAAACTCCCAGCGCGTGATCGTACCGCGATGCAAGCCGCGCTCGATACGGGCGCGCTGTTCTTCCTGACGCAGATTGACTTCACGCAGTCCTGCCAGTGAGTGCTGTTGGGTGTAGACCGGTTGAACCGTAAATCGGTTATAGCCGTGCGGGCCGTCGGCCATTGCTGAAGTTGCCATTACAAGCGCCGCTGCCACTGCCAGTGTGCCGATTACCTTTTTCATGATGCACCTCTCTTCGTTGATGGTTGGGGCGCAAACCGTGAGCCCGTAGATGCAAAAACGAAGGTGGGGTGCAGCGCGCGTACGTGCTGACGGGCGGTTTTGTAAGCGGCTGTTACAGGAACAAGGGCTGTGTAACAGGTTGTTACTGCCGCGAATCTTGCAACAGAAACTTACATTTAGGGCGGCATTGCCCCGAAGATCGAGAGCAGCTATCCGCGCCGCATCGAGTCGAAAAACTCGCTATTCGTCTTGGTAGCGCGTACTTTATCGAGCAGGAATTCGGTGGCTTCGAGTTCATCCATCGGATACAGCAGTTTGCGCAGTACCCAGATTTTTTGCAGGATGTCCTTGGGGAGCAACAGTTCTTCGCGGCGTGTGCCGGAGCGGTTGACGTTGATGGCGGGGAAGATGCGTTTTTCGTACATGCGCCGGTCAAGATGGATTTCCATGTTGCCGGTACCCTTGAATTCTTCGTAGATCACGTCGTCCATGCGCGAGCCGGTGTCGATCAGTGCGGTGGCAAGTATGGTGAGCGAGCCGCCTTCTTCGACGTTACGTGCGGCGCCGAAAAAGCGCTTCGGACGCTGCAACGCATTGGCATCTACACCGCCGGTGAGCACCTTGCCCGACGCGGGCACCACAGTGTTGTAAGCGCGCGCCAGCCGCGTGATCGAGTCGAGCAGAATGACCACGTCTTTTTTGTGTTCGATCAGGCGTTTGGCTTTTTCGATCACCATTTCGGCGACTTGCACGTGGCGCGACGCCGGTTCGTCGAAGGTCGACGACAGTACTTCGCCTTTTACCGAGCGTTGCATCTCGGTCACTTCTTCCGGACGCTCGTCGATCAATAGCACGATCAGCACTACTTCAGGATGATTGGTGGTAATCGCGTGGGCGATGTGTTGCATCAGCACGGTCTTGCCGGCCTTGGGCGGCGACACGATCAACCCGCGCTGGCCTTTGCCGATGGGCGCGATGATGTCGATGATGCGCCCAGTGATGTTTTCCTCCGCCTTGATGTCGCGCTCGAGTTTCAGGTGCTCGGTCGGGTGGTACGGCGTGAGGTTTTCAAACAGAATTTTGTGCTTGGAATTCTCCGGCGGTTCGCCGTTGACCTTGTCCACCTTGACCAGCGCAAAATAGCGCTCGCCATCCTTGGGGGTGCGAATTTCGCCCTCGATAGTGTCGCCGGTGTGCAGATTGAAACGGCGGATCTGCGACGGTGATACATAAATATCGTCCGTCCCCGCGAGATACGATGTGTCGGGTGAACGCAGGAAGCCGAAGCCATCAGGCAGTACTTCCAGCGTGCCGCCGCCGAAAATCGCATCGCCTTTTTTCGCCTGGTTTTTTAGCAGCGCGAAAATAAGCTCTTGTTTTCTAAGGCGATTTGCGCCATCCACTTCGTTGGTAACGGCCATCTCGACCAGTTCACCAATGGGGAGATTCTTGAGATCGGATAAATGCATGGAGTTGTGGTACCGCTAAAGGTTGTTACGGGAAAAACAGAAGGCGAATCAGGAACAAACGAGGCACAGGGAACGAGGGAGGGGCGGGAAGGAATCCTCGCCCGCGCAAGAACCGCAGAATCGATGTTAAATTACGGCGCGGTTCAAGCGCTTAGATATAGAGTATAGCGATCAGCCGGGGCTGTCAAATATGGCTGTCTATAAAGGCTTTGAGCTGCGATTTGGATAGCGCACCGACCTTGGTGGCTTCAACCGCGCCGTTTTTAAATATCATAAGCGTGGGTATGCCGCGCACGCCGAATTTCGAAGGCGTAGCCTGATTGTCGTCAATGTTAATTTTCGCGACTTTCAGTTTGCCGGCATAGTCCTTCGCGACTTCATCCAGTATCGGCGCGATCATCTTGCACGGGCCGCACCATTCGGCCCAATAGTCCAGCAGCACCGGGGTGGCGGATTTCAGTACTTCGGAATCAAAAGTATCGTCCTTAACGTGATGAATATGCTCGCTCATTGCTGCAAAACCTCTCTAGGGGAAAATGGGAAAATACCGCGCTGACTGGGCGGTAACAGGCGCTACAGACTGTTTATGGAAACCATGCTAACCAAAAAAGTTGCCTTTGGAAAGCAAAGCCCCATCCGCGACGCGGGTTACAGGCTGTAAGCGCTTGTTTCTGTTAAAATATGGGCTCTTTTAGCCATTTCAAGACCGCACTTTGTTTCGCCTAAAGGCGAGGACTCCCATGACCTACGTAGTGACCGAAACTTGCATCAAGTGCAAGTACACCGATTGTGTAGACGTATGCCCCGTGGATTGTTTCCGCGAAGGCCCCAATATGCTGGTGATTGACCCGGATGAGTGCATCGATTGCACCTTGTGCGTGGCCGAATGCCCGGTCGAAGCTATTTTTGCCGAAGACGACGTGCCCGACGACCAAAAAGAATTCACTGCCATGAATGCCGAACTCGCCAAGGTGTGGAAGCCCATCATCGAGAAAAAAGACGCGCCGGCGGATGCCGATGAGTGGGCCAAGACCAAAACCAAAAAGCATCTGATCGAAAAGTAGCCGCCGCGTTATTTTCATGCGCTAACGGCTTGGGGTAGCTTTCGTGATAGCGTCCCCACAAATGTCCGAAGGCGTTTCCCCATGACGCCTGATCTGGTTCAGGCGCTTGAAGCCGGCGCGATGGTCATCACGCCTAACCGGCGGCTCGCGAATTTTATCAAAAGCGAATACGATGCCGCGCAAGCGCGCAGCGGCAAATCCGTGTGGCCCAGCGCGGACATGTTGCCGTATGGCGCGTTTCTGGAGCGCACCTGGCAGGAACTGGCACTCGCTGAAAACGGCGCAATGCTGCTGTCGTTGCAGCAGGAAATCGCGCTGTGGGAAACCGTCATCGAGACGTCACGCTACGCGGGTATTTTGTTGAACCCGTCTATGGCTGCGCGCACCGCGCGCGAAGCGTGGATCACCCAACACGCGTTTTGCATGGATCACGCGCGGCATCGTCCCGCATGGGAAGCTGTGAACGACGATACTGCAGCGTTCAGCGAATGGCGCCGCGTCTATGCTGAACGCCTGCGCGCGTCAGGCTGGATCGACAGTGCGCAACTGCCAGAAGTGATTGCGGATGCGATCAATGCTGGCGCGCAGCCGCGCGTGGAGCCTCTCGTGCGTGTGGCACACGTGGCGCATATTCTGCGTGCGGGCTATGACGTTTACACACCGCAACAGCAGAGGCTGTTTGACGCATTCGCGGCCAGCGGTTGTGCGGTGGATGATTTGCCTGCACGCGATGCATCCTCCAGCGCAACCACTCGTATGGCGTGCGACGATACTGAAGCCGAACTCACTCATGTCGCTGTCCGCGTGCGTGAGTTGCTCATCGCGCAAGCCGATGCGTTGCCACGATTGCGCATTGGTGTTGTTGTGCCTGATCTTGCTGCGCGCCGCGCTGCCGTGATGCGCGTGTTTGACGATGTGCTGGAACCGTCGCGCGCGGTGACGCCAGATGACCCTGCGCCGCGTGCGTTTAATTGTTCGCTGGGTTTGCCACTGACGAATTATTCTGTTGTTTTTACGGCATTTTTAGTTCTTGGGCTGGCGGGTGGTGAAACCACGCTAGCCGAAGCGGGTGCGTTGCTGCGCAGCCCGTACATCGGCGGCGCTGACGGCGAACTCGCGTCGCGTGCACGAGTGGACGCGCACTTGCGTGCGCAGGGGCGCAAACGTGTGACGCCCGGCGCGTTGCTGCAAGCTGCACGGTCCCTGGCTACCCAACTGGCTGTACTGCTTGAACCGTGGATCGTCACTGCGCGCAATGCACGGCGGCTGCGCCAGCCGCCGTCGGCGTGGAGCGCTACTTTTTTGTCGCTGCTAAAAGGTCTGGGCTGGCCCGGCGAACGCATCCTCAATTCTGCGGAGTTTCAAACTTTTGAAAAATTGCGTGATATCGTGTCAGGGCTGTCGGCGCTCGACCCGCTGCGCCCGCGGCTTACGTTTGCCGAAGCACTCGGCGTGTTGCGGCGTGTTACCGCCGATACCGTGTTTCAGCCTGAAGCGGCTGATGCGCCGGTGCAAATACTCGGCACGTTGGAATCGCTGGGTTTGTCATTCGATACATTATTTGTCACCGGGCTCACGGGCGAGACGTGGCCTGTCGCGCCGCGCCCGAATCCGTTTTTGCCGGTAGCCTTGCAGCGTGCGCTCAAGGTGCCGCATGCGTCGGCGGAATGGGAACTTAATTTCGCGCGCCGCATGACTGGCACGTGGCGCAATGCCGCACCCACGGTGATTTTTAGCTGGCCCCAGCGCGACGGCGAACGCGAGCTGCTGATTAGCCCGTTGATTGAAGATGTAGCTGCTGGACTAGAACCCGCGGCGGCACTTCGTTTGTTACGCGATGCATTGTTTGATGCACGCGATTTTGAAAAACTTGAAGACTGGCGTGCACCACCCTTATCCGAAGGCACGCGCGTCAGCGGCGGCACGCAAATGTTCCAGAATCAGGCGGCGTGTCCGTTTCGTGCATACGCCATACACCGGCTTGGCGCGCGTGCGCTGGAAGACGGCGCGGACGGGCTTGATCCGCGTGAGCGCGGCAGTCTCGTGCATCAGGTGTTGTCGGTGCTGTGGCGCGACATTGGCTCGCAGGCGAACCTGCTGGTACTCGATGAATTCGCGCTCGACCAGAAAATAAGCGGTGCGGTGAACGCCGCCGTCGATGCGTTAAGCCGTGCGCGGCCTGATCTCATGACCGAGGCTTTCGCTGCGCTCGAACGCGACCGGCTGTCAGCGCTGTTACTGCGCCTCAGCGCGCTGGAAAAAACGCGCGCGCCGTTCGAGGTGGTGGCTTGCGAACAGCCGCGCGCAGCGGTGATTGCGGGTGTGCAACTCAACGCACGCATGGATCGCGTGGACCGTCTGGTTGACGGCAGCGAAGTTATTCTCGATTACAAGACGGGTCTTGCCAATATTGGTGGTTGGCTGACGGAGCGCCCCGATGAGCCGCAGTTGCCACTCTATGCAGTGAGTGGCGATGCGGATGTTTCCGGTGTTGCCTTCGTGCAATTACGCGCACGCGAAGTTGCTTTCAAAGGGCTAACGCGTGACGATCACGTGTTGCCAGATGTGGCTGCGCTCTCTGCAACGAAAAAACTGGCGGCGGAATATGCCGGCTGGCCTGCGTTGCTGGACTCGTGGCGTACCGTGCTGGAACAACTCGCGCGTGATTACCTGGCCGGTCACGCGGAAGTCGCGCCAAAACGCTATCCGCAAACCTGTGAATATTGTGAACTGGGTGCGTTGTGCAGGGTGCGCGAGTTGACGGAGCGTGCAGGTCCGGAAGACGGCGAGGGAACCGAACTCTTATGAACACGAGCGCTATGGCTGATCACGCGGAACGCACGCGAGCGCTCGATGTGTCGTGCTCGTTTATCGTGCAGGCACCCGCGGGTTCCGGCAAAACAGAACTGTTGATTCAGCGTTATCTTGCGCTGCTTGCCGGTGTGGACGCGCCCGAAGAAGTGATCGCCATTACCTTTACGCGCAAGGCCGCTACCGAGATGCGCAGCCGAGTGGTAGCGGCTTTAAAGATTGCTACCAATAAAACACAACCTGACGCAGCGCACGAACAAGTGACCTGGCGGCTCGCGCGTGCAGCGCGGGCACGTGACATTGCTCAAGGATGGGAACTCGCGGCGAATCCCAACCGGCTGCGCATCGACACCATTGACGCACTATGCCATGCGCTGGCACGGCAAATGCCGGTACTGTCGCGCTTTGGCGCGCGCCCTGAAACAGTGACTGACGCACGGCCATTACACGAAGAAGCGGCGCGGCGTACGCTCGGTGTGCTCGAATCGAGCGGCGAAAACAGTGCGTACGTCGCGCGGCTGTTATTGCATCTCGACAACAACGTCGCCGCTGCGATTGATCTTATCGCCGGCATGCTGGCAAAACGCGATCAATGGATACGCCATGTCGTCCCGCGTATGCCGTCCGCCGAGCGGCGCGCGCAACTCGAATCGGCGCTGGCGAACGAAGTGCAACAGGCGCTGGAAAGGCTGGTGGAACTGGCGCCCCCCCGCACACCCGGCGCGGAACTGGCGGCGCTGCTGCGTTACGCCTCGGCCAATCTAGCGGAGGCGGATATTGAGTCGCCGATACGGGCGTGTGCGGGACTGCAAGGCCTGCCCGGTGCGAGTGCTACCGATCTCGATGTATGGCGCGGTGTTGCTGCATTGGTGTTGACCAAGGAAGGTGCGCTGCGCAAACAGGTCAATAAGAACACCGGCTTTCCGCCGGGCACAGGCAAGGCCGAAAAAGCCGCCGCCTCAACGGCGAAGGGACGCCACGCGGTCATCATGGTTGCGCTCGAATCACACCGCACTTTTGTCGAGGTGCTGCATTTCACGCGCGAGTTGCCTCCTGCCGCGTATAGCGAATCACAATGGTGCGTGATCGAAGCGCTTACGACGCTGCTGCCGTTAGCGGCAGCGAATCTTGAATTGATTTTCGGCGAACGCGGCCAGGCCGATTTCACCGCAGTATCGCAAGCCGCGTTGCGCGCGCTGGGTGAGGCTGATGCGCCAACGGATCTGGCACTGGCGCTCGACTACCGCATCCGTCATCTGTTGGTGGACGAGTTTCAAGATACCTCGTTGTCGCAGTATGAATTGCTGGTGCGGCTCACCGCAGGCTGGCAGCCGGACGATGGCCGCACCTTGTTTGTGGTGGGTGATCCGATGCAATCGATTTATCGTTTTCGCGAGGCGGAAGTCGGGTTGTATTTGCGCGCCCGGCGTGAGGGCATCGGTTCGATTCAGCTCACACCGCTCACGCTCACGGTGAATTTTCGTTCGCAACGTGGCGTGGTGGATTGGGTGAATCATGCGTTTGAGGTGGTGATGCCCGACGCAGAAGACCTCGCCAGTGGCGCAGTGCCTTATGTGCGTTCGCAGGCGCGCGATGAAACTGGCGAAGATGACGCGGTACAGGTACATGCGCTCGGTACCACCGATCGTGTTGCCGAAGCGCGGCGCGTGGCCCAAATCGTACAATGGGAGCGTTCAGAAAATATCAATAAGAAGATAGTGTTACTGGTGCGCGCGCGCGGGCATCTGACCTACATCGCGCAGGCATTGCGGGATGCCGGGCTGTCGTTTCAAGCGGTTGAAATCGAAGCGCTGGGACAGCGTCCGGTGGTGCAGGATTTGACGGCGCTGACGCGTGCACTGTTTCATCCGGCGGATCGTATCGCGTGGCTCGCGTTGTTGCGTGCACCGTGGTGCGGGCTGACGCTCGCCGATTTAACGGCATTGGCGAGCGACGATCATCGCGCGGCGCTGTGGGGGTTGATGCATGACGAAGCGCGTGTGCAACAATTATCCGCCGATGGCGCGCGCCGTCTTGTACGCGTGCGTGGCATCCTTGCTGAATTTATCGCCGCGCGGCGGCGCGTTTCGGCTGCGCGCTGGATCGAAGGCGCGTGGTTGGCGCTGGGTGGCCCGGCGTGCGTGACGGATCGCACCGGTCTTGACGATGCGCAAGCGTATTTTCGTCTGCTCGAAACGCTGGAACAGAGCGGCGATATTATTGACTTCAACGCGCTGGAAGTAGGCATCGCAAAACTCTTTGCTGCACCCGACGCACAAGCCGACGCGCGCTTGCAGTTGATGACCATCCACAAAGCCAAGGGACTCGAATTCGATGTGGTGATCGTGCCAGGACTGGGTTACACGCCGCGCCGCAACGAGGCACAATTGTTGACGTGGCAGGAGCGTCCGCGCGCGCACGGTGAATCTGAATTGCTGCTTGCACCGATACGCGAAGCGAGCGAGGAGGCAGATCCGATCTATCGCTATCTCGACGCACTCGAAAAATTAAAAACCGAACACGAGGATGCGCGTTTGCTCTACGTGGCAGCTACCCGTGCGAAGGTGCGATTGCATCTGGTGGGGCAAATTGACGCGGCAGCGGAGAGGCCGACACCGCGTGGCGGCTCGTTGCTGGCACGGTTGTGGCCGGCGGTTGCCGCTAATTTTGCCGGCGTAACCGCAAGTGACACTGCCGATGCGCCAGCGACAAATATACCTTCCGCGCCGCATGCCATCAGACGGCTGCCCGTGGATTGGACGCCGCCATTGCCGCCCGCGTGTGTTCGACTGGCCTTGCCTGCGCACGAAATCACACAAGACAGCGCGCACGATCAGGTTGAATTTTCATGGGCCTCTGAAACGGCTAAACAGGTGGGGACCGTGGTACATCGGTTTTTACAACACATCGCCGAAGCCGGATTGGCGTCGTGGGACGCCGCGCGTGTGCACTCGTTACAGCCGGCTTACCGGCGCGAGCTGAAACGGTTGGGCGTGCCGGATTCGGAAATGCCTCATGCGGTGGAGCGCGTGGCAGCGGCACTCGTTGCGAGCCTGAATGACGGGCGCGGGCGCTGGGTGCTGGAGGCAGGCAGAGGCGCGCGTGAGGATGCGCGCGCGGAGTTGCGCTTGACGGGCATTACCGGCGGTGAAACAGTGGACGTGATTATCGACCGTACTTTTATCGATGAACACGACGTGCGCTGGATTGTCGATTTCAAGACCAGCGTTCATGAAGGCGCCGACCGCGAAGCATTTCTCGATAACGAACGCGTGCGTTATGCCGCGCAGTTGCAGCGCTACGGCGCGCTGATGCGCATGCTGGACGCACGCGAGATCCGTCTGGGTTTGTACTTTCCGCTGCTGGGCGGCTGGCGCGAATGGCGCTACGAGGGGTGATGCCGTGGATAGCGCTTGCGTGTAAACTGCCGCTTCACCTATTGTTCAATCCCACTTCGAATTTCAATCAACCTCAATAGAGACGCCCATGAAAATCACAAAAGTCCAGACTACGTTCGTTGAAGTGCCCGCCGATGAACCGCTTGCCAACGGCCCCGCAGAAAAGGGCGCCAAGCGCCGCTTCGTGGCCGTGAAAATCAGCACCGATCAGGGCCTGCAGGGGATTTCCATCGCGTTTTTCGGTGCGGGAATTACGCCTGCACTGCGTTCGGCGATTGATTCATTCGGCGCGCTTATCATCGGCATGGATCCGCTCTGCACCGAGCCGGTGCACGCCAAGTTTCGCGAGGCTGCACTGCATGCCGGGCCGGGCGGCATATTCACGATTGCCTCTTCGGCCATCGACATCGCGCTATGGGACATCAAGGGCAAGGCCTTCGGCAAGCCGGTAGCGGAACTGGTCGGCGGCTACCGCAAAACCGTGCCCACGTATGCCAGCGGCGCGCTGATGCGCGGATTTCCGTTGAAGCACGTGGTGAAGGCCGCCGAACATCTGGTGAAAAAAGGCTTCACGCAAATGAAGACCCAGCTTGCGCTGCCCGGCGACACCAATCCGCCGAAGGAAGTCGAGCGCATCAAGCTGATACGCGAAGCCATCGGCGGCAAGATTGATTTGATGTGCGACATCAATCAGCGCTGGGATGTGCGGCAGGCGATTTCCATCGGTAAACAAATTGAGCAATATCATCTGTTCTGGCTCGAAGACGTGACCACCTGCGACGATTATCAAGGCCTCGCACGTGTGACGGCTGCGCTGGATACGCCGGTGGCGGGCGGCGAATACGTTTACGGCCCGGCGCCGTTCCGTCAAATGCTGGAAGCGCGTTCGGTGGATATCGTGATGATCGATCTGATGCGTTCGGTTGGCGTTACCGGCTTTCTGAAAATCGCCGGCATGGCCGAAGCATTCAACATGCCGGTGGTGAGCCATCTCGTGCCGGAATACCAGGTGCATCTCATTGCTGCTATTCCGAACGGATTGACTGTGGAATACATGCCGTGGAGCTTGCGCTGTTACAAAGAAGTGCCGGTACCGAAGAACGGCATGCTCACCGTGCCCACTAAACCGGGCTGGGGACTGGAGTTTGATCCTAAGGTGGTGAAGTTTTAGTGAGAGGGAAACTACGCGAGTTTGCGCGCTCGGCGCTGGTTGCCGGCGTGCTGCTTGCTCAGGGTACGTTCGCGCAGAATTATCCAGCAGGGCCGATGCGTATCGTCGTGCCGTTTCCGCCCGGCGGCGGCACCGATATTCTCGCGCGTGCATTGGCGCAAAAACTTAACGAAGCCTGGAATGTACCGGTGGTGGTGGAAAATCGTGGCGGCGCCAACGGCAGTATCGGTACCGCGTACGTGGCGAAATCTCCGCCTGATGGTCACACAGCCGTGTTTGTGCCCAGCGGCTTCGCGGTGAATCCGAGCATCTATCCCAAATTGCCGTTCGATGCCGTAAAGGATTTCGCGCCGGTGAGTTTGCTGGCCGAAGGACCGCTGGTGCTGTCGTTGCATCCGTCGTTTCCGCCGAGAACGGTGAAGGAATTTGTGGCGTTCCTCAAAGCGCGTCCCGGCGAGATCAACTACGGCAGTTCCGGTAACGGCTCGCCGCCGCATTTGGCGACGGAGTTGTTCAAGCTGCTCGCTGGTGTGCAGATCAATCACATCCCGTACAAGGGCGCAGGCCCGGCGGCGATCGATCTGTTTGCCGGGCAGATTCCGATTTACTTCATGAACGCATTGCAAGTCACGCAATACGTACGCACGGGCAAAGTGCGCGCGTTGGGCGTTACCACCGGCAAGCGTTTTCCGCCGCTGCCCGAAGTGCCGACGATTGCCGAAGCCGGCGTGCCCGGCTATGCGATGTCGAATTGGTACGGGCTGCTGGTGCCGTCGGCGACGCCGCGCACCAGCGTGATGAAACTCAATGCAGAAATTGTGCGCATACTGAATTTGCCGGACATCAGAGATCGTTTGACCAGTCAGGGCGCGATACTGGTGGGCAACTCGCCGGAAGAGTTCACCGCGTTTTTGCGCAGTGAGATGGCCACTGCGGCAAAGATCGTCAAGGCAGCGGGGATGACGGCTACCAACTGAAGGACGGTTTTAATCAGGGATGAACAAAAATAGCCTTTTAAAAATATTGTTTAAAAACAAATATTTACATTAATTTCACGCGAATAATAATTTAAGGTATTGAAATTATATTTGGCTCAACATGCCGTCAGTTTTTGTACTCAAGATTCGCGACGCGCAACCCCGCTGCAGTAACCCCGCCATCCACCAAAATCGTCTGACCGTTTGAGTCGCTCGCTTCCACTCAAATGAGAAATGTCGTGACGATGTCTTGCCTCCGTTGTCGGCGTAGCGTTGTGTCATGTTTTTCTCCAAATCAAGTAAGTTTGGTGCGATTAGATGCGAAGGCGTGATTGCCAAGGCGACACAGGTCACGCACGATCGTTCAGGAAAGCGAGGAGACTCCGATATGCAAAGGGTGCTGGCGCCATGGCTTGTGCGTGGTGTTTTACGGCGTTGCCGCTGCATGCGGCGCCATCGTATCCTGAGCGTCCGATCCACCTGCTGATTCCGGCTGCGCCCGGCACTGGCAGCGATTATTTCGGGCGCACCGTGGCGCAAGCCCTGACGGATCTGTATAAGCAGCAGATCGTGGCCGACAACCGTGCCGGCGTGGGCGGGCTGATCGGCGCACAATTGATCGCTGCCGCCAATCCCGACGGCTATACGCTGGGCATGGCGTCCACCTCACTCGCGGAGTCGCTGCTGTTTCAGGCGCAACCGCAGTACCGGCCGATCGAGGATTTCAGTGCGGTGGCGCTGTTGTCATCGATTACCAGCGTGGTGGTTGTAGCGCCGGCCTGCCCGACGTGCCTACCGTGATTGAAGCCGGATTGCCGGCAGCCGAACAGCGTCATACGCAAACTGCACGCCGATATCGTGAATATATTAAAACGTCCGGAAACCAAAGCGCGTTTTGAGCGGCAGGGCGGTTCGCCCGCGGTAGATACCACGCCGGAAAAATTCGCGGCGCAACTCAAAACGGAATACGAATGTTATCGTAAGCTGATACTGGAAATAGGCATCAAGCCACAGTAATGCTGCGCGAATGTTCAGCCCGCGCGCGCGCCCGAAGCCTTAACCACCTTGGCCCATTTCTGGATTTCGGTTTCGGTGTACTTCGCAAACTCGTCAGGACCCATGGTGCGTACTTCAACGCCGGCGTTGAACAGACGCTCTTTAACGTCCTGCTGGCCCAGCGTTGCGAGCGTTACTTTATTGACGGTGGCGACCACGTTAGCAGGCAGATTGGCCGGCCCGACAATGCCCCACCACGCCACGGCTTCGTAGCCCGGCAAACCCAGCTCGGCGATCGTCGCCAGATCGGGCAGCGACGGCGAACGTTTGGGTGAGGTAACGCCAATCGGGCGCAGACGGCCCGATTTGATCAGCGGTATCGCCGAGGACAAGCTGGCAAATTGCAGATCGAGTTGTCCGGCAATCAGCGCCGTCAATGATTCCGCAGCCCCCTTGAAGGGTACATGCACCATTTTTGTTCCGGTCATGACGCAGAATAACTCGGCTGACAAATGCACGGTGGTGCCCGCGCCGGATGACCCGTAATTCAGCACACCCGGCTTGGACTTCGCCAGCGCAATAAATTCCTTCAGCGTTTTAACCGGAACCGAAGGATTGACGACCAGCGCATTGGGGCTTTCTCCCACCAGCGTGATCGGCGTGAAATCTTTCTGCGGGTGATAGTTGAGTTTCGAATACAGACTCAAATTGATCGCCTGCGTGCCGATGCTCGACATCAGCAGCGTGTACCCGTCCGCAGGACTTCTTGCCAGGAGTTCAGCAGCTATGTTACCGCCTGCGCCGCCGCGGTTGTCGATCACCAGCGACTGGCCGAGGCGTTCGCGCATCGCCGGTTCCATCGCGCGCGCGATGATGTCGGCTGCGCTGCCCGCGGTGAAGGGGATCAGCATGCGAATGGGTCGCGTGGGGTATTGCTGAGCCGATGCCGAAATGGCAACGCCAGCCAATGTACCGAAAACCAGTGAACGCAAATGCATGGATTTCTCCCAAGGCCCGTTATGAACGGCACGGAGCCTAGCACGCTGCGCGCAGCGTTGCCAGAACGACCATGCCGCAGTCACGGCCCCGCCCGTGAGATCACCGAGAAGTTGTTTTGAACTTGCTTTATGATGTGCCGACGCTAAAACTTTAAATAAAGAGGGGCGCGATGGCGAAACCGAATGCAATGCACATGCTCTGCATGGTGCTGATTCTTGGTTGCAGCACAATCGCCCGTGCCGCCGATGCACCGTACCCCGGCAAACCCATCCGTTTTATCCTGGGTTACCCGCCCGGCGGCGCCAGTGACGCGGTAGCGCGCTTGCTGGTCGCGCCACTCACCATGCGCCTGGGGCAGCAGATCGTCATCGACAACCGGCCCGGCGCGGGCGGCAATATCGCCGCGGAAATTGCCGCGCGTGCTGCAGCGGACGGATACACCTGGTTTCTAGGCAACAACGGCATTCTTGCCACCAATCAGGCGCTGTACGCCAAGCTTCCGTTCGACGCGCTGAAGGATTTTGCCACGGTAGTGCTGATCGCTACGCAACCCAGCGTGTTGGTAACGCATCCCTCGCTGCCTGTGAAAAACGTCAAAGATCTGGTCGCACTTGCCCGTGCGCGACCGGGGCAATTGAACTACGCGTCTTCGGGTACCGGCACAGCGGGCCATCTCGCGGGTGAGTTGTTCAAGGGACTTGCCCATGTGAGCTATCAGCATATTCCGTATAAAGGCGGCGGACCCGCGGTGATTGATCTCGTGAGCGGACAGGTGCACTTCATGTTTGCGACTGCGGCGTCGGTGATTCCGCACGCGCGCTCCGGACGTTTGCGTGCACTGGCTGTGACTTCCGCGCAGCGCTCACCCTCGGTACCGGAGTTGCCGACGATCGCCGAAGCAGGCATTGCCGGGTTTGAAGCACTGACGTGGCATGGCGTCGTGGTGCCCGCTGCAACGCCTGCACCGGTGATTGCAAAAATCAATACCGAGATCAACGCTGCGCTCGCCTCACCGGAAATGAAAGAACGCCTCGCCACACAAGGCGTCGAAGCGCGTGGCGGCAAGCCCGAGGAATTCGCGACATTTCTGCGTGCTGAAATTCCCAAGTGGACCAAGGTAGTACGCGATTCCGGTGCGAAATCTGACTGAATTTTTTGTTGGCTTTAATTAAAAATATTAAATAAAAACAAATACTTACATAAAATATGTGCGACGCCCGGCGCTTGCCATAGAATACGCTCACTTCGTCGTATAAATAACAAGAACCGCGCAATCAGCGGTAGCCGCATTACGATGAATCACGATAGAAGTTCACCCAAAAAAGGAGCCCAATCATGATGTCCCCCGATGAGATAGCGAAGCTGATTCCGGCGGAAACCGCCAAGTTCCGTTCGCCGATTCCGACGCAGCCGGTGTCGAGTGACGAGTTTGTGCCCGGCCCGCAAAGCGCGAAGCAACGCGAGTTTGAGGCGCGCGTAAAACAAATCGGCAGTGAACTCGCCAAACATCAAGGCGTGTCGCGCCGCACGTTCTTTCAGGGCGCGGCCGGTATGGCGGCAGCTTTCGTGGCGATGAACGAAACCTTCGGCCCGTTCTACGACGTGAGTAAAGCCGAGGCCGCGACACCGGAAATGGCCAATGAACGCGCTAATGCGTTGAAGGGACAGTTCATCATGGATATGCACACCCATTATCTGCGCGACGACACGCGCATTGAGGGCTTCGTGCGTCAGCGTGAAGCGGTGGGCAAGGCGGGCTGGAATCCGGCGCTCGCAGGCAAGCCGCAAACCATCGAGGACTTGAAGTTTGCCAACTACTTCAAGGAAATTTATCTCGACAGCGACACCAAGGTGGCGCTGATTTCCGGCTCCGGTTCGGAAGAGCCGCGCGACTGGTTTTTGACCAACGAAATGAAGGCAGAGACGCGTGCTACCGTGAACCAAAAGGCCGGCACCAAGCGCATGTTCTCGCATGCGATCTTCATGCCGGGCATGCCGGGCTGGATGGAGAAGGTCGATAGCGACTACGAAAAACTCAAGCCCGACGCGTACAAGGGCTACACGGTCGGCGACAATACCAATAAACAATTGTCGAAGCACCCGTGGCGTCTTGATGACGAGAAGCTGCTGTATCCGTTCTACGAAAAGCTGGTGAAGTGGAGCAAGACCACGCCGAGTCTCGCCAATGTGTGTATTCATAAAGGGCTGTATCCGCCCGCGACCACCAAGCAGTTTCCCGAACTGATGAATTACGCGGATGTGCGCGATGTGGCCAAGGCCGCCAAGGACTGGCCGCAACTGAATTTCGTGATCTATCACTCGGCGTTCCGTTATGTCGGCGGTTCATGGCCCGCGGGCTGGGAGCAATTCGAGAAAACCGGGCGCATCGATTGGGTTACCGATCTGGCCGATATTCCCGCGAAGTACGGCGTGAAGAATGTCTACGGCGACCTGGGCCAGATCTTCGCGCAAAGCACGATTGCGGAGCCACGTTTGTGCGCGGCGATGATGGGCCAGCTTGTCAAAGGCCTCGGCGCCGACCACGTGGTGTGGGGCAGCGATGCGGTGTGGACCGGCGCACCGCAGTGGCAGATCGAAGCCTTGCGCCGTCTCGAAATCCCTGAAGAAATGCAAAAGAAATACGGATTCGCGCCAATGGGCGCCGCCGATGGCCCGGTCAAAAAGGCCATCTTCGGCGACAACTCTGCACGGCTGTATAAATTTACGCCGGCGCAGAAGGCCGCGCTGGATAACGACTTTGTCGCGGCGGCGAAAGCCGATTACGATAAGTACGGCGACGGCCGCACCAATCTGCGCTATGGCTATATGCAAAAGCCGGCTGCGTAAGTTCGATGGTTGATTGTAGAATGGCGTCATCGTCCGGGGACGCCATGTTTG
>Ga0193752_1001005_pt1 | contig 24779 bp, 23 predicted proteins | sample H1c1metaG_FD_144924 | JGI IMG/M metagenome (GOLD analysis project Ga0193752, IMG submission 144924) | Soil microbial communities from a riparian zone of the East river system, Colorado, United States - H1c1 | ecosystem: Environmental > Terrestrial > Soil > Riparian zone | place: USA: East River...
AAAAAAATATGAAGAACAAATCAAACAAAGAGAGAGGGCTGCTCTTTACAGATTGGCAAAAAAACACAACATGCAACTAATTGAAAAACAAGAAGCAGCGTGATGTGTCATTGGCAGCTTGTCGAAGCCGGTATGATTACTTTGGTTATCAGCTTCAGTTTTCCATGGCATCAACGTTGTGTCACTCACTTGTACTGCATACCAATGTGGAACCTTTATCGCAGCGTAAATTATCTGAACTATCCCAATAACAATCAGGAGCAGGATTAAATAAATTCGTTAGATCAGTAAGCTCAATCCTTTTAATCCAAACAATCTACCCAAATCCCCGTTCAGACATTCTTCTTTACCTACATTTGCTGCGTACATCACAACACACATCGTACATTTAAATGGACTACCAGCAAACAATCAATTACCTCTACTCCCAACTGCCCATGTACAGCCGCATTGGCGCTGCTGCATACAAAGAAGACCTGCATAACACCATTGCTTTGTGCAATGCAATAGACAATCCACAAACAAAATTCAAGAGCATACATATTGCCGGCACCAATGGTAAGGGCAGCACCAGCCATATGCTGGCAGCCATACTGCAGCAGGCTGGCTACAAAACAGGCTTATATACTTCGCCGCATTTAAAAGATTTCAGGGAGCGGATAAAGATCAATGGTGAAATGATCAGTGAAGATTTTGTGGTTGATTTTACAGAGCGTACAAAAACAGTTTCAGAAGAGATACAACCTTCTTTTTTTGAACTGACCGTAGCCATGGCTTTTGATTATTTTGAAAAAGAAAAAGTTGATATTGCAGTTATTGAGACCGGCCTCGGCGGCAGGTTAGACAGTACCAATATCATCACTCCCCTGCTCTCCATCATCACCAATATTGGTTACGATCATATGGACCTGCTGGGCAATACACTTGAAAAGATCGCATCAGAAAAAGCAGGCATCATCAAACCTGGTGTACCGGTTGTTATTGGTGAGTATTTACCTGAAACAAAAAACATCTTCCTGAAAAAGGCAACACAATGCAATGCACCTATTCATTTTGCACAGGATGAATATGCAGTATCCAATATCAACTACAGTATGCAATTGTTAAGTTGCGATGTAACAAGCACTGAAAATAATATTACCGAAATCTTTGAGCTGGACCTGAACGGATTATACCAAACCAAAAACATTCGCACTGTTCTATGTGCCGAAGGTATATTGATGCAGCTTGGCTTCAACATAAAAAATGAAGATGAAAAACTGGCGCTGAAGAATGTAAAAAAACTCACCGGGCTTTATGGCCGCTGGGATGTTATCAGCAGCAACCCAACCATTATTCTTGATGTTGCCCACAATGAAGATGGGATCAGGCAGCTATTAAATCAATTGTCCATAGTCAATAGTCCATTGCCCGGTATTCGTAATGGCTCTTCTATGGTCCATGGTCAATCGTCTATGGTCCACTTCGTTATTGGAATGGTAAAAGATAAAGACATTTCAAAAACACTTTCTCTCTTACCCAAAAATGCAACTTACTATTTTAGTAATGCACATATTGAAAGAGCCTTACCACATAAAGACTTGCAGGAAAAAGCAAAAAACTTTGAATTGAATGGAGAAAATTTTGATGATGTGAACGAAGCCATTAAAGCAGCCAAACTGAATGCTGCACCAGATGATATTATTATTGTTTGTGGGAGTGTTTTTTTGGTGGCGGAGGTTGGTGTGGAATTGTTTTAAACCTTCGGTGTAAATCTATTTACAACTCCTGCAATAAAATAACTTCTAAAATCCGGGAGGCCGTCGTTGTGCGTCCCCGCCAACGAGGGTGAAGCCGCTGTTGATAGTTTTTATTATCTTAATCGTTTGCCACCACCACCACCACCACCAGTATATTTTGGATAAACACGAAGAGAACATTCATCTTTTTCTGTTATAGCTTGTTCTTCAAAAGATTTATTATTGTCAGCTTGTATTGTTCTATTCTGTTTATTAAATTCCAATATAACCTTTGCGTTCTCTACATTCCATTTAATCATATTCATATTTTCATCCATTGCCTGAGCAAATTTTTTAATGAAATTTCCGACTAACATATCTTTCGATGCTTCTACTTTGTATCGTCTTCCATCTTCTCTAATTATAATAGTTATAGTAAATAATTTATAGTTCTTTTTGTCTTTAAGAATAAATATCAACTCTATAGCGACTGTAATCATCAAAGAGCCTGCTAACATCCCAAAATATTCAATGATTCCAAGTTTAAGAGAACTCAGAGGTTCTAAGAACAACCAAATTGTACCAAAAATAGAGATAAAGAGAGTTAATCTTCTAACCCAATTAAAATAGGAATTTTTAATAAGTCTGATTTTTGCCATTTTTTAGAATACTTGTTAACTCATAAATTTACATTACTCATAGCTTATTTTCATAATAATTATTTGTACAATTTTTACTTTCTTTAAACTTTAGTTTTTCAGCTCAAGCAATTATTAATTCCGTTTAAATTGTTATTAATTCTTCTCAAGCAATTCCTTATTCCCTTTAAACAAAACCTAATTCCGTTTAAACCGAATTTGATTCCTAATAAACAAATTCTAATTCTTCTTAAGCAAATCTTGATTCCGTTTAAGCAAATCTTAATTCTGTTTAAGCAAAATTTGATTTTAATTAAGCAAATTTTTATTCAGCTTAAGCAATTATTTATATCGTTTAAACTGATTTTAATTCGGTTTAATCGTTTGTAAAATATAAAAAATATAAAAAAAATATAACTCAATTTGCTTGCATTTTTGCCACTCTATATATACTTTTAATCCATTATTTAACCATAAACCCTATATATTATGGCACGTAGAAAATTAATGCGCATCAAAGATTACGATCTGGCAAAAACCCGCCTAGCATCATTAAAAAGTATTGATCCTGCGTTAGACCTTGGCAATGGTATGACGGTCAGCAATTACGAAAAATCGATCAGTGATTTTACAGGATTGCTTGGTCAGTATAACACTGCACTCAGTACGGTTGATGACCTGTACAACCAATGTACTGAAAGCCTCAAAGGTGTAAAAGGCCTGAATGAACGCATGTTATCAGGCGTAGGTTTTAAGTATACCAAAGACAGCAGTGAATATGAGATGGCGGGTGGCACCCGTAAATCGGAAAGGAAAAAATCAACACGCAAAAAGCCTGTAGCATGAATCAACAGTAAAGTATTTTTTAAAAGCCGCCTACCTAACAGGCGGCTTTTTTATGAGTGTGATCTTAGCATTTCGTTTTTCCTATTGAGTTGTCAGGCTGAGCTTGTCGAAGCCGGTATGATGAATAAACCCGCCTTCGACAAGCTCAGGCTGACAGCTTTTTAGGTTTAAGACTAGAGCTTTTCTAATTCATCCAACTTCTTAAACCCATAAAACATACATGTCGAATGCATGGCCTGTACAATTTCATTATTCATCAGCATCTTCCTCACTTCTTCCAGCGGAAAAAGTTTTATCTCTATCTCTTCATTGTAATCAAGCTTTTGTTCGGCAGTTTTTTTACCACCAGTTGCCAGGTAAAGCGTTGTAAAATTATTCAGCACGCCGGGATTGGCGGCTGTGCGGCCCAGGTAATGAAATTCAGCAAAGCGGTAACCGGTCTCTTCCTCCAGCTCACGGTCAACGGCTGTTTCAGGCGTTTCCCCTTTATCAACAAAACCTCCGGGTAATTCCAATGTATCTGTTTCAATAGGATGACGGTATTGCTTTACCAGTATCACTTCATTGTTCTCTGTAAGGGCCATGGCACAAACTGATTCGGGCATCTCCACCACAAAATAAGCCGGCACAATAGTGCCGTCCGGCATTTCGCAAACATCTTTACGTGCAGTAAAGTAAGGGTGGTTGCTCAGGTATTCAGAAGAAAGTGTTTTCCAGTTCATTATGACGTTAATTGGTTAATCCGTTAATTAGTTAATCCGTATAAACAGCCTGTTTATTTTAATCTCTGTTATTTATCGCATAATCCCCACGGATTAACGGATTAACTAATTAACGGATTAACCCCATCATTCACCAGCCCTTCCTCTCCCTCAAAGAAGTCACATGCGCCGTATGATGACGGCTATGCCAGGCATACATACCCAGCAAGAACCAAAGGGTCATTTCCTTTTTATGTTCAGGATGAAAGATGGTTCTACTGAGATCGGCTTCGGTAAGATGCCGCAAAATTTCGTACCACCGGGCATGTAAAGCATGCAGCAGGGTCAGCGAAATATTTATAGGCAGGTTCTTCGTATCATTCATTTCGGCCCATAAGTTTTCATCATAAGGCCTGATGGTAGGGTTATCTTCGGTAAGGCCGAGTTTAAAACGTGTATATGCATTGATATGGCTGTCCCCCACATGATGGACCACCTGCTTTAATGTCCAGCCACCATCACGATAAGATGTGTTCAACTGTGCTTCATCCAAATTGAGGATAGCATTCTCCAGGTGTTGCGGCAGGTTCTTAATATCAGTCAGCCACTCCCCTAAAAGTTTTTCGGAGAATGGCTGAGTAATATATTTCCCTATCGGGTATCTTAGGTCTTCATTCATTATTTTGATGCATTTTATTTTGCAGGCCTGATATCTTCCAGTGATATCTCGAACTTTAATGTTGAAAAAGGCGGAATGGCAGCACCATTACCTGCAGCGCCATAAGCCAGTTCGCTTGGCACATATACTTTCCAATGATCGCCTTTACGCATTAACTGCAACACTTCTATCCAGCCTTTAATTACACCCATTACCGGGAATATAGCAGGCTGACCGCTTTTAAAACTATTTTCGATGTCCTCGCCATCAAACAATGATACCCTGTAATTTACAACCACGGTATCCACTCCTTTTGCTGTAGGTGTATTGGCATCGCCGTTCTTAATAACCTCGTATTGTAAACCGCTTGCAGTTGTCATAACGCCCGGGCGCTTTTTATTGGCATCCATGAAAGCTCTGCCCTTCTTCTCTGCTTCAGCACCTTTTTCCATGGCAAAAATATCCAGTTGCTTTTGCATAGTGCTGTTGATCAGCTCCTGGGTCATCAGTGGGGTATTCTTTTTAAATACATCGTCAATACCCTTTTGCATCATGGCACTGTTTAACTTGTTGATACCCTGTGCCTGCATATTGGTGGCAACATTAAAACCGGCAGCATAACTGAAACTGTCTATCAGGTTTTTAAATTTTGGAGCAGGTGCAGCAGGCTTGGCAGCAGGTTTTGCGGCAGGCTTGGCACCACCTTGTGCTGTGGCTGAAAATGATACGGCTAATAAAATAACTGAACTTAGTACTACTTTTTTCATTTGCTTTTTTTTATTGTTTTTCTTTTGTCAAATGGAATTCGCCTGGGAACCTTTTGTTTGAAACAACCGTCGGCATGGCTCATTGCATTTGTTTATGTTTGTTAAAATTGAAGTGCAAATAAACGGTTTTTTACTCATCCCGCATTTCCTTACCTGTTAAATGTATAAAAACGTCCTCCAGGCTGGCGGCTTTTACCTGTTTGGGGCGTTCAAAACCGCCGCTTACCAGGTCATCTATCATTTTATCGGGACTATCAAGCGATATGATCTTTCCTTCATCCATAATGGCTATGCGGTCGCATAATTGCTCTGCTTCATCCATATAATGCGTGGTAATAATAACCGTAGTGCCTTGTGAACGGATATTCTTTATCAGTCCCCATAAATTACGCCTTGCTTGCGGGTCAAGCCCGGTTGTTGGTTCATCCAGGAAAATGATCTTAGGCTTGTTAATTAGCGTGGTGGCGATGGAGAAGCGTTGCTTTTGTCCGCCACTTAATTCTTTGAACTTATTTTTTGCTTTATCGGTAAGATTAACCAGTTTTAATAATGCTGCCGGGTCGACTTCCTCATTATATAATCCTCCAAACAAATGAATTAATTCAACCAATGTAAGGCCGGGATAATAACCCGAGGTTTGCAATTGAACACCGATCCTTTTCTTGATATTATCAGGCTCTTTATCCAGGTCCATTCCGCAAACTGTTATTTCGCCACTTGTTTTTTCACGGAGCGTCTCAATAATTTCCAGCGTGGTTGATTTGCCGGCTCCGTTGGGTCCCAGCAAACCAAAGATCTCGCCTTCATACACATCAAAAGAAATACCTTTTACAGCATTGAAGGCACCATAATTTTTAACCAGGTTCTTTACAGATATAATTGTATTCATATTTTTACCTCTTATCCCTTCCTTTTCTCCTGAAGGAGATGCTTCGACTAGCTCAGCAGGCGGTGCATTAAAAATTTCCAAACATTTTATCTTCCACATCAGCTTCAATTCTTTCTTCATCAATAAACAAGACCACTTCAATTTTGCAAACTTAGATCTTCGCTCTCATCTTCAAGTTCCCTCTCCTAAAGGAGAGGGGTTGGGGTGAGGTCTAAGGGGCAGAGGTTGTAGTTGCCTTTATCTCTCCCTTATAATACTGATCCATTTCTTCCATCATCAGTTTACTGCCAATAAAGAAAGGAGTTCTTTCATGCAATTCACTTGGCTGTATGTCCAATATCGGTATCACACCATTGGTAGCAACGCCACCTGCTTTCTCTACAATAAATGCAAAGGGGTTACATTCATACAGCAACCTTAGCTTCCCTTTTGGTTTTGATGTGGTGCCGGGATACATAAAGATCCCACCCTTTATTAAATTACGGTGCACATCTGCAACCATGCTGCCAATATAACGCTGTGTGTAAGGGCCTCCATTGGTCTTATCTTTTTTCTGACAACATGTTATATATTGCTTCACGCCTTCTTCGTACTGGAAAAAATTACCGTGGTTTACGGAATACATTTTACCGGTATCAGGACATTTAATATCGGGGTGGCTTAAAGAATATTCGCCAATAGACTGGTCCAGCGTAAAACCATTTACGCCACGCCTGGTTGCATATACAAACATCGTTGATGAACCATAGATCACATAACCTGCCGCAACCTGTTTATTGCCTTGTTGCAGAAAATCTTCTTTGGTAGCAGGTTTGCCCAGTTCGCTCACCCTGCGAAAAATGCTGAAGATGGTTCCGATAGAAACATTCACATCAATATTGCTGCTGCCATCCAGTGGATCAAACAGGCAAACGTATTTACTTTTGTTACTTACAGGGTCATCAAAAACAACGATATCATCCATCTCTTCGCTGCCAATGCCGGCACAACTGATACCATGCTTCAGCACACCCATAAACTGGTTGTTTGCATACACATCCAGTTTCTTCACTTCTTCCCCCTGCACATTGATACTGCCTTCATCGCCTAAGATATCTACCAGGCCTGCCTTATTCACTTCTACATTCACTCTTTTTGCCGCAAGGCCAAGATCACGTAAGAGGCCAGCCAGTTCACCGGTTGCATTGGGAAAATCACGCATTTGCTGAATGGTGAATTCATCTAAGGTCTGTATCAGGCGGTTAGTATCCATATAGCTTGTTTTTATGATTTTGTCCCGATGGCTATCGGCGTTAAATTTGCAACCAAAAATAAGCATTTAACAATAATTACAGATGTGTATCTTCGGTAGTACATCAGTTTGAAATCATCGTTAACAATTTTACTGTCAGTCTGAGCTTGTCGAAGACGGGTTAACTTATTATAGCCCCGGTTTCGACAAGCTCAACCTGACAACTTTTCAAACTAATGCATTTCTGTATTACCATAGCACATCAGCATATTAGCACATTAGCAAATTAAATCTATGAAGGTTTTTAAGTTTGGAGGAGCCAGTATCAATTCAACAGAAAGGATCAAAAATACCGGTGATATTATCGGTTCATTTAAAGGTGAGAAAATACTCATCATTATTTCTGCCATGGGCAAAACCACCAATGCATTGGAAAAAGTGGTAGATGCTTTTTTTGCAGGGAAGAAAGATGAGGCTTTGCAATTATTTGAGCTGGTAAAAGAATCGCATTTAAATACGTTGAAATACCTCATCACATTAAACTGGCAGCAGGCCGAAAACCAATTCAAAGATTTTTTTACCGAAGTAGAATGGCTGTTACATGATAAACCGGTGAGGGAATACGATTATTATTATGACCAGATAGTTTGTTGCGGTGAATTACTGAGCACTTCGCTGGTGAGTATTTACCTTAACGAAATTGGTATAAAAAACAAATGGGTTGATGTGAGGGATATTGTGAGAACGGATGATAACTTCCGGGATGCATACATCAACTGGGAGTTTACCAAACAAAAAGTAAAGACAGACATTGAACCTCTATTTGCTGATCTTGATATTGTGATCACACAGGGTTTCATTGGCGCTACAGATGAGAATGAAAGTACAACGCTTGGACGGGAAGGCAGTGATTTCAGCGCCGCCATTTTTGCCAATATACTCGACGCCGAAAGCCAGACCATCTGGAAAGATGTGGAAGCGGTGATGAGTGCTGACCCGAAGGAATTTCCTGATGCAGAGAATATTTATGCATTAAGTTACCGTGAAGTAGTGGAGATGGCTTATTATGGTGCACAGGTGATACATCCAAAAACCATCAAGCCGCTGGAGAATAAAGGTATTCCACTGCATGTACGTTGCTTTTTAGATCCTGATCTGCCAGGCACAGTCATAAGTAGCAAACCTGTACACAACCTGCCGCCGGTAATTGTTTTAAAGAAAGACCAGGTGCTGATGCAACTAAGTTCAAAAGATTTTTCTTTTGTTGAAGAAAAGCCCATGAGCCAGCTGCACGAAATGTTTGCTGCCATAAAAATACGCCCCAACCTTTCGCAGAACGGTGCCATTAGTTTATTATGCTGTTTAGATAATAAGGCGGAGAAAATTGAAAAGCTGGCGCTGGCTGCTTCAGAAATTTTTGATGTGCAGATAGAAAAAGATCTTACACTGCTTACCATCAGGCATTACACGCCCGAAAAAATTCAGGAGCTTACAAAGGGAAAAACAATTGTGCTGGAACAGAAGACAACCGAAACAATCCAGGTATTGATGCGTTAATTAAGGAGGTATTCCCCTTTTTTATTTACAATGATAATAGGAAGTTTTTTCTGTTTCTGAAAATAATCATAAACCGATTTGATACCCAAAATGGATCTATTAACGGCCGACTTGCCTTTGATAGATTCAGTAAGATAATCCAGCGATTTTTTTACACCATAATTTACCGGGTAAATATGAACAGGAACAAAATCCTGGCCGTTTGCTTTAGCAATGGATGCAAGGGTGTACACTTCTTCAATGGGATAATCCTGTATGGCGATACAACCGGTAGAAACACAGTTACCATGAATATAAATATCGCCACCCGGTTTCTTTTGATCACATAATACCTTATCAGATGCATTGGGATAATTTAAACCCAGGGCCAGGTGATAGTTGCTCTTCGAATTAAATTCATTGATATAGTAAAATCCTTCCGGTACCTGGTTATCCCCTTCCGAACGCTTTGGGCCAATACCACCGCTTTGCATGCACACTTTATAGGTTTTAAAAAGTGTAAAGCTGTCTACATTTTTATTTTTCACCCATAGCTCAAGCACACGGTCGTATTTAAATGAACGCACATAAACCGATTGTGGCGGCCAGCTGAGTTTTTTCTCTTTGAACTGCTGCTTTAAAGAATCCTCCAGCTTACTGGTAGAGAAATTCCTGGTAAATCCCTTAGTCTCAGAGAATGATGTTTGTGAAAACAGGTTACTTGCAAATAACATTGCAATACAAACAAGTATCCCGCCAAGGCAATGTGAGTGTTTCATTAAAAGAGGTAATTTTTTATTGCGAGGACAAATTTAAAAAATTTATTGAAAACATCCCCAACAAAGTCTAATTAACTGCTTTACAATATGTTAATATGCTTTTTTCGCTATTATAAGTTACCCCGGGCATCCTGCTCCCTTTCCAAAGCCTCGAACAATGCTTTAAAATTACCCTTGCCAAAACTCTGTGCACCCTTACGCTGAATGATCTCAAAGAACAAAGTTGGCCTGTCTTCAAGCGGCTTGCTGAATATCTGTAGCAAATATCCTTCTTCGTCCCTGTCTATTAACACACCCAGGTCTTGTAAGGGTTGCAGGTCTTCGTCAATTTTTCCTACACGGTCCAGAACAGTTTCATAATAGCTATCGGGTATATTTAAGAATTCGATCCCTCTTTTTTGCAATTCAGTTACTGTCTTTACAATATCCGCAGTTGCAATTGCCACATGCTGCACCCCTTCGCCATTATAAAAATCAAGATACTCTTCCACCTGGCTTTTTTTCTTGCCTTCAGCCGGTTCGTTGATCGGGAATTTTACAAAGCCATTCCCATTGCTCATTACTTTACTCATCAGTGCCGAATATTCAGTTGAGATATCCTTATCATCAAAACTCAGGATATTTCTAAAACCCATCACTTCTTCATAAAAATTTACCCAGGGGTTCATCTGGTTCCAGCCAACATTGCCTACACAATGATCTACATACAACAAACCGGTCTCGGTTGGATTATAATTCGATTCCCATTTTTTGAAGCCCGGCATAAAAACACCGTTATAATTTTTTCTTTCTACAAAAAGATGTACAGTTTCACCGTATGTATGGATACCGCTTAACACCACTTCCCCGTCCTCATCTTTTAAGACAGTCGTTTCCATGTATTGTTTTGCGCCACGTTTGGTTGTTTCTTCCAAAGCTTTTGCAGCGTCATCCACTTTTAAGGCCAGCACTTTTACACCATCTCCATGTTTATAAATATGATCGGCGACATCGTTGTTGATACGTAGCGGCGTGGTTAAAACAAACGTTAGTTTATTCTGCCTGATCACATAGCTCACTTTGTCTTTCATACCCGTCTCAGGACCAGCATAGGCCAGCGACTGAAAGCCAAATGCTGTTTTGTAAAAATGCGCCGCCTGCTTGGCATTACCCACATAAAATTCTACATAGTCTGTGCCATGTAAAGGAAGAAAATCAGTTGCGCTGTTATTGTTTACCGAAGGTTGTATAAGTGTTGTTTCCATTGTAATTAATTTGAAATGAAGAAAATTGGCCCACGTGTGTTATGTAGTTTGTGGAGAAAAACTCAAATTAATTTACCGAATCCATAGCAAGCGTCAACATCAACAGGGAATAGTTGTTGCGCTTATCAGAGAAAAGTTTATGTGGATAATCGGGTATCATTATTAATTCAAAGGTAAAAAGTCCTGAGCGAAGTCGAAGGATTTTTTTGCCAGTACTGAGCGAAGTCGAAGTACGGGTAGTTAAACGAAAAAGTATAAATTTACATATATGCTCTATAACACTCAACAAGGATCATATTATGTGTATATCATTCTTTGCAATGATGACTCTTATTATACTGGTTTAACTGATGATTTAATGAGAAGATTTGAAGAACATGTTAATGGCATTTATGAATCCTGTTATACATTTAAAAAAAGGCCCCTGATTTTAAAATACTATGAAACCATCCCGTTTTTAAAAGACGCTGTTGAAAGAGAAGCTCAAATTAAGGGTTGGTCTAAAGCAAAGAAAAAAGCTTTGATTGAAGGGAATTTTCACAAGCTTCAACTACTTTCGCAATGCAATAATTTAACTCACCATAAATATAAAGATTTGGAAAAGGGTCTCGACTACGCTCGACCTGCAGAACGCTCTTCGACTACGCTCAGAGTTGGTATTTTAGGCGGAGGCCAACTCGGAAGAATGCTGCTTCAGGCTGCAGCCAACTATCCCGTAGAAACATATGTTATGGAAAATGATGAGAACTGCCCTGCAGCCCATCTTTGCCATCATTTTACAAAAGGCGATATCAGCAATTTTGACGACGTATATAATTTTGGAAAAGGCCTGGATGCCCTCACCATTGAAATTGAAGCGGTAAATGAAGATGCGTTGGAAAAACTGGAAGCAGAAGGAGTAAGGATCTACCCCAAGCCATCTGCATTAAGAATTATCAAAAGTAAAATTCTACAAAAGCAATTTTATAAAGACAATGAAATTCCCAGCAGTGAGTTTGTCATCACACAAAACAGGTTAGAACTAAATCAGCATACCGGTTTTTTTCCGGCGGCACACAAACTGGCAATGGGCGGTTATGATGGCCGTGGTGTTGAATTATTGAAGACCAAAGATGATCTTTCAAAAGGATTTGATGCACCAGCGGTTTTAGAAAAACTGGTCTCTATAAAAAAAGAAATTGCAGTGATAATTGCCGTGGCTGATAATGGCGAGAATGCTTTGTATCCTTCTGTGGATATGATTTTTGATAACCGGTTAAACCTGCTGGAGTACCAGATAAGCCCGGCCGATATTGCCGAAAAAGTATTGTGGAAAGTGGAAGCAGTTGCTTTAAAAGTTGTGAAACAATTAAAAAGCCCGGGCATTTTTGCCGTAGAACTATTTGTTGATTTTGATGATAATGTTTTTGTGAACGAAACCGCTCCCAGGGTACACAACAGCGGCCATCATACCATTGAAGCTAACTTCAGTTCTCAATTTGATATGCTCTGGCGGGTAATGTTGGCATACCCTTTGGGAAGTACTGAACATATTCTGCCGGCAGCTATTGTAAACCTGTTGGGTGCAGAGGGGCATACCGGTGAAGCTATGTATGAAGGCCTGAATGAGATCCTGCAGATTGAGAATGTTTTTGTACATATTTATGGCAAAAAGCAAACCAAGCCGGGTCGTAAAATGGGACATATCACCATATTAAGCAAAGAAAAGCAGGAACTCATACACCAGGCAAACAGGATAAAACAAACGGTGAAAGTTTTAGCCAGATCCTGAAATGGGTTTTATCCTGTATAATTTCCGCTGATACCTTTTTTTGACCATTCCGGCTATTATTCAAGAACTTAGGCGACCGTTTTATACCAAAAGAGCGTCTAACTAAAACAATATATATACGTGATATACAAAATGAACCCAATCCTTCTGTTTTCAGCCTTAGCCCTTTTGTCTTTTGCTGCCTGCAAATCATCTGATAAAAAAGATGAAAAGAAGCCAGGCGCCGGTAACGATAAGAAGCCACCAAGCAAAGTAGAAGCATATTTGGTGACACCCACAACCTTAGCACAGGATATTGAAATGCCCGGAAGTTTAATGCCCGCCGAAGAAACGGAACTGCATCCCGAAGTGTCAGGAAGAGTGACAGGTATTTATTTTAATGAGGGCAGTAATGTTGGCCAGGGCGCTATGCTGGTAAAATTATATGATGGCGACCTGCAGGCGCAGCTCAGCAAATTAAGAGTACAACTAAAAGTAGCACAGGAAACATTTGCCAGGTATGAGGCGCTCTTAAAAATAGGTGGCGTAAGCGTACAGGAAGCAGAAACCTATAAACTCTCGGTAAATAATATACAGGCCGATATAAGTATTGTACAGACAAGTATTGCCAGGACCTCACTGAGAGCACCTTTCAGCGGAAAGCTTGGTTTACGCAACATCAGTATTGGCGCTTATATAACCCCTGCAACCACCATCAGCACCTTAAGAAAAGTAAGCCAGTTGAAACTTGAGTTTACGGTACCTGAAAAATATGGCACCGGTATGAAACCGGGCGGCAGGGTCCAGTTCACGGTTGATAACAGTGAGAAAACCTATGCAGCCAGGATCATTGCTACAGAAAATAATATTGCAGAAGAAACCAGGAGCCTTAGAGTGAGGGCGGTTGTTGATAAAGCCGATGCAGATCTTATTGCCGGCGCATTTGTAAAAGTAAAGATAGACCTGGGTAAAAATGATGCTGCATTAATGATCCCTTCGCAGGCAGTGATTCCAAAAGCAAGGAATAAACAGGTAATTGTTTATAATGGCGGAACCGCAAATATGGCAACGGTAACAACCGGTATCAGGGATTCTGCCATGGTAGAGATCACATCAGGCCTTAAAGCAGGTGATACTATTATAATAACCGGATTGTTGACCACCAAGCAGGGTTCAAAAGTAATTATCAGTAAAGTAAATAAACCATAAACAGGGTACTAAGTGAATATATCAGAGGTAAGTTTAAGGCGGCCGGTGATGGCAATGGTACTCAGTATCATCATCATTTTATTTGGATTAATTGGTTTTAAATTTCTTGGTATAAGAGATTATCCTGCCATTGATCCTCCAAACATCAGCGTACGTACTTCTTATCCCGGCGCCAATTCCGATATCATTGAATCGCAGATAACCGAGCCGCTGGAGAAAGCCATCAACGGTATTGCCGGTGTAAAAAATATTACTTCTTCCAGCAGCCAGGGCAGCAGCAATATCAATGTAGAGTTTGACCTCGGCGAAGACCTGGAAGCAGCGGCCAATGATGTACGTGATAAAGTATCACAGGCCATCCGTTCATTGCCCGATGATATTCCTTCTCCTCCCGTTGTGTCAAAAGCTGATGCCAGCTCCGACCCTATCCTGGCCATGACGATACAGAGTGATACCCGCAACCAGTTAGAGATAACAGAATTTGCCAATAACAACCTGCTGGAACGTTTACAAACTATCCCGGGCGTGAGTGGTATCAATATCTGGGGCGAAAAAAGATATGCTATGCGTATCTGGTTCAATACAGCGCAGATGAGTGCTTACTCCATTACGTTTGCAGATATTCAATCAGCGCTAACCAGGCAAAATGTAGAGCTGCCGTCAGGAAAGATCTCGGGTAATGCAACCGAACTTTCTGTACGAACATTTGGTAAAATAAATACCGAAGAAGAATTTAAAAATGTAATTGTAAAGAATGTTGGCGGTTCCGATATTAAACTGGCAGATGTTGCGGATGTTGTGCTGGGTCCCGAAAATGAAGAATCTGTTTTAAAGGAAAGCGGGGTGCCAATGATCGCCATGGCCATCATTCCGCAACCAGGTTCCAACTATGTAGCCATATCCAATGAGTTTTATAAAAGATATGAACAGATCAAAAAAGATGTGCCGGCTGATATCTCCCTGCAGATCGCACTGGACCAGACCAAATTCATTAAGAAATCAATTTCAGAAGTTAAAGAAACACTGATCATCGCACTGGTGCTGGTTATCCTTATCATCTATGCTTTCTTCCGCAGCTGGATCATTGCATTCAGGCCATTGATAGATATCCCGGTTTCACTGATCGGCGCCTTCTTTATCATGTACCTTTTTGGGTTTACCATCAATGTATTGACCTTGCTGGCTATTGTATTGGCAACCGGCCTGGTGGTTGATGATGGTATTGTGGTTACCGAGAATATTTACAAAAAGATGGAAGCCGGCATGGAAAAATGGAAAGCAGCACGTGAAGGCTCCAAAGAGATCTATTTTGCGGTTATCTCCACTTCAATCACGCTGGCCGTTGTGTTCCTGCCCATTATATTTTTAGAAGGTTTTGTAGGAAGGCTCTTCCGGGAATTTGGAATGGTGGTAGCGGGCGCTGTACTTATTTCGGCCCTGGTATCATTGACCTTAACGCCCGTATTAAATGTATTGATGACCAAAAAAGTACCCAAGCATTCCAGGTTTTACGAAAGGACCGAACCTTTTTTCCGTGGTATGGAGAATGGTTACCGGAGGCTATTAAAAGGATTTATGAGGATACGTGTTGCAGCCTTTGTTATCATCGGTGTTTGTTTTGTTATCATTTATTTTATCGGCAGCAACATTCAATCCGAACTGGCACCCATGGAAGACCGGAGCCAGTTCCGCCTGCAGGTAAGTGCCCCTGAAGGAACAGCCTACGATTATATGGACCGGTACATGGATAAACTGGGCAAGTTTGTGCAGGATTCTGTTCCCGAAAAAGATGTGATGATATCCCTGACGGCACCTGGCTTTTCAGGTGGTTCGGTAAACTCAGGTTTCATCAGGGTTACAATGGTTGAACCCAGTAAAAGAAAAAGATCGCAGCAGCAGATCGTGGATATGATCAATAAGAACCTGCCAAAATTCAATGAAGGCAGGGCATCCGCTATACAGGAACAGACCATTTCGGTGAACCGCCGTGGCGGCCAGCCCGTGCAGTTTGTTTTGCAGAATGTGAATTTTGAAAAGCTGAAAGAAGTATTACCCAAATTCCTGGAAGAAGCAAATAATAATCCCGTATTCCAGGGCCCTGATGTAGATCTTAAATTCAACAAACCAGAATTAAGGATCATCATCGACCGTTTAAAAGCAAGTACATTAGGTATTACCGTACAGGATATTAACGAAGCATTGCAGCTGGCATTAAGCAACCGGCAGCTTGGTTATTTTATGAAAGATGGAAAACAATACGTGGTAATGGGACAGGTAGCACGGGATGACAGGGATGACCCATCTGATCTGAAATCAATTTACGTTCGCAACGCAGCCGGTAACCAAATACCATTAGATAACATAGTAAGTTTTGAAGAGGACAACAGCCCTCCTACCATTTACCATTTTAACCGGTATAAATCGGCTACTATTTCTGCAGGGCTTGCGCCGGGCAAAACGGTGGGCGATGGTATCAAAGCCATGGAAGATATCGCAAAAAAATTATTAGATGAATCATTCAGCACAGCACTTAGCGGTTCTTCCCGTGACTATGCCGAAAGCGGCAGCAATACCAGCTTTGCATTTATCCTGGCGCTGGCATTGATCTTCCTGATCCTGTCTGCACAGTTTGAAAGTTTTATTGATCCGCTGATCATCATGTTCACTGTGCCCCTGGCCATTGCAGGTGCATTGCTGTCCTTACAAATATTCGGACAAACATTAAATATCTTTTCGCAGATCGGAATGATCATGCTGATAGGCCTGGTAACCAAGAATGGAATTTTAATTGTGGAGTTTGCCAATAAGATACAGTTGACCGGCCAAAAGAAGATACCGGCGGTGATGGAGGCTGCTGTGGCACGTTTCCGGCCAATTTTAATGACCAGTCTTGCTATGTCACTGGGCGCATTGCCATTGGCATTGTCTTTGGGCGATGCTTCCACAAGCCGTATTCCATTGGGTATCGTAGTTGTAGGTGGTATCATGTTCTCGTTGATACTTACCTTGTTTGTAATACCAGCTATGTATTCTTTCTTATCTACCAAGAAAAAGAAAAATGCACTGGAAGCAATGGATGAAGCGGGGACGGAGAAAGTTGATACGGCTGAGAATATTGATCCAATTGAGAAAGAGGTTGACTAATTTTAAGATAGTAAATAGAAAAAATAAATGACCCGTCGTTTTAAAATATGGAATTCTTTTTTGCTGGCTATCGTTCTTGGTCAGCCGTTGTTTGCGCAAAACAAATTAACGGTTGAGCAGGCCATTTATGCCACCATCGAAAATAATTTCGATATCCAGTTGCTTCGCAACGATTCCATTTCTTATGCCATTGATAAATCCTATGCCCGTGCTGCTTTTTTACCCAGGTTAAATGCAACCACAGGTATGGTGTTCAATACCAACAACCAAAACCAGGAGCTGGCTGATGGCTCCAAAAGAAACAGTAAAGGGGTACGATCTAATAATTTAAACGGATCTGTGCAACTTAACTGGACATTGTTTGATGGCTTTAAAATGTTTGCCACCCGTGATAAACTGTCGCAGTATGTATTATTGGGCGAACTCAATATCAGGAACCAGATCGTAACATCCGTAGCAGCTGTCATCAACAATTATTACAACATTGTAAGGCAAAAGCAGCAGCTGAAAGCCATTGAAGACCAGATGGGCATTAATGAAGAACGGGTTAAGATAGCCGAAAAAAAAATGAGTGTTGGTCTTGGTGCCAAACCCGACCTGCTGCAGGCCAAGGTTGACCTGAATGCACAAAAAGCAGCACGCCTTAAACAACAAACATTAATTGACCAGCTAAAGGAACAGCTCAATCAACTGATGAACGTAGAACTCAACACACGTTACGAAGTAGCCGACAGTATCCCCTTTTCTGACAATATCATCCTCGGCGATATTATGGGAACGGTTGAATCAACCAACCCCCAATTACAGGTTACTAAAAAGAATATTGATATCAGTAAGCTTACGCTAAAAGAAGTAAAGGCCGATCTGTATCCCGTTGTTTCTTTTAACTCGGCATACAGTTATTCCAAAACAAAAAACAATACAGCGGTTAACGCTTTTTCACTTTTGTACAATCAAAATAATGGCTATAATTATGGTATTGGTGTTACCATCCCCATCTTAAACGGTTTTAATGTGCGCCGCCAGATAAGACAGGCCAAATTGGATATAGACTATCTCAACATTCTATACAAGAGTCAAAAATCACAAATTGATTTAGGCATTACCAACGCATTTAAAGATTACGAACTGCAAAAGAAAACACTGGCGCTGGAAGAAGAAAATATCCTGCTGGCAAAAGAGAATGTGTACATCGCACTGGAAAGATTAAGGCTCGGCATCTCCACCAATCTGGAACTTAGGGAAACACAAAAAAGTTTAGAGCTGGCTTACGACCGGTTGATCGCCGCACGATACAATACCAAACTTGCAGAAACTGAATTGCTGCGATTAAAAGGCGACCTGGTTAAATAATTTCACGCAAAGGCGCTAAGAAAATAAGGCGCAAAGTTTTCCCTTTGCAACTTTGCTCCTTTGCCGCTTTGCGTGAAAATTTCCGTGAAACAATTATCTTGCATAAAACAATTACAAATGAGCAATCCTCTTGTCGGAATAGTCATGGGCAGCGAAAGCGACCTCGACATCATGAAAGGCGCAGCCGAAATGCTTCGCCAGTTTGAAGTAGAACCTGAGTTAACCATCGTATCGGCTCACCGCACTCCCGAGCGTTTGCGTGAATACGCAACCAAAGCAAAAGAACGTGGTTTAAAAGTAATAATAGCAGGTGCTGGCGGCGCTGCACATTTACCGGGCATGATCGCCGCACAAACCATTTTACCCGTAATTGGCGTGCCCGTAAAATCCAGTAACAGTATTGATGGCTGGGATTCGGTGCTCTCTATTTTACAAATGCCTTATGGCGTACCCGTTGCTACTGTTGCACTCAATGGCGCAAAAAATGCGGGCATCCTTGCCGCACAAATACTTGCCCTGCACGATACTTCCATCGCCGGCAAACTGGAAGCCTTTAAAGAATACCAGGATGATATTGTAATGGAAAGCGTGAAGAATGTAAAGAGCTTTGGTTTCAGGAATGAGTTTGATTAAGAAGTCCTGAGCGAAGTCGAAGGAAGTATACTGCGAATTTCGAGCGAAGTCGAGAAATGAGTTAGTTGAAAATCTTTTTGTTACCAGCATTTATTTTTCATGGCGTCATTGTTGCGTCGCACTCTTGTACCACATACCAATTGCGAACTTTAAATAAACCATACATGAAAAGATCATTCATTATTTTATTAAGCCTCTTAACCGTTGGTACAACTGCTTTTGCCCAGGCAAAAATGACCAAAGCACAGCTCAGGCAGCATATCATCACCCTGGATAAGTTGGCCTGGGAAGCATGGAAGAATAAAAATGCTGAGTGGTTCAAAACGCACACCACCGAAGAATTCTTATCTATCAATTCCTATGGCATCAGCAATAAAACCGAGGTCATACAATCAACACCGGTTGACTGCGATGTAAAAAGTTTTTCATTCGACAATTTTAAGTTTGTAATGCTAAACGAAACTGCCGTTCTTTTAACGTACACCGTAATACAGGATGCTGTATGCGGCGGCAAAAAAATTCCTGAAAGGGTCCGGGCATCCGTTAATTATGTTAAGCGTAACGGAAAATGGCTCGAAGCCTTATATATGGAAACACCAATAATTGAATAGTGGCAAAGCCGGTCTACAAAGCAGCATCTGATCTTGATTTTTTCATGTCCATGTTATACAGGTTGGCTTGCTTTGCAGCAATCGTGTACTTATGGTTTCATTATGAAGAGAATCCACCGGTGATCATTGTGGCTTCTGTGATCTGTTCCCTCCTTTTTTTGATCATAGGTAGTGATGAGATCTCTGTTTACCCGGATAAGATCATTCAAAAAAGCACTTCTATTGTGTCCTTATTTTCAAAAGGGAGATCTTATGATATCAGCGAAATAAGAGCTGCTTACCTGCTCAAAGAAGCAGCATCAACGGCAGATGAAGCAGCCATTGCTTCGTTTTTTAAATTCATTATGCCAAAGTTGCGGCACTACAAAAGGAATAGTCCCAATATTATTAACCTGGAATTAAAAAATGGAAAGATCATTCAGTTGAATTCAGCGCTGGAAGAAGACAAAATGGAGGAACTTGCAAAAGCAATAAATTTGTTGGTATAAATATTTTAAGTCTTAACATTATAAACTCCTGCTCATGACAGATCCTCATCAAAAAAACTTAGTGCTTTCAAATTTCATTGTAAATGAAATAAACCTGCAGCCAACAGAAGGAGAAAAAATAAAAATGATCATCAGTTACCTGGAAGATGTACATGCTCTTTTGAGAAAACAGGATGAGACCATAAAGTCATTGATAGCATCAAATGAGATCACCATTGATCGCTTAAATTCACACAGCGATCATTTAAAAGCCCATGATCAGCACCTGGCCACGCATGGGGAACACCTGCAAACCCTTTCGAAAGACTAGTTTGCACTATTGCCGCTTTCGCCGTTGCTGGTCGCCTGACCAGCAACCACAAATTGAGCAAAGCGAAATCCCGATAGCTATGGGGCAACAAACCACAAACATTCCTTTCCAATCTCCCCAAAAAAAGGTAAATTTAGTTTACATATCTCCCACTATGCCAAATCTAGACAACAACAATTCCCGAAGGGATTTTTTAAAAAGATCAACAGCCATTGCAGCGCTCACCATTGCTTCGCCTGTATTGGCAAAAGCCGCTGAGAACGATGAAAAGATAGCAGCCCTCTTTGAGCAAATGCCGCTACGCCTGGAAGTAAATGGCGTGGCTCACAGTTTATCAATAGAGCCAAGAGTTACACTGCTTGATCTGCTGCGTGAACAACTGCACCTCATGGGCACCAAGAAGGGTTGCGATCATGGCCAATGTGGCGCCTGCACCGTACATGTGGATGGCAAGCGCATCAACTCCTGTTTATCGCTGGCAGTAATGAATGAAGGTAAAAAGATCACCACCATTGAAGGGCTTGCTAATGGCGACAAACTCCATCCCATGCAGGAAGCTTTCATTAAGCATGATGGTTTTCAATGTGGCTATTGTACACCAGGGCAGATCATGTCGGCCGTTTGTTGTGTTAAGGAGGGGCATGCCAATACCCCGGATGAGATACGGGAATTCATGAGTGGCAATATCTGCCGCTGCGGCGCTTACCCAAATATTGTTGATGCCATTATGGAAGTTGCACCAATTTTAAAAAATTATTAAATAAAAAATAAAGCAATGCCGATTTAGAAGCCGTTTAGGCCAATGCAATTGGACTATTACGGATACTTGATCGGTATAAAAAAAGGAGGACAATCATTATGATAAACTTCGACTACATCAGAACCTCCACGGCCAAAGCTGCCGTTGACGCAAAAACAAAAAATGCTTCTTCGCAATTCATTGCAGGTGGTACCAACCTGGTAGACCTGATGAAGAAAGGCGTAACAAGTCCCGAAAAAATAATTGATATTAACGGATTGCCGTTAAAACAAATTACTGCTGATGCAAAAGGCATCTTAATTGGTGCTCTTGCATTGAACAGTGAAGTGGCGGAGCATCCTATTATCAAATCAAAATATCCACTGCTTGCTGCTGCATTGAATGCAGGCGCATCTGCACAGTTAAGAAATATGGCAACGGTTGGTGGTAATATGATGCAGCGCACCCGCTGTTCTTACTTTTATGATATCGCCATGCCCTGCAACAAGCGTGAACCCGGCAGCGGCTGTGGTGCATTGCAGGGACAAAACCGCATGCATGCCGTCTTCGGTGCATCGTCAAAGTGCATCGCCGTTCATCCAAGCGATATGTGTGTGGCGCTTGCTGCTTTAGATGCAACAGTGCATATCACTGGCCCCAAAGGCGACAGAAAAATGCTGTTCACCGATTTTCACCGCCTGCCCGGCGAAACACCCGAGCTGGATAATAACTTACAGAAAGGCGAACTCATCACCGGCATCCATATTCCTGCAAACCCATTTAATAAAACACATTACCTGAAAATACGTGACCGGGCTTCTTATGCATTTGCATTGGTTTCTGTTGCGGTGGCTTTGGAAGTTTCCGGCAACACCATCAACAATGCAAAGCTCGCCATGGGTGGCGTTGCACACAAGCCCTGGCGATTAACAGGTGTAGAAAAATTCTTAACCGGTAAACCTGCTACAAAAGAAACATTTACTGCAGCTGCAGAAATAGCAATGGAAGGTGCTGCAACCTTCGGCCACAATAATTTTAAAGTTAAAATGGGCAAAGCTGCAGTTGCAGAAGCTTTGCAGCAGGCAGCACAAAAAATTTAATAACCTCTTTTACAATTATCATGGATAAAGATCTTCAAATAACCGAAACTTTTTTTGCCGACGACCGTGTTGATGGCGTTGATAAAGTAACCGGCAAAGCAACTTTCGCAGCCGAGCATCAGTTGGCTAATATGGCCTATGCTGTTTTTGTTGGCAGCACCATCGCCAAAGGCGCTATTAAAAATATGCTGCTCTTCGATGCAAAACGAGCGCCCGGCGTTTTGGATATTATTTATTATGGCAACTGCCCTGCTGTGCCTGGTTATAATCCCTACGCAAAGGACCCTGCTAAAAAAGGTTATGAATGGCGTGGCTTAAAAGTCTTTCATAATAACCTGGTATACAGCAACGGCCAGCCCATTGCCATGGTGATAGCCGATACCCTGGAAAGAGCTGTGCATGCCGCTTCGCTGGTAAAGGCAGAATATGTAATGGATGCTTTTGATACCGATTTTGAAACGTCAAAGACCGATGAACAAAAATTAAAAAAGATCGGCGACTATAAACGTGGGGATGCAGATGCTTACAAAAATGGTGAGGTAAGTTTAGAGGCAGAATACACAATTCCCATTGAAACACACAACCCCATGGAACTGCATGCAACCATTGCAGCATGGGATGGCGAGGATAAATTAACAGTGTACGATAAATCACAAGGCCCCAAAGGCACACAAAGAGAACTTGCACAATGTTTCGGGCTTGAAGAAAAGAATGTACGTGTGGTGGTAGAATATGTGGGCGGCGCTTTTGGCAGCGGCTTACGCAGCTGGCCCCATGTGCCTGCAGCCGTTATTGCTGCAAAAAAAGTGAAGCGCCCGGTAAAACTGATGATAAGCCGTGAGCAGATGTTTACCACCGTTGGTTATCGTCCGCATGCGTGGCAAAAGATAGGTATCAGCGCAAATAAAGATGGAAAGCTTACCGGCATCACACACCACGCCATCAGCAACACATCACGTTACGAAGATTTTGGCGAAGGCATCGTGAATGTGTCGCAGTTCTTATACGATTGCCCTAATGTAAACACCAGTTACAAATTATTGCCGCTGGATGTGAACACCCCTACCTGGATGCGTGGGCCCGGCCCCGCCACCGGTTGCTTTGGCCTCGAATCTGCATTGGATGAACTGGCTTACAAATTAAATATCGATCCCATCGAATTAAGAGTGATCAACCACGCCAATGTTCACCCGGTAAATAAAAATCCCTGGACAACCAAGTTCCTCAAAGAATGTTATGTATTGGGCAAAGAAAAAATTGGCTGGCAAAACCGGCCCAGCATTCCCGGTAGTGTAACAGAAAACGGAATGCTGGTTGGTTATGGTATGGCTGGTGGTGTGTTTGGCGCTGGCCGTGGACAGGCAACTGCCAAAGGCATTTTAAAAGCCGACGGCACATTAACATTACAAAGCGCCGTAAGCGATATGGGCCCCGGCACTTCCACAGCCATGGTAAATATTGGTTCAGAATTCATGGAGTTACCAAAGCGGCTGGTAAGTTTTGAACTGGGCGATACCGAATATCCTACAGGGCCAACCCAGGGCGGCTCCGGCACCACATCTGCCATTGGCACTGCCATCAATTCGGTTTGTATTGCTTTAAAACAAACCTTAAAAGAATTGGCCATTGCAAATATTCCTGCATTTGCAAACCTAAAACCCGAAGCATTAAAATACAGTAACGGTGTTATCTCCGTTACTGATGATGCAGCCATCAGCATTTCCTACACCGATCTGCTGAAGCGGTCCAACAAACCCGAAATAGAAGTTCAAAAAGATTCCGCCCGTGCATCAGCCGAAGCACAGAAATACGCCATGAATTCCTTCTCCGTGCATTTTGTAAAACTGCATGTGCATCCCGTTACCGGTGTTATCAAACTAAAACAAATTGTTTCTGTTGCCGATGCCGGAAAGATCATTGCAGAGAGCACGGCCCGCAGCCAGATGGTAGGCGGCGCTGTTGGTGGCATTGGTATGGCGCTTACCGAAGAACTGTTTATCGACAACCGCTATGGCCGCTACACCAACCATAATTTTGCCGACTACCATGTGCCCGTTAATGCCGATGCTCCCCCTATTGATGTGCTCTTTGTAAACAAACCCGATAATATCATCAGCCCCACCGGCGCCAAAGGCATTGGCGAAATAGCCCTGGTAGGTGTTGCACCTGCCATTGCCAATGCGGTGTATAATGCAACAGGGAAAAGGATAAGGCAATTGCCGATCACGCCGGATAAGTTGTTGTAAAAATCCTGAGCGGAGTCGAAGGAAGTACATTGCCAATTTCGAGCGAAGTCGAGAAATGGGTTATTTCTTTGGGACCAGCATTTGTTTTTCATGGCATCATCGTCAGACTGTGCAAAAACCTCATGCCTATTTTTATTCTTTATTTTTTGTGTCTCCAATCTGTTTTTGATCCTATTTTAGGCTATTTAC
>Ga0193752_1001006_pt1 | contig 24767 bp, 19 predicted proteins | sample H1c1metaG_FD_144924 | JGI IMG/M metagenome (GOLD analysis project Ga0193752, IMG submission 144924) | Soil microbial communities from a riparian zone of the East river system, Colorado, United States - H1c1 | ecosystem: Environmental > Terrestrial > Soil > Riparian zone | place: USA: East River...
CGAAGGGGCCTGCCGGAATTGAGTATTCCGGGATCATGGAGGCATCGCATGAGATTGCTTTAATAAGTGGTGCCTATCAGAAAGGTATCCGTGATTTCGATGTAAACAATGCTTTCAAGGCAATGCTGCATCAACAAACCACACCCGGCGTGGTAACACCGGAAAATGGTTTTGCCGGCAATAAGTTCTTTGATTCGTATATGAAGCTGGGCTTTGTTCCCAATGAGGAGGGCCAGGTTTCTAACACACTTGAGTATGCCTATGATGACTGGTGTGTTTCGCAAATGGCAAAGGCATTAGGTAAGAATCAGGAATATGATATGTTCATCAAAAGGGCAGGTAATTATAAAAATGTTTTTGATACGGTAACAAAGTACATTCGAACCAAACACAGAGATGGTTCCTGGGTCAAAGACTGGACGCCTTTCTGCTGTACCAGTTTCAGCGGACCGGGCTATCTTGAAGGAAACGCGTGGCAGTATAGCTTCTTTAACCCACATGATGTGCAAGACATACTTAACCTGATGGGAAAAGATGAATTCAATAACCGGCTTAATGATGGTTTTGAAAAATCTTCTAAGTACAGCTTCAATGCAGAAGGAGACCTTTATGATCGTGTTCCGATCAACCATGGCAACCAGCCCAATATGCAGGCGGCCTGGTTGTTTAATTATTCCGGAAAACCATGGTTAACACAAAAATGGACAAGGGAAATTATGACAAAGTATTATGGATCCACACCGTATCATGGATGGTTGGGTGATGAAGATGAAGGTCAGATGGGTGCATGGTTTGTAATGGCAGCTATAGGATTGTTTGAGACAGATGGTGGTGCATCGGTAAAACCGTTTTATGAAATTGGCAGCCCGATTTTTGAAAAAGTAACAATCACTCTCGATCCCAAATACTATCCGGGAAAATCGTTTACAATTGAAGCGCGAAATACATCCGGCACGAATAAATATATTCAGTCTGCTACATTAGATGGAAAACGGCTGACAAAACCCTGGTTTTATCATTCAGAATTAATTGATGGTGGAAAGCTGGAGTTGCAAATGGGGCCGGAACCTAATAAACAGTGGGGTAGTAAGCCAGGTGATGCACCACCATCAATGTCCACAGTTAAGACAACACCTTAATTATAATTGCGGACCATAAAACATGGTCACGGAGTAAGCAACGACAATCAAATTACACATTATGCAAAACAAGCGGGTTTACCTGATGACCACAACGCTGGTAGCGTCACTGGGAGGTTTTTTATTTGGATTTGATATGGCAGTCATTTCGGGTGTTTTACCATTGCTGCAAAAGCAGTTTACCTTATCGGCTTTTCAGGAGGGATGGTTTGTATCATCTGCGCTTGTTGGTTGTATAGTGGGGGTTGCTTTTTCAGGCGAGCTGAGCGATCGTCTGGGCCGTAAAAAGCCGTTGATCACTTCGGCTATCCTGTTTCTGCTGTCTGCCCTGGGTTGCTGCTTTATGCCATCTTTGTTTTGGATAATTGCAGCGCGTTTTATTGGTGGTGTAGGTATAGGCATTGCTTCCAATGTTGTTCCGTTATATATATCTGAAATCGCACCTGCCAGGTCGCGGGGTCGTTTAATTACCTATTACCAGTTTGCATTGACTTTTGGCATACTCGTGGCCTATCTTACCAATGCCGGTCTGGTTGACAATGCGCTGAATAGTCAGGAAGGTGATGGTTTGTTTCATACCATATTTGTCAGCGAAGTGTGGCGTGGGATGATGGGTCTTGGAATATTACCGGCACTGCTGTTCTTTTTTGGCTTATTCCTTGTTCCGGAAAGTCCGAGATGGCTGATTCAGAAGGGACGTATGCTGGAAGGAAAAATTATTCTGAATAAAATAAATAGCGTTGCTGATGCAGAGAAAGACTATCAGAATATCCATGGAAATTTGCAGGAACAGAATGTATCTTATAAAGAGCTGTTTGCTCCGCAATGGCGTCGGGCACTAATCATAGGCATACTGCTTCCTTTATTTTCACAGTTTAGCGGAATAAATGCGATCATTTATTATGGCCCCAGTATATTAAATAATGCGGGGATATCGCTTAGTAATTCGTTGTTGAGCCAGGTGATTTTTGGTGCTGCAAATATGTTATTTACGTTAATTGCAATTTGGAAGGTGGACAGCGCCGGCAGAAGGCCATTATATCTTGCGGGTACTGCCGGTGCAGCTGCCAGCCTGTTTTTTACAGGATTATGTTTTGCCACAGGCGCAACCACCAGCATCTGGTTACTTGTATGTGTTCTGGCATTTCTGGCATTTTTCGCTTTTTCAATTGGTCCGCTAAAATTTGTAATCGCAGCTGAAATTTTTCCGAATAAAATTCGCGGCCGTGCCATGGCACTTAGTATAATGGTGATGTGGATCGCGGATACTATTGTTGGACAGTTAACTCCTGTTTTGCTAAGAGGGATAGGAACAGCTGCCACCTTTTGGGTTTTTGCCGTTTTTTGTGTCATAGCTTTTTTTACGGTGTATAAGCTGCTTCCGGAAACAAAAGGAAAGACTCTGGAAGAAATTGAAAAGGATTGGGTTTTAAACTCCCCTCCTGCGAAGGAGGGGAAGGCGTCGTAGACGACAGGGGTGGTTGTTTTTTGGCAACCGTATACTAAGTACTTGCGAAGACCAAAGAACAACCACCCCATGCCTTCGGCATTTCCCCTCCTTCGCAGGAGGGGATCTTCATAGATGCAACAAAAACCTGTCTCTGTAATTATCTCCTACCGGCAATGTATGAGAACAAATTGTAACTGTCTTTTTTGTAATGGTTTCAAGTCTTGAAATCGGAACTATATAAGACCGGTGAATGCGTACAAATTCATTTTTAGGTAAACTTTCTTCAAAATATTTCAGCGTTTGTAAAATTAAAAGAGGAGGTGAAGATGTGAGATGAATTTTGGTATAGTCTTTCAGACCTTCGAGGTAAACAATATCAGCGTAAGTTATTTTGTGAATCTTATGCGATCCATTGATAAAGAAAAAATTTCGTGAATTTCCTGAGCTCCTTCTTTTTGTTTCTATCAGTTCATTTGCCCGGTTAACCGAAGTCACAAATCGCTCAAATGAGAAAGGCTTCAGTAAGTAATCAATTGCATTAACCTCAAATCCCGAAATAGCATATTGTTCAAAGGCTGAAGTAAAAATGATCTCAGGTTTTTTAGGGAGACTCATTACAAAATTTATCCCGTCAATATCCGGCATTTGTATATCAACAAATAACAGATCAATCTGATAATTATTCAGATAGTTCATTGCTACAAACGGCTCATTACAGCTGGCTACCAGATTTAAGATCGTTGTTTTTTTTATGTAGGTTTCAAGCAGTTCCAGAGCTAATGGTTCATCATCGAGGAGAAGGCAGTTAATCACGGTCTAAATTGATTTTTAGGTTCACGACGAACACAGCCTGATCATTGGTTATATCCAGTTGATAACTACCGGCGTAAAGAAGATCAAGTCTTCTTCTTGCATTTTTCAGTCCTATGCCATCGGTTTCAAATATACCTCTTGCCCCTACGGGATTGGAGATATACATAGTTATTGTTTTATTAAAAATGGCGATCCGTATAATAATCCGTGAGGGACTGCTGTAACTAATTCCGTGTTTGAACGCATTTTCGATAAAGGTTATCAGCAGCAATGGTGCAATGACCATACCATTACAATCTCCGGTAATGGTATAGTCCAAAATAACTTTCTGAGAAAGCCTCAGTCTTTGAAGGGAAATGTAATTCGAGACATAATGCAGATCCTTTGCAAGAGAAGCCACTTCGTTGGTTGTATCATAAATTACATACCTGAATATTTCAGATAACATGAGTACTGAGCCTGCTGCATTTTTAGATTGATTATAGACCTGTGAATAAATGCTGTTGAGCGTGTTAAACAAAAAATGAGGATTGATCTGAGATTTAAGTAAATCTACTTCGGCTTTCAGATTTGCCATTTCGAGTGATTTCTTTTCATCCTTACTTCTTATCAGAATAAAAATCACATGAATAAAGCCGGCCACTAAGGACAACAGTAAAAAAGGATATAGTACATTTTCAAGGCCAAAATGAAATGCAATGCGACGGGAAAAACCGCCAGAGGGAGGGAAGGGTGGAAACTCTCCCGACTTTCGGGACAGCGAATCGAACCTGAAGCTTACGTTTTCCTGAAATCGCCCGGCGGTTCGTCCGGGTATCGAAAAATGAGTTACCAGCCCTATCGAACCCTTTCTTAACCTTTCAATAAATTTTCTTTCTACATAAAGTTGTTGGGCAAACAACAGTGCTAATGATAAAGCGAGAGCAACACAATAGATTACCGGCCTCTTCTTCAGTAACAATGCTGGTATGAAAAAGAAATAATTCAGATAGAAGTATCCTATCAGGAAAGTCTTATTGACTATTTCTTTATATAAAAAGGCTGAATCGACAATTTCAATTCTAAAAAATATTGTGGGCAGGCTAAAAAAGAACAACCAACCCACTAAATGTGCAAGTATGATCAACAAGAGCTGACGCACCGACTGAATACGCCTGAATCCAAACAGGAAATGTAGATTGCCGGATCCCATATTTGCGCGCCGAAATATTTTATAATTCAATTAAATACTTTTTATGGTTATGCCGATTTTAATCATCCGTATCTAACTCATCGAATGGCTTTAATTCAAACATATTGTCATAAGACAGGGAACCGTTTCTTCCTGTGAGCACAAATCCCCGGTCGTCCAGACTAAAGGCGACAGCACCGGTTCTTGCAGAACCTTCAAAGTCGGATTTTTGTGTCCATGCGTCAGTTTCAACATCATAGGCCCAGGTTGTACTGAGATTTGATCCACTTTCACCCGTAACTAAATACGCAACAGATCCCATAACAAACATAACACCATTAAATCTGGCTATCGAACTGTATTCGTCATCAAAAGTCTCATCGCTTACGTTTGTAATTTTCCGTTTTTGAGTCCAGGTATCTGTTGTGGGATCATATGCCCAAAGATCATTTAACGCAGCACCGTTGTTGTTACCAGATACCACATAAGCTACATTATTTAATGTGAATGACATTGCAGCAGAACGTTTGCTGCCACCCAGACTCGCTTTTTGGGTCCAGGCATTTGAAGCCGGGTCGTATTCCCAGAGATCCTTCAGATAATTGCCATCAAAGCCTGAACATAAATATCCTTTATTATTTATCGAAAATCCTACTGCATCATATCGTCCCGATCCTGGAAAATCGGCTTTTTTAGTCCACTTGTTAAGTGCCGGATCATATTCCCACAAATCTTTTAACATATTGACCCCATCATAACCGGTCGACAAGTAGCCCTTACCATTAATCACGAATGAAATAGCCGAATTTCTTGCAACTCCGGGAAGATCTGCTTTTTGGGTCCAGTACTTCAGATTGTTGTCGTACTCCCAAAGATCAGTATATCGTTCGCTGCTTGTTGTACCTGTGCAGATGTATGTCTTGCTTCCAATAGTGAAACTTGTTGCCTCACTGCGGGCATCGCCGTCAAAATCAGAGCTGGCAATCCAGTTACCCGTCAGGTCATCGGTTGAATCGGTTGATTTAGTGCAGGAAACCAGGAAACTCGATGCGATTATCAAAATGAAGTTCAATAAATAAACAGATGTTTTGGCCATACTAGTTGAATTTTTGTCGAAGGTATCTGTGCATCAAGGCAAAGTCTTCTTAAAATATATCAATAGCAGTAATTCATCGACTAACCGGAGGTGTGAATATATGAGTCTTAATTGATCCCAGGAACTATAGGCTCTGACCAACTGCAACGGTGTCACGAACAGCTATATATTATATTCAACCGCTTCTGGTATTGTTCCATCTGTTAAGTATCTCAATCAGTAACGTTCTCAACTGACCGCAGATATATCCCAGCGTCAGATTCGCCGATGTTTTCACTTCATTAATCTATAATAACAATTGCTGAATCACTCTGAACCTTAGATTGGGAAAGTTTCTTACTAAAACCTCCTGGATGAAATATTTATTGAAGACACTGACACCTGTTTTGATTGCCGGGCTTGTATTCCAATCCTGCGAAAAAAAGAACATTCAATTTGCGACAGATCTTGGTGAAACATTCACGAACATTATTGAAACCGATACTGTGGCCATTGAAATGTCAACTTATTTTACCGACTCGTTTCCAACCAATAGTGTAACTGAGTTTGCGTTGGGCGTTTACAGAGACTCAGTTCTTGGAGTGATAAGTGCAAAACCATTTTTACAATTCTCTCTTCCCGAAAGTCGCGAACTTGAATCAGACGCTGTTTATGACTCTGCTTGCCTTGTACTGAAGCTGAACAAAAATTATTATGGCGACACAACTGTTCCTTTCAATGTAACGGTAAATGAACTCAACGCTCTCATTACTCATAGCTACAGCAATTATCTGTTCAACACGAGCAGCACTCCTGAAAAGCCCACAACACTTGCAAACAGGCAGATCCGGATTTATCCCTCCAAAGGCGATTCGATCAATATCAGATTAACCGATTCAAAGGGCCTGGAGATGTTTAATAAATTTCAACAGCAATCAGCCGAAGTGTTGACGGCTGATGCGTTTCTCAATTATTTCAAAGGAATTTCAATCAACAGTACGGGCGCAGTAGCGTCGGCGGTATATTCATTTTCGGCCGCTGCAGACTCGGCATATATCCGACTGCATTATCATACAAATACGCCATACCATATATCCCTTTATAAAGATTTAAAGTTTAACCCGGCGATGTATTTCAACCAGATTCTTTCAGACCGGAATGGTACAGCATTTTCAGGGACATCGCATCATGTTTCTTCCGTTGCTTCAGGCAATGCTGCTGTAACACAACCCGCAACAGGTGCATTGCTAAAGATGACTTTTCCATCATTGCGTAATCTTTTAAAATTTGACCCTACTTTAAAACTTTTGAAAGCGACTTTGGTACTACAGGTGAAACCGGAGAGTGTACATGGATACTATCCATTGCCAAAACAACTATATCTGAGCGCAACCGACGCCACTAATACAATTGGTAACTTTTTATCTGATTCAATAGGAAATGCTTTGTTGGGAAGCACATTTGTGCAGGATGAGATTTTTGATAACGGTACTCAATACCGGTTCAATCTCACAAGCTTTATCAATTCGTTACTTACCACAGCCGGCAGTGAAAATACCGGCCTGTTTCTTATGCAGGATTCACCAGGTTCGATTACAACTATGAACCGCGCAGTTTTTAATAACTCGCTGGTTACCGGCAAGAACTCTAAACTGATTATTTCTCTTTTAACCCTTAATAATAAATAGATGGCAAAGCACTGCATTATAAACAGGCTTTTAATATTTACAACTTTTCAATCGTTAGTTATTATCGGGGTTGGACAAAGTATGAGTACGCCATATTCGGCCTATGGTATCGGTGACATTGATCATCGTAACTATAATATAAATGCCGGCATTGGATATACAGGACTCGCTTTAAAAACTTCGGTATTTACCGCGGGCAATAATCCGGCTTCTGCAGCAGGCATTGAAAAAAGTTTTATTATTATCAATCTCAACACAGCAGGCCGTATAGTGGATTATCATGGCGATGCTATCGATCTTACAAATTCCAGGAACCGGGATTTTTCAATAAAGAAGTTATCGTTTGCCACCAAACCGACATCGTTCTGGGCTACCGGTATAGGAATACAACAGTTCAGCAATGTAAGCTATCAGTTCATGACAAATAAAGCCATCGAAGGAAGCGATCAAAGATTCGACATCACTTACACGGGGGATGGCGGGTTAAATGAATATTACTGGAACAATGCTTTCTCTGTTGGTAAACATCTTATGCTTGGTATCACCGGTTCTATTATTGCAGGATCAAATAATCAAACAGAAATAATTTCCAGCGAAGGCAGTGCAACAATAGAAAGCAAAAGAAGTGATTATTATTCCGGTGGAAAATTACAATATGGCCTTATTTATACAACCAATCTGTCAAAAAAATGGCAGGCATCATTAGGAGCGAAATATTCAGCAAAAACAAAACTTGGTTATGAAAGAACGCTTTCTGTAGTGGAAAATGCCTCCGAAATTGTTAATGACGAATTCCTGGAATACAAAAAGTTTTCGTTACCACAGTCAATCGGTGGAGGAATTTCCATTGCAAACAGTCGCGGAATTACGATCACAGCGGACTATACATATGATGATTGGGCAGGGGTTCCGGTAAAGGGTACTAACTGGCAACTGGTGAGCAGCAGCCGAATTTCAGGGGGGATCGAAATCGCATCATTTAAACAATCTCCGCTAAGGAGTCTTCAGAGGCATTCCATTCAGTTTGGTGGATTTTTAAACAACTCATATCTGAAGGTCAATAACCAGCAAATAAAAGAGTGGGGTATAACGGCAGGGATCATAAGATCAATGCGGGGCGGATTATTAATTGGCGCATCAGTTGAAGGAGGAGTTCGTGGAACTACCGCGGCGGGTTTGATAAAAGAAAACTATTTCCAATTTACTTTAAGCTTTTCTTATCGCGACTTTATAAATACCAAAGCTTACAAATTTAAATAATCCAGGATCATCCCATGGATTTTTTACCGGTCTTTGATTTAGCTTTCCAGCCGGATTTGACTGGCGATTTGTTAAAATCATTTTAACATTTTTGCATGAATTAAAATTCCGAAATTAGAATTGTCTTTCTTTTCCCAAATTTCCCGCTGAAAATAAAACAATAATCTATGAGCTACAACCGGATAAACAACCTGATTGGCCGGCTGGTTTGCATTATTGCATGTACCGTTTATCTTATGACAATGGAACGAACCGCCAGTTTCTGGGATACCGGTGAGTTCATTTCAAGTGCTTTCAAATTGCAGGTTCCGCATCCCCCGGGAGCTCCATTGTTTATCCTGCTTGGACGGCTATTTATCATCATTTTTGGAGACAACCACGCCTCGGCTGCTTTGGCAGTAAACTCCATGAGCGCTGTTGCAAGTGGCCTTACCATTGTTTTCCTGTTCTGGACGATAACCTATTTCGCAAAAAAACTGGTTCAGCAGAAAAATGAGCCCTTGCAGGGTCCGCAGGTTTTTACAATCATGAGCGCCGGTGTAATCGGGGCGCTTGCCTATACTTTTTCAGACTCCTTCTGGTTCAGTGCGGTTGAAGGCGAGGTTTATGCGTTATCATCTTTGTTTACTGCTATCGTTTTCTGGGCTGTGTTGAAATGGGAGAAGCGCGCTGATGAACCCGGAGCCGACCGTTGGCTTGTATTTATATTTTTCCTGATGGGCCTTTCAATCGGCGTTCATATCCTCAATCTCCTTACTATTCCGGCTATCGTAATGGTCTTTTATTTCAGGCGCTATAAAACTACAGTCAAAGGAGCGATTCTTGCCTTTATAACAGGGTGTCTTATCACCGGTTTGATTCTAAAATTTGTTATTCAGTATAGTATAAAAGGTGCAGGATGGTTTGATGTTCTTTTCGTGAATGATCTTGGTCTGCCTTTCTTTTCGGGCTTTGCTATGTTCTTCGTTTTACTTGCCGGCTTGCTGATATGGTCTATCCGCTATGCCAGCCGGAAGAAATATTATTATCTGAAGCTGGGAGCCTGGAGCGTTGTATTTCTTATAATGGGTTACTCAACCTATATAACGACTATGCTCAGGTCAAATGCCAATCCTGCATTGGACATGTTCAATGTAGACAATCCCATCAGCCTCGGAGGTTACCTGGGGCGTGATCAGTATAACGATTGGCCTATTATGTACGGTCCGGATTTCACCGAACGGCCGCCTGGTGTAAACGGCGGTGATCTGTATGTTAAAGGCGATAAACAATATGAAGTTGCAGGAAAATTCACTAAGCAGGATTGGGCGAATGCGCCATCAGCACATTTATTTCCACGTATGTGGGATGCGGGAAATGACAGGAACCAGGAAAGTGTTTACCGCAACTATGCAGGTCTGGAGCCGGGAGAAACACCTTCTTTGGCGGACAATGTAAAGTTCTTTACAACATTCCAGACAGGCTGGATGTACATGCGTTATTTTATGTGGAATTTTGCCGGAAAGCAAAATGATCTCCAGGGCTATGGGAACGTTCGCGACAGTAACTGGATAAGCGGTGTTCCTTTCGTTGATAATGTCCTTTATGGACCGCAGGATAAGCTGCCAGACAGTATACGCAAAGACAATAAAGGGTATAACCGGTTATTCATGCTTCCGCTGGCCCTTGGAATAGCCGGAATGTTTTTTCAATACAAACGAAACAGTCAGCATTTCCTGGTAAACATGCTTTTATTCTTTTTCACAGGTATTGCAATTGTTCTGTATCTGAATCAATCCGGACTGCAACCGAGGGAAAGGGATTATGCATATGTTGGCTCATTCTATGCTTTTGCGGTATGGATTGGATTAGGAGTGATCTGGATGAAAGATCAGCTTACACGATTTACCAGACAGAGATCAGTTGCGCCATATTTTGCAGCTGCATTATGTATGGCAGTACCAGTTCTGATGGCTCAGCAGGAATGGGATGATCATGACCGCTCTCAAAAAACCCTTGCCAGGGATATGGCAAAAGATTATCTGGAAAGTTGTCCCCGAAACGCAATTCTTTTTTCGTTTGAGGATAATGACACTTACCCGCTTTGGTATGCTCAGGAAGTGGAAGGCATCAGACCGGATGTACGTGTTATCGTACATACAATGGCAGGTTCAGATTGGTATATGAATCAATTACGTTACAAAGTAAATGAAAGCGCGCCTTTCAATATGATCTTCACTAAAGAACAGACTCAGGGTTCCAGAAGAGAGGTACTTTATTATTCTAAAATACCTGGATTCGACGAGAACAAATACTATGATCTCTATCATTCATTAAAGGATATAGTTGGAAGCGATGATCCAAAATTTTCCAGCCTCGCAGAAGATGGTGAAACTTATAATCTTTTGCCAATGCGAAAATTCAGTGTACCTGTTGATGTCGACGCCGTTAAAAGAAGTGGACTTGTTAAGCAGGGAGATAGTGTGGTGAATGAGTTGAAGATTGATCTTTCGTCCAGGAGCTATCTGCTCCGTAACGATCTTGCTGTGCTTTCTGTAATTGCTACCAGTGATTGGAAACGCCCTGTGTGCTTTACCTCAATTTCAGGGCCGGGCGAATTAGGTCTTGATAAATATGCGAGACTTGAAGGTCTTGTCTACAGACTAGTACCCTTGGAGAATAGTGAAGTTGATAATGACAGATCATATCAACATATGATGACAAAGTTTGAATACGGCAATACAGATAAAGAGAATGTTTATCTTGACGAAGTTAACCGGAGGAGACTAAATATTCTCAGGCTCGCACATGCGCAGGTGGCAATTAACCTTGCGGATGCAGGCAAAAAAGAACAGGCTAAAGAAATATTAAAGCGTTTCGATCAGAAAGTAAACGAATCGAATCTGCCATATGGTATGACAACAAATCGCGGTAATCAGCATAATGCGATCTCTTCAGAATTTTTGCGAGCAGCTTATATGTGTGGAGACTATAATCTTGCAAAGAAGATTTCGACTTCATTAAAAAAAGATCTGCGTCAGCAACTTTATTATTATCATGCAATGGGTGATGAAAGTATGACAGATGAACAACTTGCCCAAAATGCTTATCAGCAAATGCAGGGTAAATATGCTGATCTTTCATACCGGCAAACATCGTTTACAAATGACATACTATCTTCTTTTCAGCTTTTACGCCAGGCGGAAAGTTGGGAAAAGGAGTTGCATTGACATAACGAAATAATCGAAAAAAAGAATTGCACAATTTGAAAAAGTCAAGTGACTTCCTGTAGGTAAGGAAGTCACTTGACTTTTTCTTTAGGACCAAACAACTTTTTACAGCAGTATCGGGAGGTTTTTCATTGCCCGCAAACTATTTCAGGAGATATCCAAACAGACCGTCTTTCTCGTCATTTGGTCCGGCTGCAAAATATAGACGGTTCGGATCAATGGTTGATGTGGCAGGTGGGAAAGTGATCTCCCAAAGACCTTCTATTGATACTGTCTTGTTGTTCACTTTCAGCTGGTCAATAAATTTTCCATCGGGCATATAAGCATTGATCTTGCCGTCGCCGAAATTTCCAATAAGAATGGCCTGTTGAGCATCTTCTCCTGGAAAGAAACCTGCAGGCGCCAGGGCAACACCCCAGGGTGCATTCAATTTGCCATAATCGGCAAAACGTTTCAAAAGCACGCCACCCGTACTAAAAATATTTACTACTCCGTTGCCTTGTTGTTTTAACGCACGGCCATCAGCTGCCACTTTGGTGTAAGCCACATATAATTTGTCACCCACCAGGTGCACATTAAACGGTACATAACCGGAAGGCAGGTATGGATCGTTGAATGGTTTAGTGGTGACGGCGGTAAAGGTGCGGTCAAAAACATCCACTGTTCCTTTCATCGCATTTGCGGCATACAGGAAATTCTGCCCGTTATCGCTTGCCAGTGCAACGCCTGTATAAACGGCCTGACCAACATTGTTTTTGATCAGCAGTGCATTGCTACCTGCCGGTCCATTCCAGCCGGAAATAACGCCGTCAAGGTTCACGAAAATAAATCTCGCAGCCTGGCCGTTTGAAAGAATGAAATCGGTGCTGCTGCTGTTTGCCACCTGTCCGGTTGGTGTGCCTCCGGTTGGGCCGGCTGGTGACGGAATATTAACCGGGGCAAGCACCTGAACGCCTTCGCGGTCATATATGGTAGTCACTCCTGCTCCGGTAGATGAAATCCATGGTGTTCCTGTTCCGCTAAATGCAATACCCCAGGCATTTAATAATTTGGGATCAATTCTGGTAGCGCCATACAAATCTGAATTTGCCACCAGGTTGAACTGTTTTAAATTCCCCAGATCTTTTTTGGGATGATCCTTGCCAGGGAGGTAGTCATCTAACTTATGACAGGCAGAAAACAGAACTAATAGTGCAGAAAAGCAGAGTAAGCCACTAACGGGCTTAACAAGCTTTGCAAAAGTTTTTTTCATTACATTTTTTTTGATGAGGTTTTATAATTGCGCGAAATTAAAGCTGTGGTATAATCCGGAAAATGGTATAATAGTACTATTGAGTGTTATGGATCTTCAGAAAAGTTCTCCCTGCGTCGCTGTCAATGGCCTGTTTTGAAACTCAAATCTGCTTACCGGTTGCCATGACTTTAAACTCATCGGCCGCCGGAGCAATAACATTTCTTCAGCTCTGAAACTTGCTTTAAATATTGCATCACGATATTTACTCCAGCTATGATCATATATCTCTGGTTTAAGTTTCCGGACAATCCCAATATGCGGTTCAAGCATGATCATTGGTTTTGTCTCGCTATTTACCTGGAGTCTCCGTTTGGCTTTTGAGCGGATTTCTTTAACCAGCATATGAACTCCCGAATCTTCAGCCACTTGTATAAAAATGGAATGTGTCGGAAAGCTTCAAAAATTTTGCAGGGTAATTTCGAGTGGGGGACAAAAGGAAGCTACATTTTTGAAAATCTCAATCACCTTTTCCTGCATGGCTTCATATTGAAGAAAATGTGCCAATGCTAAGCTTGGTCTGCCTTTAATATTGTGGCTCGTATTAAATATTGCATGAAATTCTTTTCTAAGTACCAATATCTCTTCCTGAAGTGCAACGGGCAAACTTAATATCAGGAAGTATTCAAAGACATCATAGCCGGGAAATATGCCCCCTTTTAATTTCATGCCTTCCATTTTCATATTTCACAGCAAAACTTCTACCAATTGTGAAACACCGGTAATAGCTACGGAATCTGCCTCGTTAACCGGTCGATTCTTTCAATAATACATTCTTAGGGACCTCATAATTCCCAATAGTATTGATATATTGCTGAGGGAAGAATTGGAATAAAAAAGTGATGCCAGATGAAACCAACTCAAACTCAAGCCATGAAAAAAACCGGTTTATTGCTTTTTTTATTTATAAATATTCAATTCGTTGTTCGTTCACAAACCACTTTGGTGCAGAATAAGAAGTTGCAAATCATTGTTTTCGGCGCTCATCCGGACGACTGTGATATTACAACGGGTGGACTGGCTGCTCTTTACGTATCGATGGGACATGCGGTTAAGTTTGTATCCCTGACAAATGGCGATAAAGGACATCAAACGATTGGTGGGGGTGAATTAGCTACGAGGCGATTGAAGGAAACGCAGGAAGTATCACGCCGCCTCGGGGTAGCATATGAAGTGTTGGATACGCATGATGGTGAGTTGATGCCCACACTCGAAAACCGGCTCGAAGTAATTCGTTGTATCCGAGAGTGGAAAGCTGATATTGTTATTGCACCGCGCCCAAACGACTATCATCCTGACCACCGGTATACAGGTATCCTGGTTCAGGATGCAGCATACCTGGTCATCGTTCCGAATGTGTTAAGTAGCGTACCGCCTTTGAGGGACAACCCGCTTTTTCTATATGTAAAAGACAGGTTTCAACGTCCGAATCCTTTCCGCCCGGATATAGTAATTGATATATCCGCGGTTTTTGACAAAAAGATTGAAGCTCTGGATGCACATGTTTCGCAGGTTTATGAATGGCTGCCCTGGACGGATCATGATACCACAGTTCCTGCTGGTGAGGCGGACCGCAAAAAATGGCTTGCGGCCAAAAGAATTGCCAGGGATAAAGTGACCCCGCCGATTCTTGAGTCGTTGCAAAAATGGTATGGAAAAGACCGTGCCGGTAAAGCAATTGCAGCCGAAGCTTTTGAGATTTGTGAGTACGGCCGGTATCCAACAACCGAGGACATTCGCAGATTATTTCCAATGCTTCCTGATCAACAGTAGTGAATTTGCGTATAAAACAAGATAAATAATGTCTATTAAGTAATGGCAGACTCATTTAATTTACCAGGTTATTAAATGTGGTTTAAAACATGTTATTATGACACATCGAGTGCGCTTGTTTTCCCGGTTGTTCTTTTGCATCAGAATCGTATCGGTGGTCTTTCTTGCAGGGACCAATACTGCGGCATCACAAACTACTACAGCAACACAAACAGGATCGGTCGCTCCACTCATCAGCAACTATGAAAAGACAATGGTTGTGCAGCCACCAGCGGCTCTGAGCCTGGACTCTTTCTACAAAAAATATGCTGATGCTTTCGGCATTCCTATTGTTTCATCGGAGCAGGTTCCCGACGCTGCACTTCTTATTGCCCGCGACATAGTAAACTACATGTTACTCAAACGGCCGGATATCCGTAACACAATTGTTCAGCGCAAGGGCCGTGTTTTAATAATGGCAGAGAAGGAAATGGAAACCGATCTGCCTGAGCACCGCGATTGGAAAAAGCCGGCAAGGGATGACAGGAGATTAACTCCCGGGGAACGCGAAAATTACGACAAGCCCGGTGGAATTGCGTCTATGAGTGACCGTGAGTACTGGAACAAACGTGCGAGAGGCATGGGTGGAAATATAGTTTCCTGTGCTGAAGAAAATCTGTTAGGATATGCAGGCACCCGTTATTATGGCGAACATATTTTAGTACATGAATTTAGCCATAATATAATGTCGGCCATGCGTACAGCGGATTCCTCGCTGTATAATCAAATATTAACAGCATATGAAGCTGCAAAAGCAAAAGGACTTTATAAAGGGCAGTATGCAATCAATACCGTCGCGGAATATTGGGCAGAAGGTACTCAATGGTGGTTCTGGTCAAATTACGAGTTTTATGATGGAAATACACGCGTTCAATCTCCGGACGATTTAAAATCCTATGATATTACACTTTATAATATTCTTGACAAGGTGTACTTCGGACACCATATTCCTGCGGATGTGTATTACGGAAAAAATATAAAGCCAACACGCCGGCGATAAATATTTAGCTCCCCTCCTGCGAAGGAGGGGAAGGCGTCGAAGACGACAGGGGTGGTTGTTCTTTGGTAACCGCATACTAATAACCTTCGAAGACCAAAGAACAACCACCCGCTCGCTTCGCTCGCCGCCCTCCTTCGCAGGAGGGCAATAAAAAAAAGATATGAAACACCAATTGTTAGTTGTCGCCTTACTGTTATCATTATTCACACTGGCCCAGGGAACCAAAGAAGACTATGCCAGGGCTGATCTGTTTAAAGAAAAGTTTAAAGACAAGGTGCTTTATGCACCTGATAGGGTTGAATGGATCGGTGATAAAACCAAGGTGCTTTACAGCATGCAAACACCAAAAGGAAAAGAATTTATACTGGCCGACCTTCAAAGCAAAACCAAACGGCCGGCGTTCGATCAGACCAAACTGGCAGCGGCCCTTTCATTAGTATCCGGTAAAAAGGTATCGCCTTATAATCTGCCATTTGTTACTATAACTATTCCGTCTGATAATGAGATTGAATTTATTTACGATGGAAAGGTCTGGCGCTACGATCAGAACGCTGATAAGCTCGAGGAAAAAAGCAAAGTACCGGCTTCCCGCCGAAATGCCGGTTATTGGGGTGACAGAGACAATGAGCAGAGTGGTCGCCCGTTAAAATCACCGGATGGAAGGTGGGCCGCTTATGTTAGAAATTATAATGTTTATGTAGGGCCAGCATCCGACAGTACTGATCCGGGAATGCCACTAAGCTTCGATGGATCAGAAGGCGAGTATTATTCAGCTTACATGGCATGGTCACCGGACTCAAAAAAATTAGTTGCTAACAAGGTCCGTCCAAATAAGCAACATCTTGTTTACCTGATTGAGTCCTCACCGTCGGATCAGTTGCAACCTAAGTTACATACCCGTAACTATCTGAAGCCCGGCGATGCATTACCGCAGCGACAGCCCGTTTTGTTTATTATAAATGATAAGAAATCAATAGCTGTCGATCCCGATTTAATAAGTTCCCAATACAGTTTATCAAACCCGGTGTGGAGAAAAGATAGCCGGTCCTTCACTTTCGAATATAATCAGCGCGGGCACCAGGTTTATAAAATTATGGAAGTAAATGGTACCACAGGAGAAGTAAAGGATATCATAGATGAACGGAGTAAAACGTTTATTGAATACAGCGGAAAAAAATATCGTTTTGATATTGCTGATGGAAAGGAAATTATCTGGGCATCAGAGAGAGATGGCTGGAACCATCTTTATCTTTATGATGGCATGACAGGCAAAGTTAAAAATCAGATTACCAAAGGCGAATGGGTGGTTCGTAACGTGGTTAAAGTAGATGAAACAAACCGCACGATAATTTTCGAAGGAAGCGGCAAACAAAAGGATCAGGACCCTTACTTTATACAGTATTATAAAGTAAACTTTGATGGCACCGGTCTTACAGCCCTGACAACGGAAAACGGAAATCATACAGCTACATTTTCCTCTAATTACTCTTCGTTTGTTGACACCTGGTCAAGGATCGATGAACCTGCTGTTACAACGATCAAAAGCGGGGGAGACGGAAAGATATTAATGGAGCTTGAAAAAGCTGATATAAAAGGACTGTTAAGTACTGGTTGGAAACTGCCTGAAGTATTTAGCACAAAGGGTCGTGATGGCGTTACAGATATCTGGGGAATGATAATCAGGCCATCAAACTTTGACCCTAAAAAGAAATACCCTGTAATCGAATACATATACGCGGGACCTCAGAGTTCTTTTGTTCCTAAAAATTTTGTTACTGATTCACGCGGTGACTTGCATCAGCTGGTAGAACTTGGTTTCATCGTAGTGCAGATAGACGGTATGGGCACATCGAACAGATCAAAAGCATTTCATGACGTTTGCTGGAAAAACCTGAAAGATGGCGGATTTCCCGATCGGATAATCTGGATGAAGCAAGCCGCCAAAAAATATCCATATATGGATATTAGTCGTGTCGGCATTTTTGGAAATTCAGCAGGTGGGCAGAATTCAGCAGGTGCTTTATTATTTCATCCGGAGTTTTATAACGTAGCAGTATCTTCTTCGGGATGCCATGATAACAGGATGGACAAGATGTGGTGGAATGAATTGTGGATGGGATATCCCATTGGCCCCCAATATGCCGAGTCTTCGAATGTAACCAATGCGCATAAGTTACAGGGCAAGTTACTTCTGATCCTTGGCGAGCTGGATGACAATGTGGATCCTTCAAGCAGTTTGCAGGTAATGGACGCATTAATCAAGGCAAATAAAACCTACGACTTCCTCCTTGTACCCGGCATGGGTCATTCAATGGGAGGAGATTATGGAGAGCATAAACGCCGCGACTTTTTTGTAAAAAATCTCATTGGAGTTGATCCTCCTGATTGGGAAAGCCAGCAGAGTGTTGCGTTTCCGAAGACTTCGAGATGAATTAAAAACACCTACTATTGAGCAGATTAATAAATGGAAGCATGAATCCCGGAAGAAGTAGAAATGTTTGACAGATACATTATATAATTCGGTATAAAACAAAACAGGGCTTGATCTCAAAGCACTGTTTTGTTTCTTACTTAATTTTACTTACCGGGCTAATTTTCCGCCTCTTATTCAACCTTTCGGCCTTTTGCAGTCTTTGTTGACTGTTTCAATATTGCACCACCATCAGTGCCATCTGATTTCACTCTTTGAATGATTGCTGCCGCTACTTTCTTCCCCATTTCCAGTGCGACTTCATTATCCGTGCGGAAATGAATACCACCCTGAAATCGAGACTCTGCCCCATCTTTGGCTCTTTTCTGGAAATATTTTCTTTCAGCTGGAAAGAAGTAAGAATATAACTCAGCCATTACGCTTCCCAGCATAGCATGACCTGAAGGGTAACCCGGGAAAGGGGGTGTAAAAAACAATACCGGACGGAAAGTAGTATCGTACTGATCGGGGCGAATGCCCCAGTATGCGTATTTTGCATCCCAGCAGGACACGAATCCATCATAGGTTCCGATAGCCGCAATAGCATACATACGTGCTGCCCTTGGTGGGTTCAGATGAAGATTATATTCGAATATTTTTTTACTTAGCGTCTCATCAGTCTGACTGGCAAAGTAAAATGCATTAGCGGTGGAGCGAAAAGTAGGTTTAAACTTTTTGAGCTCTTCCATGTCTTTTGCAAAGTCTGGCGGTGGTCCGGGACGAAACTGACTGCCGCTATCCAGCACCACTGTTTTACTAAGCCCTGCGAGCGGTAACATAGGTTTACCATTCCAGTGTCCTGGTTGTTGTGGCATCTTTCCATTCCAGGCACCGGCAGGTGTAAAATCTTTCGTATGTTCAATCGCTTTTTCGGCAATCCTTTTACCAAGGTCGAAACCGGCACGGGTATCACTCGGAAAAGCGACACCGGCCGAAATACGCGAAGCCATCGCCAGCTTTGCCATCTTATTCACCGAATCAGCCATTGATGGAAAAAAATGTGCGATAATGGTTACCGCCACACCGGCCGCTACCGATTGCTCACAGGGATATGACGGACTACCGGGTTCTGGAACAAAAATCTTTACACTCCGATCTGCAGCAAACGGACGCTGCCGGTTAAACGCATACTTTGAATCCCAGGCAGCGACAGTTGCATCATAAGTAGCCACTCCTAATAACATGTAAGATAACACGCCGTTATATCCAGTGTCCGTCATCCATAAATCATTCATCAATCCCTGCCAGCGGTAACCTGGCGCACCCGCATTCCAGTAAATGATCTGTTGCTTCGCAGCGGAATCCAGGCTTTGTTGTGCAGCCAGCACCTGTGCAATTTCTCCTTTATAAGAAGTTGGAGGCGGAAGGCGATAAGGTTTAACCGATGCGATGAACCAGGTTTTCCATGTTCCGGCATCAGGTTCCAGTTGTGCTTCCACCCGTGCGGTTATTATTAAAAATGCAGAAAGCATAAAGGTTAAGGACTTTTTCATATACTAGTGTTTATTGCAAGAATATCTAATTAACAAATTCAGTAGTACACGGAGTCAATAAACAACCGACTATGGTATATAAACTACCCTTTAATGGCAATCACAAAAAAAGGAATCGTTAAACTGATATCAAGTTGGTATATTGAAAAAAAAATTCTGCCGTTTTTTTAATTGACCTGTTCAGGGGATTTGTATACCATAAAGTCATTTCTATAGACTTCAAAATGAAAGAGAAAAGATTTGCCGACATTTAGCTCATAAACACCTGGATGAAGATATCAATCAATAAAGACCGCTTCAAATTTTACATAAGAATAGGGCTTGGCTATTTGCTTTTGTGGCTATTTGTTGATCTGGTAACTAAGACCGACCTGTTTCACAAATATTTTTGGAATGAGTTATGGCGTGCGATTTATATTGTAGTTGCCAACTATCTATTTTTTGAGTACACTGTTCCAAGGTTAAGCAGGAAAAGAATATTCAAGTCTTTTGTACTAATAGTGGCCCAGATTTTCGTATTTTCTTATGGGGCGTATGTCTGGCGATCCCTGGGCATCCAATTAAATATTCATACTGTTTTTCAAGCATACGAAACAAGGTCCGAAGGTGTCTCTGATCAATTTTCAGATAGCATGTTTTCGATTTTCTTTTTTGGAATTATAAAGCATATTTATAATTACAGAAGACTGAGAGAAACAGCTCAGAAGCTCAAAATAGAAAAACAGCAAGCGGAACTTAACTATCTAAAGGCTCAAACCAATCCTCATTTTTTATTCAATACATTAAATAACATTTATTCATTGGCGAGAGATAAGTCTGATCTGGCTCCGGAATCGATATTACGACTTTCTAAAATATTGCGTTTTATGCTTTATGAAACAAGCGGAGCATTTATTTGCATCGAGCAGGAAGTAAAAATTATGCATGATTATATTGCTCTTGAAAAATTGCGATATGATGATTCGCTTATTGTCAATTTTAATTATGATATTGAAGATATGAAACAGGCTTTGCCCCCTTTGCTGCTGATGCCATTAGTGGAAAATGCATTCAAACACGGCGTTTCTGAAACAAGGATTCGTCCCTTTATCGATATCCATTTATCTGTCAGGAACCGGCATCTGGCATTTTTTATAAAAAACTCGACTGAAAAATATTCCGGGGAAATAAGTGTAAAAGAAAACATCGGTTTATCTAACCTGAGGCGGCAATTGGAATTACAGTATACCGATTATCATCTGTCGGTTTTACAGGACGAGTCACGTTTCACCGCCACATTAAAGATCAATCTTGCAAGTCATGTCTAAAATAAAATGTATTATAATAGAAGATGAGCCGTTGGCGGCGAAAATTTTATCAGATTATATTTTGATGATACCTTTTCTCGAATTGCAGGCAACTTTTAAAGATGCAATTCTCGCAACGGACTATCTGAGAACCAATAGCACGAACCTGATATTTTTAGACATTCATTTACCCAGATTAAAAGGAATGGCTTTTTTAAAGACGCTTACAAATCCACCCGCCATAATCATAACCACGGCTTATCATCAATATGCAGTCGAAGGCTTTAATTTGAATGTTACTGATTACCTGCTGAAGCCATTTGAATTTGAGCGTTTCCTGATCGCAGTGACGAAGGTAAAAACCGCGGAAAGCGAAAAACATAAAACTAAAGAAAACCCAGAAGCAAAAGATTTTATCTTTCTAAACGTGCAAAAGAAAAAGGTCAAAATTTTATTTTCTGAGATAGTATATATTGAAAGCCAGCGGGAATATATCAAAATCGTTACAATAAAAAGCGAATACATTACAAAGATGGGTACCCATGAAATTGAAGACCTTTTGCCGTCAAATCTCTTCAAACGGATTCATCGTTCTTTTATAATATCGGTTGGCAAGATCGATTCATACACTGCCGAAATGGTTGATGTGCATGGAGTGTCCATACCAATCGGCAGGGGCTACAGGGACATAATAGAAAATCTATAGCTTATCAGGATGACGTAGAGATTATTTTAATGAATGGTTTTATACCCAGTAAAATCTTTGAATTCCGGGGAATAGGCGGATCAAACCTTTCAGGAGTTAAAAAGGTAACCAGCAAACTGAGTAATGGCCAGGTTGAATACGCAATCGTCTCTCCCCAGACGACTTTGGGAATATCCCATCGATTAGATGGCCAGGAAGAGATGACACACATACCTATATAGAAGATAAAAGGACCAATGAAAATAGAAAATAAGAGGAGAAAAAACTGTGCTTTGCTCAAAACCCAATGATTCTTACAGGCTAAAAGAAATTGCGTTTCTTCCTCTATCTCTTTCAGAGTGGTTTTATAAAATGTTGCAATAACCGATGAATAAAACAGCTCAAAATCCCCTGATTCATCAAGATCCTGTTCAATTAAAATGCAAACATGATCGAGCAGGTTGTAGCGTACCGCTTCTGTTTTTATTCCACGATTTTTAATATCATTAAGAATAAAATCGACCTGCTCATCGCTTAAGCAATACATTTAAGCAATTTTAGATTTTAGATCCAACAATGTAACCAGTGAGTCAATAAAGCCAGCCAGTTCTTTAACCTTTTCCCTGGTTTTTGCTTTTCCTTCCGGACTTAAGCGATAATGTTTTCTTATTCGCTTTCCAATGTATTCGACTTCCGTGGTGACTAATTTATCTGCTTCCAAAGCATGTAAAACCGGATACAATGCACCCTCGGTAATTTTAATTTTATCCATGGTTAGTTCCTTCACTTTTTGAGTGATTTCATAACCATACATCTTTTTATTATCAGCCAGTAACTTTAAAATGATCGTCTTAAGCGTTCCCTTTAATAATTCCGAGGAATGAGTCATAATCCCTTGTTTATTTGCAAAGTTGAGAATTGAAGATGAATAATCCGTATTTCTGCGTTGAAATAGTCATTCGTATATTACTACTCTTTGTAACATGCAGTACTTCATATAAATAAAGAATTTTGTAATAGATTAATAGTAGATAAAGGTTATGATTATCCGGTTTTTTTAAAAAAGCTTCCAATATATAAACAGAATCAACATGAGAATATAAGTTAAGAAATTTAGTGAAGATAAAACTATTGGAAAGCGTATTATTTTTGATTGCTTTAATAGTTGGACGAATATAAGTGTTAGCGGGCCCAAAGCGATTAATAAGGTAAGGGGTGTGTAAGATATAATATTGAGAGAATTATTATTGTCAAACCTATATGGCGAGTCGAAATAGTAAATAGGTATCGTAGTTAATAAAATATAACTATACAGTGCCAGTATTGGATTCAGAAAAATAAAAAACAGGTTGAAATATTGCTCCTTTATCCTGTACAGAACATTTTTTGTTATAAACCTGAGATTTATAAACCGGAAAATAAAAAACAGCGTTGAGAGAATATAAAAAATGAAGGTACACACCAAGGCTATTCGTAAAGGTATATAATTGAACGGCGTTTTATGTTTAGCAAACGAAATATACTCCGGATTGACAGGAAAAAGCTCGGGCATTTTAAACAGATGGTAACCCTTTGCTAATTCTTCCTGTAAATTTAAGGTGACTGTATGTTTAAAGTCATGATAGAAATATAGATAAATCTGTCCCTGGTTTAAATCATATATCGAGGTATAAGTGGTGCCGTCTCCCATTTTATCTCTGCATTCATGCATGGTATCCATTACCGAACGACAAAATCCCAGACTGGAGTCAGGTAGGTTGTTTTGCAAAAACCTCTTTGCCTTAACATAACGCGGAGTTCTAACGTTATTCGCGTTTATCTGAGAAGGGCAAAAATTTGTCAGAATGTACTTTTCATTGGTGCCGATGATCATTGTGTCGACTTCCATTACAAGATATTTTCCGCTTTTGTCTACAAATAGTAACATGCCGTTATTAAAAATACTTCTGTCATAGTGATTTGCAAAATCATAAACCTCTTCAATGGAACTGCAGGTTTGCATTATGCGTTTTAAAAATTCGGCCGGGTAGATGATGGGGATTCTTCCGGGAAGAGGCTTCAGATGCCTTGGATAAACTGAAAAACCATCATAGACAAGTCCGGCTTCATTCATACCACCCTCTGGAAACAAATCATTGTCTCCGACATAAGCCGCTCCAAATTCATTATTTCTTCCGGGTTCAAACCAGATTTTCGAACCTATTCGCCATGTGTCTTCGTTATTACCGACCATCGTTTTTCCGTGCGATGTTATTTTGCACATACTGCACGCCGTAACCTGGACCGCTAACAACAGGAATAGCAAGGAAAAAAATGCTGCCTTCCTCACACCTTTAGACTTTTTCATAGAAAAAAGTTTTGAAGTTCTTTGAAATAATAAGCAGAGCATAATTTTTAATACATAGATGTCCTATGCATAATTACCAAATGTAGTAAATTTTTTGAATGTTTGTATTTTTCCGGGACATTTTTTGTGACCATCAACACCCTAATGAGATCTGTAAATCATCGCAAACGAAAGAGTACAAGTAATACCTGATCGAAAAATGCTTAAATTCCGTTTTGGCTGCACAGATATAAAAGGAAATCACATGCAAAACGAAACCTCATTCTCGGGTATTACTATTTTATTACTTCTTGTTTTAACGGGTTTTGATACATTAGCTCAGGCAGGCCGGGCCCCGGACATTCAAGGTTATAAACTAGTATGGTCAGACGAATTTGATAAAAATGGTCCCCCTGATTCAACAAAATGGCGCTATGAGAAAGGTTTTGTCCGTAATGAAGAACTGCAATGGTATCAGGAAGACAATGCCCGCTGTGAAAAGGGACTGCTTATTATAGAAGCCCGTAAAGAATCCAAAACGAATCCGCGATATGAAGCGGGTTCCGTTGACTGGAAAAAGAATCGTCCCAAAATAGAAT
>Ga0193752_1001007_pt1 | contig 24752 bp, 17 predicted proteins | sample H1c1metaG_FD_144924 | JGI IMG/M metagenome (GOLD analysis project Ga0193752, IMG submission 144924) | Soil microbial communities from a riparian zone of the East river system, Colorado, United States - H1c1 | ecosystem: Environmental > Terrestrial > Soil > Riparian zone | place: USA: East River...
TATATTTTCTCCGATGCCATGCTGAATATTAAAATCTTCAAACGAGCGTCCCGCGCCAGCAAATTACCAAGCAAGCTGAAGATCTCGGTATTTGGCATTTGAAAATCAAGAATGAGCAGGTCGTAGGAGTTTAGTTTTATTTTTTCCACGACCTCATCGCCGTTTTCGGCTTCATCAATGATAGCATCGGGATAGTCCGACTCCAGCATCAGTCTTACACCCATGCGCACGATAGAATGGTCGTCACTTATCAAAAATCGCATATAATAATTTGAATGTTGCCCGCGGAAGGTCCGCGTTCAATGAAGATCCCCTACCAAAGATCAGTTCATTCAAAATTAAACAAATGCCTTCTGAAAAACGCAAAATGAAGATTTTCAATCATCTTTTCGAATTAATTCTACCGACATCAGGAACGTTAATAACCCGAAGCTGCAAAAACATTGTATATTGAACAAGATCTCGCCTACCCCCTAAAGAGGTTATATTGAATCAGAACGCCAACTACCATCGCTTTTACAGGAAGGCTTTCCCGCCTGCAAACTCATGCACGACTTCGGGCTGGTTGTTTTACCGGTTGTTTTTGTGCTTTTGTTTATTGAGTTCTTTTGTCTCGTCTCAGCAGCCTTACACCATAGTGCATTACGATGAAAACACTATGCCTCAAACCAGTATTGGAAATATACAACAGGATGAGAACGGTTTTTTGTGGATGAGCACGCAATACGGAATTATGCGCTTTGATGGTGAAAATGTAAGGTTGTTTAACACCGACAATCTTAAGGGACTTACATCGAACCGAATCCGGCTATGCGCGAAAGGCCCTGACAAAAGCATTCAATTCGTTGACGAGAATCATGTCATCGTTACAGTAAAATCACCTAACCGGTTCGAAACCCTCGCAACGGACAAGACAATCAGAGAAGGAAGGCTACCCTTGTACACATCGGCTGGTAATAACGATTTTACCTTTCTGTCGTTTAACGAAAAAACCGGTTTTGAGCGATTTGCGGATTCGTTGCAGCTTGATTTGAACAGAGAGTTTGTAAAGCTTTACACAACCGGTGAAAAAAGTGGTTTCCTGTTTTATGCGGACCGGCAAGAGAAAGTAAGACTTTGCTATTACGACGAAAATGCTTACAAGCTATATAGACTAAGCCGTGCGTTCAAGCCTCAACACACCTTCGCGCTTGCTAACCTGGTCTTTTACCAAAGCAGTGCTTCGGAAGCTTTTCTGGCGAACAGGAAGGTGTGCCTGTAACGGGTTTGCCTGCATCATTCAACCCTATGTTTCAGCAAGCAAACCAGGTTTTATTTTCCAATGAGTCTGGTACATTTCTGTACGTTGATGGAAACCTGTATCAATATGAGTGGAGCGGAAACTCTATTGTCGCCAATCTCCTTTTTAAAGACCTGCCCTGTACAGGTGTGATGAACGTGATGCAGGAACGAGGTTCCGGGGATTATTTTATCAGCACGGAAAGCACGGGCTTCCATCGGATCAAGAGAAAGCGATTTACAGTTATCAACCTGAAAGATGCAAACGGTAAGCCGGTCATCGAAAGAAATGGCGGCAACAACAGCAGCAATGTTATTTATGCCCTTACTAATTGGGACGGGCGACACCTTTACTGTAATGAGCACATCATGTCCCTTAATGGTGCAGGCTTTTCCCGGCATTTCGACCCCCGTAACGCTGAACGCATCAGTCATTTTTTCATCTATCCCAAAGACAGCACGCATGTATGGCTGAATATGTCAAATGGCATTTATAGTTTAGACAAAACAACCGGACGCTATACCCAACTGATAAAAATCTTTAGTCCGAAAAAAATTGTAGAACTCGGAAACGGAACCAGTATCGTTGTAGCAATAGATGTGATTGCTGCGTTGCAAAATGGCAAGGCAACAGAGCTGTACTCCAGCGACACAGTTAATTTTACCACAGCTGAAAAAATTTCTGACAATTGCCTGGTGATCGGATCGGCGAAGGGGATCTTCTATTTCTATCCGACCAGTAAAAAGCTCGAAGCAATCCCTTACGAAAAAGAGTTGAAAGTACGCTATATCTTTAAGGATCGGGCCAATCGCTTATGGTTTACAACCTACGGACAGGGATTATTTTATTTGTCGGGTAAATCTATTTTACCGATACCACCAGACAAAGCCGGCTATCTTTCCATCGGACACAGCATCGCTGAAGACAACAGCGGATATTTTTGGGTGCCCACTAATCATGGATTGTTTAAATTCAGATACGATTCCCTCTTATCCATTATACAAGGTAAGAGTAGCAAATTGAATTACACCTATTTCGATAAAACGGACGGCTTCAACACTAACGAGTTCAATGGCGGTGGCTGGCCCGCGCTCATCAATCATCGTGAAACTGGAAGGTTGTTTTTTCCGTCGATGGATGGCATTGTGACATTTTCGCCCGACTCCATTAAAAGCGTCAATAGCAGCAGGCACCTGTTTTTTGATGAAATCGTACTGAACGATACTGGCATGGTGCAAACCACGGCAGACAATCTCCTTTTTTCAAACCGCACTAAATCCATCCGCCTTGTCTTTTCTTCGCCTTACTATGGCCATCCTCAAAACATCCGGTATTCCTACAGTATCAGCAGCGAACCGGAACAATGGCAGGAACTTGGCAACAGCCGCAGTATTGTTTTGAACAACCTGCCAGGCGGCCGGTACACAGTAACAGTAAAAAAAGAAGAAGCCGACAACATACCGGTATTGGCGAGAATTGAATTCGCGATAGAAAAAAAATTTACAGAAACGCTGCTGTTCAGGTTGCTGCTGGTACTGGCAATAACTGGTCTTGTATTCCTATACTTTAAAGCACGGCTGTTTTACCTCAACAAGGAACGAAACCGATTAGAAAAAGAAGTGGCCCTGCGTACGGCCGATCAGCTGCGCCTGATTGATGAGTTGAAAAATTCGGTAACCGAACTAACACAGCTACAACAGGAACTTTCCGGTATGATGGAGCACCGGGAACGCATTGTGGGCGTATTGATGCATGATATAAAATCGCCCTTGCGTTTCCTTAATCAAGTGGCTGCACACCTGGCTAACAGTCTTGTGCAAAACGAAGCGGTAAAGAATAAAAACATAGCTCGTGAAATTGCGGTTTCACTCAACCAATTGTATCTATTTGTCCAGGACTTCGCCGTTTGGCTGGGAAGTACGGCGCCGGGCAAAATGCTCGTGAATGAAAAAATTGATCTGCAAAAAATGCTTTCTGAAACTGTTGCAGTATACGCCGAAGTTCAAAAAAACATTTCGATCCGGATACCAGACACAACGCCGGTCCTGTACGGTGATACCGACATGATTAAAGCGATCATCCGTAACTTGCTGGATAATGCGGTAAAAAACACTACCGATGGCCGCATCCTGCTGTCAGTGGCCTGTCCGCAGGAAACGGAGGAATGTGAAATAACCATCAGCGACGAAGGCAAGGGCTTACCGGAAGAACAAATAGCCGAACTAAACCGCTACTTTCTTTCCGAACAAGAAACACTCTCATTTTCCGCCGACCGATCCGGACACAAAATCATCAAAGACTTTCTACAAAAACAGGGCGGATACATACTGTATCAATCCAACAACCCACGCGGATTGATCGCAACAGTGACATTGCCGGGCTCCTTCGATCCGCAACACAGCTCCGTTACAGTTTTAAGTTCGAATTAATTCTACAAGTCAATACATAGAAATTGATGTTGCTTTGTAAGAGCAATGCTGGCGTGCAACTGCTTTTGTTACCCTTCTGAAGATCGCCCAATATCCTCTCCTGTGAAAACTCTTTATAAAAAACCTTAAATTCACAATATATCGCATCTCTACCCGACCTTAAGTCTTAATCACCTCTACCCGACCGAAAAAACAAAGCAAAAAAGCTGCCTTAAATCAAAAAAAAGTCGACAACATTAGTCCTGAAAGACATTTTAATTATTCATTTTAATTATTCATTTTAATACTGATAATTTAAACTTCTAAAAATGAAAAAGAGTATATTTTTTGCTTTCACATTAACTGCGGTAAGCTTTGCATATTGTTTGCAATCATGTTCTGATAATAAGGAAAAAAATGCCACGCATGCTAAACAAGATCCTGAAGTTTCAAGAGTTTTGCCGGAAGATACAATAAAACGTGGTGAATATCTGGTGACAGTAATGGGATGCAATGATTGTCATTCACCAAAAAAAATGGGTGCGAATGGACCGGAAATCATTCCTGAATTAATGCTATCCGGATATCCTTCTGACAGACCTCTTGTAAAATTTGACAGCAAACTGATTAAATCGGGTTTTGGTATGTTTTATCCTGACCTGACTGCTGCTGCCGGCCCATGGGGCGTTTCGTTTGCCGCCAATTTAACTCCGGATAAAACAGGCATTGGTGACTGGACAGAACAACAATTCCGAAAAGCACTTACACAAGGAAAATTTAAAGGTTTAGACAACACACGTTCATTGTTGCCCCCTATGCCCTGGACAAACTACTCGTCGTTATCGGATAATGATTTAAAAAGCATTTTTGCCTATTTGAAAAGCATCAAACCTGTAAAAAATGTAGTTCCCAATCACGTTTCTCCTGATAAAATGTAAATGCCGGATCAGGAGCCTCAATTTCCTTTTCCAATTCGAAAGAGACCCAATTTTAAGACCTGATCAGCACCCTAAGTAAACGGGGAACCGGAAGGTTACCAGCGAACAGCTTTAAATTTCCACCCGGGTTCTATCTTTTGCATTTCTATTTCATCTTCTCTTTTAGTTAAACCACAATCCAAATAGTTTTGATGCAAAATTGCCAAAGCATTTCTATCCAGTTCCACGCCTAAACCTGGTCCTTCCGGAACCTTTACGGCTCCATCTTCAAACCGTAAACGTCCGCCTGCAATTACTTCATCCGACTGCCATGGATAATGGGTATCCAGTGCATACCTGAGATTTGGTAAGGCAGCACCGAGGTGAACCATAGCTGCCAATGAAATTCCTAAATGACTGTTTGAATGCATTGACAGATCTCTGCCAAACGTGGAGCAGATAGCGGCAAGACCCATCGACGCATGCAGGCCACCCCAAAAATGATGGTCGCTCAAAATTATATCTTCAGAATGCAGTTTGATGCTGTTGGGAATATCATCGAAAGAAGTAGTACACATATTTGTAGCCATCGGTATTTTTAGCTCTTTACCAACTAAAGCCATATTGGCCTGGCCACGAACCGGATCTTCAAGATATTCAAGAATGGGTTTTAATTGCCTGCCATATTTTATAGCAGTTTCAACTTCCCACACTCCGTTTGGATCTATCCGCAGGGGCACATCCGGACCAAATTCCTTATATAAAGCAAACATGGTATCAACTTCCAGTTGAGGTTCAAATACGCCGCCTTTAAGCTTGATCGATTTAAAACCAAATTCCCTGCACATAGCTTTAGCCTGGGCTACCATTTCCTCCGGGGTTACAGCACTTGCCTGCCTTGCTTTTGCCCATCCTGTTGCGTGCTCATCTGTTTTAAATGCCAGTTCGCCACCGGCGCCCTCAGGTTTATAAAACAAGTAGGCAGCAAAAGGCACATAATTCCTCCGTTTGCCGCCCAACAAATCCACCACGGGACGGCCTATGACCTTTCCAATGATGTCAAGGCAGGCAACTTCTATCGAACTGAAGATATGCACGAGTTTTCGCTGATCCCATGGCGTTAGTCCACGTTCGCTCATGTTTTCTTTTCCAAAATTCCTTTCAAGAATTTCCCTGATCTGGTTTAACTGAAAAGGATCTTTTCCAATAATCAGTTGACCGGCAGTTATCAGCGCATCATTTATGGCTGCATTACCTGGTATCTCACTTATACCGGTGATATTATCATTCGTGATGATCTCAACGATAGTTCTAAGCGCATATGGGGCATGGAGGCCCGCTGCGTTTAATAAAGGTGGGTCCACAGTAGCTATGGGAGTGATAATCACTTCTTTTATCTGCGGACCATATTTGATGTTACCTGTAGAGAAATGCATGAGACTTAATTAAGTTGAGAAATCTATTGTGCATTCGAAAGTTGTTCCATCAATAACCCAAGTGAACTATGATCCAACTCCCCATTTCCCTGAGCTATTAACAGATCAAACTGGTCTGCAACCAGAGAGGTGCCATGTAGCGGAATACCAAGTTCATTACCCGACTGCAATGCAATATTCATATCCTTTCTGTGCAATTTCACTTTAAATCCCGGCTTAAAATTACCATCTATCATACGTTTACCGTGAAGATCAAGGATACGGCTTTGGGCAAATCCTCCCAGCAAAACCTCTCTCAGCTTCTCCAGGTTTACACCCGCTTTTTTAGCAAGTGCAAATGCTTCGGCTACAGCCTGTATGGTAATACCCACTATCATCTGGTTGCATGCTTTAGTGGTTTGTCCCGAACCGGCGGCTCCTATCAGCACGATGTTCTTGCCCATCAATTGGAACAATGGCAATGCCCTTGCAAAGGATGCCTCGTTTCCACCCACCATAATGGATAAAGAAGCCGATTCGGCGCCCACCTGTCCACCCGAAACCGGCGCATCCAATGCCTCTATACCTTTAGCCTGCATTAATTTATATATTTTTCTTGCCGTAGCGGGAGCTATGGACGACATATCGATAAAAAGCGCTCCTTTTTTTATCCCTTCCATTACTCCATCTTTCCCCAACACAACTTCCTCTACATCCGGTGAATCAGGAAGCATGGTAATAATGATATCGCAGTTTTCTGCCAATGATTTATTGGTGGAGAATACATTGGCACCGGCGGAAACCAATTCCCCTGACGCTTTGTTCTTCTCAAGTACAGATAAAGAATATCCTGCTGTCAACAAGTGCTGCGCCATGGCCTTACCCATAATGCCGAGCCCGATAAATCCAATTTTTTCCATAATAATAATATTAATTCAAGTCGATATGTATTGTACAAATAAAATTTAAATTTGTATTGAATGAAACGTGTCAAATGATTTGAGACAAAATTAATGCAATGTACTGTTTACAATAAAGGAAAAAGCCTGGCCGAAATAAGTATAATGATAAGGCCTGTAATTCCCATAACAATATTGAGAGGGGCAAGAGTTTTCAATGCTTCTTTTTCGGTTAGGTTACTCATTTTACAAACAATCCAAAAACCCGCATCATTCATCCAGGGAACTAATTTGGCACCACAGCCAATGGCCAACCCGATATACAAATGATGATATTGCAAATGCCCACTGCCGGCCATACCCGATAAAATGCCAGATGTGGTTATTAACGCAACCGTTGCGGAACCTTGCGCGGTACGGATAATAGCTGCAATAATAAATGACAGGGGGATCAGGGCCATTTGATAATGTTTGGTGAGCTCAGCGATCTGTGCACTAATGCCTGTTTGTTGCATCATTCCACCAAATGCACCTCCGGCAGCCGTGATCAATATAATTCCGCCACCGCTCAAAAGGGCAGCCTGCACAAAATTGCTCAGATCATATTTAATTCCTTTCTTTTGGCTGATCAGCAACAGTAAAGCAACGAGCGCCGCAGTGAGCAATGCTATATTCTTATCACCGAAAAAGTGAATGAACCGGGTAAGCATTTCGAAGACAAGGGAAGAGCTACTATTGGTGGAAGCCTTTAAATTCAGAAAGGTATCTGCGCAAATAAATACCAGCGGTATCAACACCGGAAGAAGAGAAAACCAAAGAGAAGGAAGTTGTGCATCTTCTTTTAAATTATTCAGTTTAATATCTTCCAGTCTTGCATCCAGTGAGTCTCTAACGGGTACGGCCATTCGCTTATTTAACCAAAGCGCAAATATATATCCTGAAGTGCTGGTCATGATACCTAATATAGCACCAGCTACCATCATTAAACCAATGGGTATTTGCATAGCGCCCGCTAAAAATAAAGGTCCGGGTGCGGGAGGAACCAGTGAGTTAGCCATAACCGCACCAGACATAATAGCCAGCACAAGTAAAAGGTAGTTTTTGCCAATGCGTATAGACATGGCCTTGGCAAGTGGCATCATAAGAAAAATAACGGTATCAAAAAAAACGGGTATACCAATAAAAAAACTGCTTATCACAAAAGCAACCGGAGCTTTTTTTATACCGGTAACGATCAGCAAGGATCGAATGATGCGTTCTGCTGCCCCGCTTTCCAGCATACACTTTCCAATGATGGCAGCCATGGCTATCAGGATACCTATTTTGCCGGTGGTATTTCCGAATTCAAGGGCCACTCTTTCACCGATGGTTTTTTTGGAAAGCTGCAATGCTGCTGCAGGCGATGCTCCTTTATCAAGCGCAAGTTGTTCGATAACAGAAGCAGGTGTCATCCAGGCAACAGCAAACGCCGCCAGCAGCAACGCCAGAAAGGGATGCAATTTCAAACCGATGATTCCTCCAACAACTATCAATACACCGATGAACAAAATGAAAATCGGATCTGTCATGAAAAGAGGCAGGCTCATTATCTTTATAGATTTTTTAAAGCTTTAAGAGATTGCAATTTCCCAGCCATGTTTCGGGCACCATCTGCAACAAAGGTGGCATCGGCACCACAAGCAATCATCCTGATTCCCATTTCATAATAGGTGTTGTAATGATCAGGATTAAACAAAAGAATGCCAGCGGCTTTACCGGCTTTTTGTGCTGCACTTACCGTGGCTTTCACTGCTTCCTCAAATGACGAGTGATCTAACTGACCGAAAATCCCCAATGCCATTGTAAGATCCGCCGGACCAATAAAAAGAACATCCACACCATCGAGGACAGCAATTTCGTCGAGGTGTTTGAGTGCTTCAACAGTTTCAATCTGCACAACGCCCAATATGTTTTCATTGGCCGTGGCACTGTATTCAATAAAGTTTTTTCCAAAGCCCGCTGCCCTTACCATTTTTGCTACTCCCCTGCTACCTTCGGGCGGATATCTTAATCCGCTTACCACCTTTTTTGCTTCATCGGCATTATTAATATGAGGGCACATCACTCCTTCTGCTCCTACATCAAGTACCCGGTGAATTCTTTGCCGCTCTGCACTTTCAATTCTTACGATAGCTGCGGTATTAGTGTGTTCCAATGCCTGCAATTGTGAAAGCACATCCTTTTCAACCCCTGCTCCATGTTCCAGATCTATCAATACCCAATCAAACCCCGCAGTTCCCACTATTTCTGCGGTTAATGCACTCCCAAGATTTAACCAGCATCCATTTACAGCTTCCCCGCTTTGTATCCGCTTTTTTAGATTTTTCATTATTTTTAATTGAGTGTCATGAAGATAACTGGAAAATCAAAACAAACAAATGTTGGGGAAAACGTCATTTTCAGTAACTACGCTCTACCTATCTATATTAAAAGTATTCTTGAAGGAAAACTTATATAACAATGTTAGACGAAGTATTTAGCAACCTCAAAAGATCAGCTATTGTAATCAAAGGGAAACAACCGTTCAAAGACTGGCTGCTGGATCATGATCCCGAAATGAAATTCGACGAAGACGTCTTGGAGGGAAGTATATTTTTGTTGCCTGAATACGACAGTATTGTCCAGGTACAAAACTGGCTCAAAAAAAATTTCAAGGAGATTTTTGATGAGGAACTGCACAACTGGTATACCGATGAAGATATGTGGCCGCAGAAACGAAATTTTAAAATGTTCGGCGCATGGTTTGATTACTCACTTCACACAATGATATTTGACACCCAGAAAGGTTCATAGAAAAGTTTTAAAATGAGCAACAAATTCAACAATAGCATCCAGGTATGACAGATACAATCTGACATCACCATACATAAGTCGCAACCCCGCCTCCACCCAACACTGTGGTAGCGGTTTTACCGGCAAATCTTATCCCGAAAGTCTGGCTGCCGCTGTCTTTATTCAATACGATCAGCACTTTTTTCCCCTCAGGATTTTTGAACGCAACTGTAAGTATAGAAGATGTATTTGAGGAGCTGATACGAACGGATCCGGGCCTTACAAAACGGGAAGCATGAGCAATAATATAGTATGAAACATTCCGGGTGATGTTACTGCTGATTGTAAGCGCTCCCAGGCAATTGGTGCATCCACCGTTTGTGTGTGGCCGGTATTCAGGATCCGAAGCGAGGTTCCATTCAAGCACATTGCGGCTCCAGTTCCTGGTAGCACCGATAATAAGCGTTTCTATATGCCATTTCAAATCTTCGCTGAAATTACCAGGTCCACCCACCCATTGCTCCGTAAAATAAATATTTTTTTGCGGAAAAGCATTGTGCACCTGCGTCAACGCGGTGATTGATCCGCCGTATAAATGGAATGCCGATCCATCAACATACCTGGCTGCATCAGGATCATTTAATATAGCCAACGGATAATCGGGCCGGTCGGCATTATGATCATATACGATGATTTTGGTGTCGATACCATTAGCTGCAAAGGCAGGCCCAAGATGGTTCTTAATAAAATTAAGCTGCTCTGCCGGCTGCATTACCATACTGGGATTGTTTCCACCATGTAATGGCTCATTTTGCGGAGTGATGGCATCAATGCGGATGCCCTCGCTTTGCATTGCTTTTATATATCTGACAAAATAATTCGCATACACTTCATAGTTCTCTTTAAGTAGGCTGCCACCAACAAAAGCTTTATTGGTTTTCATCCATTGAGGTGCCGACCATGGAGATCCCAGAATTTTTATTGCAGGATTCAGTTGAATTATTTTTTTCAGCACCGGTATCAGGTTCTTTTTATCAGGTTCCATGGAGAACCGGGCTAGAGGATAATCGGTTTCGTTTACAGGAATATCATTATAACTGAAAGGTGCAGCATCAAGATCGGATGCCCCGATGCTGACCCTGAGATAGCTGATGCCTATGGATGTACTGTCTATGTTAAATAATTCCTTTAACAACTCATCTTCCCGGGCAGGTTGCAGACCGTGTATCACAGCAGCACTTCCGCCGGTAAGCGTAAAACCGAACCCATCAATCGTTTGATATGTGACGGCAGTATCCACATCGATCACGGGATGGCTCGTTGTGGCATTCGCAAAATTCACTTCATCAGACTGCTTTTTAAAATAGATGAACCGGTCAGGTTGAGTAAGATAAGTTGAGATATCCGATCTTGAATTGGCGGGTGGTTCCGGTGATGCTGTTTCATTTTTATTGCCGTTTTTATTGCAGCTGCATGCTGCCATCAGCATAGAACAGGCAATCAGGATGTGATGAAATTTAGTTATCCTGGAAAGGATTGTTCGCATAATTCAAATTTAACGTCTCAATAAAAACTGTTGATAAAAGCCCCATCATCACATAGCACGGAGTTCCACATTATCAACTGCCATACCTGTAGTGCCCAGGTTGGCGCCACCGGTTTTGATCACCAGGTATTTGTCTCCGCCTGTAGTGAAAGTTAGCTCTCCATTCTTGCCCACTAATGATCCGCCACAGCCAATGGTAGTGATAGGGCCATTGAAGCTGGTTTTACCGCAACCATTCCAGGTGTTCATAGCGATATAATTTCCGCCATTAGAATAATCAACACCGTTGGCCGGCGGGATGCTGCCGAAAAACACTTCCAGCCAGGTGTCGGTTGCACCGGATCCGCTAACGGTCATGCCGAACCGATATTTTTTTCCTGCTACAACTGTTATCTTCTGCCATATCGCTGCATGACCTCCACTTCCACCTGTCGCCACCATCTTTCCATCAACATGGTTAAACGCCACTCCTGTCGATATCACTATTTTGGTCCATTTAGCTACATCTTCCGTATTCATCTTTCCACCGGCAATGAGATTTCCGGCTACCGGATCACTGGCTGCCACAGTAATATCCCGGGCAGGTGCATCGTAAAAGACGCCACCCTTTCCCATTACCTGCATTTTTACTGAATACACACCGGCATCAGGATAGAATATGGTGTCTACAGCTTTTCCGTCAATAAAACCGCCACCATTGCCAAAGTCCCACCGGGTTTTTATAAATCCCACTGTGTTATTCCTGACCACGAAGCTATTCGGGCGTCCGGTAATATTTTCTACAACGAAAGTTGGTGTCAATGCCGTTTCAAGACCATTGTCCTGATAATCTTTCCGACATGAAATCATTGTTAAAACCACCAGCACTGTGATTAACCGGGGAAGTCTTTTATATAAATGCATACAGTCAGTTTAAGTAAGTTTAAGAATCAGTATAGATCTCTCTTTTAATAAGCAGCAGAACCATATGGTTACTATTCCTGTTAATAACCGGGGTTTTGAATTAGTTTGGTTCCCTGCAGTTCCCTTTGCGGAATAGGAAATACTTCACTTTTTCCGGAGACAAATCCCCGCGAACCCAGCACAGTTGCAGCATCACCCCATCGTACGAGATCAAAGAACCGATGTCCTTCTCCTGCAAGTTCCCGCCTTCTTTCCAGCTTGATGGCGTTAAGCGAAACGGGTACGGAAGCAAGACCCACTCTCGCACGAACAGCATCAAGCAGCGCCTGGGCCCTGGTACCTGTACCTCCCAGTGCCTCGGCTTCCATCAGGTAGGTATCAGCAAGCCGGATTATATAAGAGTTCTGTTTAAAATTAAGCTCCTGTGCCCCTCCACCGGTTCTGACATCGGCTGTTGTGGGAAGAAATTTTTTCAGGAAATAGCCTGTGTTCCGGTAGCCTTCGATATAATCGGCCTGACCAGCAGCCTTGAGCGCTTTAAGGTCGAATACGGTGGCTTCGAAGCGCGGGTCGTCTTTTATAAAGTTGTAAAAATCTTCTGTAAAGACATTAAAGCTCCAACCGGAAGGAAGATCTGGCGCTGTTGATCCTGCGGGTCTGGAATAGCTTCTCGGCCCGACCATTACATTTATCGAATTGCCTTCATCTGCCCCGCTTCCCCAAAAGCCCCAGTCTGCATTGGAAGCATCGGTATGCATTACTTCAAGTATTGATTCTGTATGAAATTTATTCTGCGGTTTCCATAAGTCTGCAAAATTTCCCAGTAACCGGTATCCCAACGAGCTGGTAGAACCAGGAGTGCCATTCACTTCAGCAAACTGCGCTGCTGCATCACTATTTTTCTTTTGATACAGATATACTTTGCCAAGCATCGCTTTGGCTGCACCTCTGGTAATCCTTCCCGCTTCAGTTGCGAGTGCAAGATTTACCGGAAGATTTGGAATAGCCTCCTTAAGATCGGTTTCAATCTGAGTGTAAACCGCTTCAGGTGCTGCCTGCTCCGGATCGTAAATCGTTGCTGTTGTAGGAGGTTCAAGTATTAAAGGAATGTTTTTAAACATACGCACGAGGTTAAAATAATAAATACCTCTCAGCGCTTTGGCCTCTGCAGAAAAACGTGTCCTGTTTGTCTCGTCCATGATAGCATCCGGCAAACGGTCCAGTAGCGTGTTAGCCCGAAAAATCCCCTGGTAATGATCATTCCAGAAACTCCCCGGAACGGTAACATCGTTAAGAGTATGTGTGGAAAAATTCTGTATGCCCGCGCCGTCAGTGGAACCACCTCCACCGGCATAATTGTCGTCTGATCCTGCATTCATCATAGTAATCATGTTCTCAAAGCCTCCCGAATTTTTGCGGAGCACATCATAGGCGCCTACTAACGCGTCGTACGCCTGTTGCTGGTTAGAATAATAATTTTGTGACAGAAACTGGCCCTCGGGCTGAATGGTCACAAAATCTTTACCGCAGCCTGTCATGATCAGTGAAAATGCGACTACTATCAATGACCGGATGGAATGTTTTTCGAACGTTCCCTTTTCGTTTAAAATTTTATATTGACTTTTCATAAATCTCAGGTTAAGAGTAATAAGATTAAAATTGAATCTGGATACCACCTAGAATTGAGCGCGCCTGCGGATACTGACCCCTGTCGATACCAAATACTCCGCCGCCAACTTCAGGATCATAACCTGAATAACCAGTGATGGTAGCCAGGTTCTCGGCAGTTATATAAACACGCAGCCTGCTTACACTCACACGCCGGAGCCAGTTTACCGGCAATGTATAACCGACCTGTATCAGTTTCAGACGGGCGTAGTCTCCGTTTTCAAGGTAGAAATCAGACATATTGCCGAAGTTACCGTTAGGGTCGTTGCTTACCAGCCTAGGGAAATCGTTGGAAGTACCCTCCCCTGTCCAGCGACCCAGCGCTTTTGCTGAATAATTAGCATTTCCAATATCCAGCCGGCGAAGGCCCTGGAAAATCTTGCTGCCCGCGGAGCCCTGTGCAAACACCATCAGGTCAAAACCTTTGTAGTCGAGGTTAACAGTGAGGCCATATGTGTATTTCGGAATATTGGTTCCAAGGAACACCCTGTCGTCCGGTGTAATTGCCCCGTCACCATCCGCATCCATCCATTTGAAATCACCTGGCCGGGCATTGGGCTGAATAACACCTCCCTTTCCGTCAACATAATTCTGAACATCGGCGTCATTCTGAAATATACCCATCGTTTTGTAACCAAAAAAAGAGTTGTAAGATTCTCCCACTTGTGTACGCGTAACTTCTCCCATTGACTGGAAACCGGCTTCACCGGCAATAAAGTTGGCATCTGCAGCCACATATGTTACCTTGTTTTTAAGTAACGAAAGGTTTCCATTAGCAGCAAAACCTATATCTCCAAAGCGTTGACGATATCCTAGCTCAATATCAACACCCAGGTTTTCCATATCTGCAATGTTGGCCCAGGGAGATTCAGGCACTCCGACGAATCCCGGAATGTTCACGGGACGAAGTATCCCCGTGGTTTTCTTTTTATAAAAGTCGACGGTAAGATTGAGGTTCCGGAACATAGTTGCATCAAATCCAATATTGGCCTGCGAAGTTTCTTCCCAACGAAGTTCAGGGTTGTCGAGTGTGGTAGGTGAATATCCGGTTGTAACCGAGCCTGAATTACCGATGGTATAGTTGTATCCGCCACTGATAGTTGAAAGGTATCTGAAGTCGGCCAGGGCATCATTCCCCACCACTCCGTATCCGCCACGGATTTTCAATGTATTAAGCACTTCATTGTCTGCCCAGAAATTCTCCCGGTTCACTACCCAGCCTAGTGAAAAGGATGGAAAGACGCCCCATTTCTGGTCGCCACCAAAGCGGGTGGACCCATCGCGTCTTATAATTCCTGTGAAAAGATATTTGTCCTGGTAACTATAGTTCAGTCTGGCGAAATAAGATGCTATTTTATGCTCAATCAAATCTGACACAGCAGATACTCTGCTGGTTTGTGGAATATCAAAACGGAAGGATGCTTCGTGAAAACTGGTGATCGGAAGATTATACAAAGTAACACCCATACTTCCACCTATATTTTCCACGTAAACACCCTGACCTAAAAGTGCCGTAAAGCTGTGATCTTTAAAAGACTTATTGTATGTAATGGTGTTTTCAATATTCCAGTTAAAGCTGTTGTTCTCATTTTTCGAATAATTATTCTGTGTATTATTATTAGTGGGATTCAGGTAGAAAACCGGTGTGAAGCCCAGATTACCCCAATAAGCTTTTTTGGCACCAAGCGTGCTGCGTACTTTAAGATCTTTGGTGATGGCAGCGTCCACGTAAACATTGCCTACAACATCGTCGGACCAATTGTACGCCCCGAGGCGGGTTTGTATATATGCCAGAGGATTGGTCATTTCCTGGCCAACTATTGTCGAAATACCATAAGGGTTGCCATACGGATCCCGGAAAACAGGATTTGAGTTATAGGGAGGAGCATTTGCTGCCGCAGGGTCCGTTACTACCAATGGAGTAATAGGATCCATATTGATTGCAGAACTGAGTGGCCCGCCGAATTCACTGTTAGTATTTCCCAGACCGACTGACTTCTGCCTGGCATAAGACAAAGTTTGTCCGATAGTGAAAACATTTGAAATTTTGTGTGTGGAGTTGAGGCGGATGCTTTTACGTGAATACCTCGAAATTTCAGTTGTCACAATACCATCCTGGTCCAACATACCGAACGACAGATAAAAGGTCGATCGCTCGTTGCCGCCGCTCAGGCTTATTTCATTCGAAGACCTTCGTGCATCGTCGTTAAATACCACATCCTGCCAATCGGTTCCTTTACCAAAAGAAGATGGGTTAGGATAAAGAGTGCTTCCCCCGCCGGCAACCGACCGTTCATTCATCAGCGTTGCATACTGCGTTGCATCCAACACTTCCAGTTTGTGTTCGGCAGCCTGCGTACCATAGAATCCATTGTAGGAAACTGTTAGCCTGCCAGACTTACCTTTCTTGGTAGTCACGAGAATAACACCTGTGGCCGCCCTTGTACCATAGATAGCAGCCGAAGCGGCGTCCTTTAAAACCTCGATGGATTCAATATCCGATTGATTAAGATAAGCAATGGCACCTGCATCCACTACAACACCGTCTACCACCCAAAGAGGATTATTGCCACCTCCGAATGTTGTTACCCCGCGCACACGAATCGTTGAAGCGGATCCCGGTTGTCCGGAGTTCTGTTGAATCGTAACACCCGAAACCCGGCCCTGGAGCGACTGTTCAACTCTGTTATTCGGGACATTTTGTAAATCACTGGCCTTTACACTCGAAATAGCACCGGTAACGACGCTTTTTTTCTGTGTTCCATAACCCACTACCACCACTTCATCCATGGCGGCATTGCCCGAGACATCTATCTGCGCATTAACTATCTTGTTTTCAGGAATGGAAATCTCAAGCGGTTTTGTATTCAGATACGTAATTACCAAAACCGCAGAAAGTGAAGGAACATTAATAAGGAAATTGCCGGCTGAATCTGAAACAGTGGCAGCAGTACTCCCCTTCACGGTGATGGTAGCGCCCGGGAGAGGCTGGTTATCGGATGTCTGAGTAACCTTTCCACTAATAGGAATGGTCTGTGCTGTTGCAAAAATCACCATCATTTGCAGTGCAAAAAAAATCGAAACCTGGTAAAGCAGTCGTTTTTTCATAAGCAAGAAGTTGTTTTGGAAAATTGATAAGGCGTTCGTTGGTGCTAATTTAGGTATCACTATTACGGGCGCCCAAAAAAACACCCCCTCATTACCACGTCATTTACTGGCTGATTTTGGCTGAGCACCCGAAATAAAACTCATCATTACCACATCAACAATTTTTTTTTATCTTAGAATCACGATTTCTTATGAAATATCCATTTAAAGCTTCAATATTTCTCTTCCTTATATTCTTGCCCACCGCGGAGCGACTCTGTGCACAAAACACCATTGCAATTCCCGATATCGTGAGCTATACAAAAGAAGATTACAATGCAGGAAGCCAGAACTGGAAGATTGTTCAGGATGACCTGGGTATAATTTATGTGGCGAACGATGAAGGATTGCTCACTTTCGATGGCAACCACTGGAAAAAATATGTACTGCCAAACGAATCGATTGTCAGATCGCTTGCCCTGGGTCCTGGTGGAAGGATCTATGTTGGTGCGCAGGGTGAGATCGGGTATTTTGCACCCGATCACGCGGGTCTGTTGGTATATCATTCCCTTACAGGTTTGATACCTCCAAATCATCGTGAGTTTGCAGATATATGGAATGTGATCATATTGGATGGCGGTGTTTTTTTCCGGTCAAATAAGAAGATATTCCACTTTACAAGCGACAAAATAATCGCTTATCCCAGCCCCAACTGGGATTTCATGGGCTATGCCAGTGGTATGCTGATCGCCAATGAATATGAACGGGGATTGCTTCGTTATAAAAATGGAATCTGGGAACCATTTGTTGAGAATGGCAAGACGCTGAAAGATATTAAGCTAATCGATTTTGTAGCTTTGAAGGGAGACAGTTCGCTTATCGTCACTAAGACCTCCGGCATATTTTGCTATAGCAAAGGAATTCTTACTCCTTTTGTGTCCGGCGATTTGCAACAAATAACCGATAAGATTATCAATGGGCTCATCGTGGTTAGCGATGACAACCTGGCTATTGCCACTTCTCTTGCAGGTTGTTTTATCATCAACCGGAAAGGCAAACTGATTCAACGGCTTTCACGTCATGAAGGCTTACAAAATAATAATATCATTGCTATTTCGGCGGATAAAAATAAAAATATATGGCTGGGACTCGATAATGGTATCGACTTCATCGCCTACAATAGCGCCATCAGGCATATTTACCCTGACTACCAGGAACACAATACTGCTTATGCAGCTATCATTCATAAGCAGAGCTTGTATCTCGGCCTTTCGAGCGGATTATATCGTGCTCCGGTATCTTCCGAAAGCGATATCTCAAATATGCGATCTGACTTTACCCGCGTCAATAACACACACGGGCAGGTCTGGAACCTTTCCGAAGTTAATGATCAATTGATAATGGGGCATAATGACGGTGCCTACATAATCGAAAACAACAATGCTACAAGGCTCGATGGCAGTTCCGGCTTCTGGGTTTTTTTGCCACTGAGCCCTATACAGCCTTCAAATTTTATGCTGGCTGGCACCTACAACGGAATAAACATTTATGATTATCGAAACGGTCGGTTTTACGATAGCCTACGGCATGTTCATTTCGAATCATCGAGGTTTATTGCCATGGATGATAATATTGCCTGGGTTGGCCATCCATACCTGGGGCTATTTAAGGTGGACTTTAAAACCTTTCCTCAGCCAAAGTTCGCAGCTTATATAGACAAGCAAAAAATCCTTTCTAAAAACAGGAACTACGTCTACAAGATCAAAAACCGGATTATTCTTTCCAACGACAACGGCTTATTTGAATACGATTCGCAGAAAGACGACTTTGTGCCTTGTAACTTCCTTAGAAAAATATTCGATAATGAGCCTGTACAGTACCTGAAAGAAGACCAGAAAGGGAATATATGGTTCATAAAAAATAAACATCTGGGAGTAGTCGACTTCAGCAACGGGCAACCTCATGTTATATTCATTCCCGAAATGGATTCAAGGTTGCTTACCAGTGGATATGATTTTATTTACCCCTTTGATCTCCGGAATGTGTTTGTAGCTGGCGAACACGGCTTTTACCTGTTGAACTACGAGAAATATAAATCCATGAGCGATAAAATTTCACTGCTGATCACTTCAGTAAAGGCTATCGGAGATCGCGACAGCAGCGTGTTTGGCGGCCACCTGCAACAGATCGGGATTGGCGACAGACCTGTGAATCAACATGCACCTGAATTAGGTTACGCGTGGAATACATTGCATTTCACTTACTCATCACCGTTATTCGGCCGCCAGGCAAGCACGGAATACTCGTGTATGCTTGAGAATTTTGACAAGGCATGGTCACCCTGGTCCAAAAAAACAGAGAAGGAATATCTTTACCTGCCACCCGGAAATTATGTGTTCAAGGTAAAGGTTCGTAGCCATACGAGCGGTCTCCCGGTATTACAGAGTTATCAGTTCACCGTATTGCCACCCTGGTATAAAACCGGCTGGGCCTGGCTCTTATACACCAGCATATTCGGGCTGATCATTATCGCCATTTATCATCGTCAAAAACGGAAATTTGAGGCCCAACGGCGCCTGCATGAGGAGGAAAACAAACGCTTACAATATCTGCATCAGCTGGAGATCAAAAAATCCGAAGCAGAGATAGTAAAGCTAAACAATGAAAAACTGGAAGCTGAATTGCAACTTAAAAACAAGGAGTTGGCTACAACATCAATCAACCTGGTCCAGCGTGGCGAAGTGCTGCATAAAATTAAAGATGAAGTACTGCGAATGAAGAAGACCGGCAATGAACATGAACACAACGAAGAAGATTTCAGGAAAATCATCCGAATGCTTGAACCTGAAAAAGTGAAACACGACTGGGAACAATTCGCACTTCATTTCAACCATGTGCATGATGAATTTTTAGTGGCATTAAAAAGAGAATACCCCGGATTAACACCCAATGAAATAAAACTATGTGCTTATCTCCGGCTGAACATCAGCAGTAAGGAAATCGCACATATCATGAATATAAATGTGAAGAGTGTTGAATTGAGCCGCTATCGCCTGCGTAAAAAGCTGCAACTTGAACCTGGTGTACACTTGTTCAATTTTCTTCTGGAGTTTCATGGTCAGCATAAAAAAGATATCGGCTAATGTGGTTTGTACAGTATCAGTTTCCGTGTATCCACTACCGCACCTGCGCAGATAAAGATTGGTCACAGAAAAAAAAGTAATCTAAAACTCACGACGAACAAAATACCCATTTGCAAAATCAATGATAAGATTACTTCCAAAAGAATTTTTACGGTCTTCGGTCCATTCAAATGCGATTGTGTTATAAGACTGTTTGTCGATATTATCTTTAGCCATGTCAAAAACAATTAAGGTTGATGATGAAATGAAGCGCTTTGCACGAAGGGTTTCAATAATGGTAAACACTTACATATTTAAGGTCAATATAAAAAATAACCATTGAACAAAATTTACTTTGCGTAACATATTGAGTGGGTTTTGCTTATATTGTTATCTGTCGTTCCGCTTATTCCTTTTTTCATTACCTTGATGAATTAAAAAGCAAACACAAGTACAACAAGGAAGAATATTTGTTAGCTATGTTTTCCTTAATTCTCAGACGATTATTGGGAAGTGTTTAAGGGAAATATTGTTTAGTATGATTTATTAATTCAGCGATTTCTCAAGTTCAATATTTAAAATGAGCTTCCCTTTAATTAAGAAACCAGATTGGTCTTTTGTGTCGCCTGTCCAAATAGTCTTATTACTCCTCTTCGCATTGCTGTCAGGTGAATGTTTTGGCCAGACAAGAGACAGCATACCTTCATCACATGTCTTAAAAAAATTAAGTCTTGAAGAACTTATGAATATGGAAGTGATCTCGGTTTCAAAGCGGCCGGAGAAATTGGCGGAGGCTGCTTCCGCTATCCAGGTGATCACACAAAAGGATATTCTTAATTCCGGTGCGAAAACTATTGCAGAGGCATTGCGGCTTGCACCCAATTTACAGGTGGCGCAGGTTAATTCCAGCCAATGGGCGGTTAGCGCACGTGGTTTTAATAACGTTCTCGCTAATAAATTACTTGTGCTGATTGATGGTCGTACAGTATATACTCCATTATATGCGGGAGTTTTCTGGGATGTGCAGAATCTGCTTTTAGAAGATGTAGATCGAATAGAAGTCATCAGCGGGCCTGGAGGAACTTTGTGGGGAGCGAATGCTGTAAATGGAGTGATCAACATTATTACCAAGAATTCCAGAGATACAAAGGGATTGTTTGTCGAAGGTGGGGCCGGTACCGCATTGCCAGGTTTAGGTAGTTTGCGTTATGGCGGGCAGATATCACGTGACCTTTCTTACCGGGTTTATGGTACCGGGTTCAAGCTCGGTAATACTGTTCTCACAAACGGTTCAAAGTCCAGTGACAATTGGCAGATGATACAGGGTGGTTTTCGATTGGATTGGCAAGGGTCAGAAAAGGATAATCTTAGCTTGCAAGCCAATCTTTATGATGGCAAGCCCAATCCTGACGGAGGTGATACAGCGGTTATTGCCAATGGTGATAACCTGGTTTTCCGATGGAATCATAAAGTCTCTGAAAAATCTGATTTTCAACTTCAGGCTTATTATGATCATACCATGCGTGACTTTGGAAATGGTTTTACTGAACGTCTGAGAACCTATGATATTGATTGGCAAAACCGGTATAAACTGGGTCAGAGACACGATGTGACTTATGGAATGGATTTCCGTCTTATGGATCATAAGGTGACAAATCTTCAGTTATTTGAGTTTCTTCCGGAACATAAGACTCTTTATTTATATAGCCTGTTTGTGCAGGATGAAATAATGATTGTCAAAGAACACGTGCATTTTACGCTGGGCGCAAAAATCGAACATAATAGTTATACAGGTTTTGAATACCAGCCCAATGCCCGTCTCACCTGGATGGCAACAAGAAGCCAGTCAGTATGGGGGGCTGTTTCCCGTGCTGTAAGAACGCCATCAAGGATTGATCGGGACTTCTTTTTATATTTAACCCCGACTCTTCCTCCGCTAATATCAGGTAATGATGACTTCGAGTCCGAAAATATGCTCGCTTATGAATTGGGATGGCGCATGCAGCCGCTGAAAAATATTTCCATATCCCTGTCAACCTTTTATAACGTGTTCGATGATATACGAAGTGTGGAACCAGGGCCTCCGCCCTATGGTATTCCCGCAACCTTTTCAAATGGAGTCAAAGGAAAAACCTATGGAATTGAACTATCTGCCAATTACCAACTTACCAGTTGGTGGAACCTTCGCGGCGGATATACTTTTCTTAATAAGGAGCTAAAAGTCAAATCTGACAGTAAGGACCTGAATGCAGGGAGCGCGGAAAGTAACGACCCAAGACACCAGTTCCTTATTCAATCTTCTATGGATCTTCCTGGCCGTCTGAAATTAGGATATGTCGTTCGGTATATTGATAAGCTACCCAAACCAAAGGTACCGGGATACCTGGAAATGGATGTGCAGATTGGATGGAAGTTGAGCAAAGTTGTGGAACTGAACCTGGTTGGACAGAATCTATTAAATAACCGTCATTCTGAATTTATTCCCTCGTCTCCATCTCCCAGGGAGATACAAAGAAGTGTTTACGGAAAAATCGCATGTCGCTTGTGAAAAATATATCATGTTCATTGATCAGACCTTATTTTAAAAAATTACTGCTGGTTCGGTTTGTTATCACCATACTGTTGCTGGTTATTAATTACCCGGTAGTGGCCATGAAACAACCTGCCCAGGAATACCAGTTAAAAGCGGTTTTTCTTTTCAACTTCACGCAGTTTGTAGATTGGCCTCCCTCTTCCTTCGATACGGACCAGTCGCCTGTGGTGATTGGTGTTCTCGGGGACAATCCTTTCGGATCTTACCTGGACGAAACTGTTTCGGGAGAAAGTATCAAGGGTCACCCTGTGGTAGTTCATTATTATAAAAATGCAGAAGACATAGAGACATGTCATATTTTGTTTGTTACCCTCACCGAAATCACAATGCGAAAAAACGTAATAGAAACTTTAAAGGGAAAAGATATTCTTACCGTGAGCGATGCTGTGCACTTTGCCGCTGAAGGAGGAATGATCAGGTTTTTTATCGCGAATAACAAAATAAAGTTGCAGATTAATCTTGAATCGGCTAAAGCAAGCAAGATGGTGTTCAGTTCCAAGCTCCTCAGGTTAGCAGAGATTTATAAATCAAGATAAAAAAATAACCGTGCAGTTTAAAGATTTTCCCATACAAAAAAAACTTTTGAGAATTGTTTTTCTTATCAATGGAACTGTCTTGCTGGTGACTTGTGTGACATTTTTTATTTACGAATACTACATATTCCGAAAATCTATCGTCGAGAAACTTTCTACCATCGGAAAGATCATATCTGCTAACAGCAGTGCCGCACTTGCATTCGACAGCCCCGATGATGCGAAAGAAATACTGTCTGCGATAAAGTCCGAACCTGACATTGTCGCCGCATATCTTTACGATAAAAAAGGAACTCTATTTGCTCAATATAATACTGGCACAGAGAAACCGATTTTGCCTGTCAAACTGGAAGCACCAGGATATCGGTTTGTGCATTCCCGTCTTGAAGGATTTGAGCCTGTGATGCAAGACAACCGACAGCTCGGCACATTATACATCAGATCCCATTTAGGGGCTCTATATAACAGATTACGTCTTTACGGTCTTATCGTAGCCACAGTACTTATGCTTTCTTTCGTACTGACCTACTTGTTGGTCAGGATAATGAAAAAGGGCATTTCAGCGCCAATACATTCCCTGGCAAAAACAGCTCAAATAGTCTCCGAGAAACAGGATTATTCTATACGTGCTGTTAAAATGGGTAAAGATGAATTGGGTTCACTTACCGATGCTTTTAATCACATGCTGGATCAGATCCAGGAACAAAATCAAAGCCTGAAGGAATTCAATCAAACCCTTGAGCAAAAGGTCAGCGAACGGACCAGACAATTGGAGTCAGTAAACAGGGAATTAGAAAGCTTTTCTTATTCTGTTTCTCATGATCTTAGGGCACCATTGCGCGCTATCATAGGTTTTACGGCAATACTGGAAGAAGATTATACAGATAAACTGGATCAGGAAGCCATGCGGATCACTACAGTGATAAAAAAGAATACCGTTAAGATGGGTCAACTTATTGATGACCTGCTGGCCTTTTCCCGGATAAGCCGCCAGGATGTTGCAAAAACCAATTTAAATATGACGTCAATAGTTAACGAGGTAAAAGACGATCTGTCAACGCAATATGATATTTCGAAAATACAATGGGCTATTCAGCCTTTACCCACCATCACTGCAAATACCAATTTGATCAGACAGGTTTGGGTGAACCTCATGTCTAATGCAGTTAAATACTCCAGCAAAAAAGAGAACCCATATATTGAAATAGGATCATTTTTAAAGGACAAGCAGACCGCATTTTTTGTAAGAGATAATGGTGTTGGCTTTGATCAAAAATACAGCGATAAACTGTTTAAGGTATTTCAACGATTGCACAAAACTGAGGAATTTGAAGGAACCGGAATCGGTCTGGCATTGGTTGAAAAAATTGTTGCGAGGCAAGGAGGCGATGTTTGGGTAGACGCGGAGCCAGGCAAAGGGGCCTGCTTTTATTTTAGTTTGCCGTTATAAAAACAAGATTGAATGAACCGTATTAAAAGAATATAAATTATGAAAAACAGAGTAGATTTATTACTGGTAGAGGATAATGCCTATGATGCAGAGCTTACCATCCGTCACCTGAAAAAGAATA
>Ga0193752_1001008_pt1 | contig 24751 bp, 19 predicted proteins | sample H1c1metaG_FD_144924 | JGI IMG/M metagenome (GOLD analysis project Ga0193752, IMG submission 144924) | Soil microbial communities from a riparian zone of the East river system, Colorado, United States - H1c1 | ecosystem: Environmental > Terrestrial > Soil > Riparian zone | place: USA: East River...
AGTCAAGGTGTAACCGGCTATTATCAACTATCTCTGCTACTGGTGTTGTTTGGTCCACATAACTACCCATTTTTACCATCACGTTACTTACTACACCGCTGATCGGGCTTTTAACAGAAAGCACCGAGACCAGTTTGCCATTGGAAAGAGTCGCGGGGTTAAGACCCATCAGTTGAATTTGCTGTTCCAGTGTCGATTTTGCCGTCCGCAGATTGCGTAGCTCGGTCTCTGCTGCCTGTAAATTCTTTAAAGCTCCCGCGTTTCCTGCATTCAGTTCTTGTTGTCTTTTCACTTCCAGCTCCGACAGAGCAATCTTGGAGTTTACAGCCAGGTAATCGCTTTGCGTCTGAATAAATTCCGGGTTCGCGATCGTAGCAATAGTTTGACCCTGCTTCACAAAATTTCCCGGCTGAATCAACAAAGATTTGATCACACCATTATATAAAGAATTTACGCTGGCCTTATTTTGATTGGGCACTTTTAAAACGCCATTCGTCTTAAGCGAAGCGGTTAATTGTTTTTGTTCAATAGAACCCAACTCAATACCGATGCTTTTTATCTGTGCTTCTGTGAGGCTAGCAAGATTCGGATCTCCATGCTCTTCCTCGTGACCTTCTTCCTCTGTCTTTTCAGCTTCTGCACCGCTTCTATTCCCGCAGGAAATGAAAGCCGAGAAGCTGAAGGATATAATAGCGACTATTAAGAACTTATTCATTATATATTTTTTATTGGTTGATGTAGTAATTATATTGAATAACAGACTGATTATATCCATTTAAATTTTCAAGGTAATTTTTCTGAATTTCGATGGCCTGGGTCAGGAACTGCGAAAATTCCGAAAAACTTATCTCACCAGACCGATAAGCAAGGGAGGCAGCCTTTATTATTTCATCAGCCTGTTTCAGACCGGATGTTTCGTAAAACGACAACATGCTTCTATTCTTTTCAACTTGTTGTAGCATCTGAATTTTTTTTGTATTCAGTAGCTGGCTTTCATAGTCGAACTGTTTTTGACGCATGGCCCTATCAGCTTCTGCTACTTTTATTTTATTACGATAAGCATTTGCTCCAAACAATGGGAAAAGCGCTGCAACTGAAAAACCGGTAAACGGGTCCTTAGCTCCCCATACCCTCTGCGTAAAAAAACGCCCCGAAAACTCGGGCTTGTTTTCGTTTTTAGTAACGCTGATTCCCGCATTGGCAATGCTGATATTTTGAGATTGCAGACTTAACACTGGATGCAAGCTATCGGAAGCAAGATCCTGTATCGCTAGCTTCTCCAATGGCTGTATTACAGGCAATATCTTATCATCCATATTCAGAACTTGCATGAGTGCCTGCTGCTGTATCTCCATTTCTTTATCCACCTGCAGAATCAGCGCCTGCAATTCTCTCATTCTAACATTTGCTGCGATACTGTCTAAACCGGGGCTATCGCCGGTTCGCACCTTAAGTACAGCCGCGTTGTGCATGGATTGATAAATACTATCAAGGCGTTTATACAATACCTGTTTATCCTGCAAATACCATAACTGATAGTAAACCGCTCTTACTTCTCTTTTAACATCTATGTCAATAACAGCTGTGTTTGCCTGGTAGTATTTTAGTTGTTCGTTGTATAAGTTTCTTTGAGATTTATACAGACCGGGCCAGGCAATACTTTGCGATAACCCAATTTTCAGAATCCCGGTATTATCGCTGGGCCGCATATCTTCATTCTCTGCAAATACGCCCGTCTTCGGTAAACCGCCGGAAGTCTTTGTTTGTGCCGTCCCTTTACTTATTTGCTTATTGTTTATTTCGTAAAGCAAGTTATTTTTCGTGAGGGCAATGGCTTCGGTTATACTTACTCGTTTTGTTGCTGACACCTGGGCGTCTGCACTATCGGGGAATGCAAATAATGCAAACCCGGTGAGTAATGTAACGACTGGTTTCATATTGGAGGTATTCTTTTTTGAGAAGATGATATACAAACAAGGGAGCACTATCAGTGTTAACAGGGTTGCGGTTATCAATCCACCAATAACAACGGTGGCAAGCGGGCGTTGTACTTCAGCGCCCGCGCCGTTACTTAAAGCCATTGGTAAAAAACCGAGTGCGGCAACCGCTGCTGTCATTAGTACAGGACGCAATCGTATTCTCGTTCCTTCCAATACCTGTTGAATTACATCTGTTATACCTTCATTTTTCAATTGGTTGAATGTGCTAATCAGCACAATCCCGTTTAATACCGCTACGCCAAATAATGCAATGAATCCTACACCGGCGGAAATACTAAATGGCATACCCCGAATCAGCAATGCTATCACGCCACCAATTGCACTCATTGGTATCGCTGTAAAAATAAGTGCGGCGTCTTTAAGCGAGTGAAAAGTGAGATACAGCATAAAAAATATCAGTAATAATGCCAGTGGTACCACGATCATCAAACGCGCAGAAGCGTTTTGCAAATTTTCGAATGTGCCACCGTACGTATAATAATATCCAACCGGCAATTTTACTTTTTCGCTCAATACTTTCTGGGCGTCTTCTACCACGCTCTCCACGTCGCGGCCGCTGACATTGAAACTTATATATACCCGGCGTTTTCCTGCCTCGCGGCTAATTTGCGCAGGACCTGTTTTAAAAGAAACAGTTGCCACTTGCGACAATGGGATTTGATTGCCATTCTTCATCGGTACATATAAATTACTCACATCTTCCAATGAAGTACGATGACTGCTATCGAGCCGTAAAACCAAATCGAATCTTCTTTCGTTTTCATATACAACACCTGCTTTTTCACCCGCAAAAGCGGCGCTGATAACATGGTTTACATCTTCTATATTCAGCCCATAACCGGCCAGCCTTGCCCTGTCGTATTCTATAGTAATTTGTGGCAACCCGTCTATACGTTCAACCTGCGGTTGTGTTATCCCTTTAATCGGGCGTATGGCACCGGCTACTTTATCGGCATACATCGCGAGACTGTCGAGGTTCTCACCAAATATTTTAATAGCAACATCCTGGCGAATGCCAGTCATCATCTCATTAAACCGCATTTGTATAGGCTGGCTTGGTTCTGCAATTACTCCGGGTATGGTTGATAATTTCTCTCCCATCATATCTGCCAGTTCATAAAAATCCTCTGTTGTTTTCCATTCTTTTTTGTCTTTCAATATTACTATCAGATCGCTTGCTTCAGGGGGCATCGGGTCGGTTGCTACATCAGCTGCACCGGTTTTACCTACCACCATTTTTACTTCCGGAAATTCCCGAAGCATACGCTGCGCCAGCATAACAGTTTCAACCGTTTGAGATAAGGATGATCCTTGCGGCAATACAAATTCTATTGCATAATCACCCTCTTCCAATGTCGGAATAAATTCTCCTCCCATATTTCTAAAAAGGATAAGAGAGATAATAAAAAAGGCAATTGCAATACCGGCAATGGCATATTTAATTTTTATTGCCCCATTAATTACCGGTTTGTACAATTTTTGAAAGAAATCCATCATCCTTTCGGAGAAGTTTTTGTTATCTCTTATTTTCCTGGGAAGAAATAAAGCACACATCATTGGTATATAAGTCAGCGATAACAACAAGGCACCCAGGATAGCAAAACCGACCGTTTGCGCCATGGGCCTGAACATCTTGCCCTCGATACCGGTTAGAGTAAGAATAGGAATATATACAATCAATATTATTATCTCTCCAAATGCCGCACTGCTTCTTATGGCCGATGCGGAATGATATACCTCATCATCCATCTGCTTTTGCGTAAACGCAGTTTGCGTTTTTCGTAATCCCAAATGATGCAAGGTTGCCTCTACAATAATTACCGCACCATCTACGATCAATCCAAAATCTATTGCGCCCAAACTCATCAGGTTGGCGCTCACACCAAACAAATTCATTAAGGCCATAGCGAATAATAAGGAAAGCGGAATTGCCGAGGCAACAATCAAACCAGCCCGAAGATTACCAAGGAATAGCACAAGTACAAATATTACTATCAATGCTCCTTCGACGAGGTTTGTTTTTACTGTGTTAATGGCACGGTCAATTAAATCGGTACGATCCAGAAACGGTTCTATCACCACATCGCCGGGCAATGATTTTTCTACTGTCTTCATGCGTTCTTTTACCAGCTTCACTACAGCTGCACTATTCGCTCCCTTCATCATCAGTACCAAGCCGCCTACTACTTCTTTTTCCCCGTTGTAGGTTAAAGCACCATACCGGGGCGGGGTGCCAAATTGAACTTTCGCAACGTCTCTTACTAATACCGGAATATCATTCTGTTGTTTAATGACTATATTTTCAATGTCTGCAAATGTTTTTACCAATCCCACACCGCGTATAAAATATGCATTAGGTTTTCTGTCGATATATGCCCCACCGGTATTCTCATTATTTTTTTCAAGAGCGGTAAGAATTTCAGGGACGGTGACATTCATTGCCTTAAGCCGGTCGGGATTGATAGCTACTTCATATTGCTTTGTAATTCCACCAAAAGCAGTTATTTCAGCAACACCTTTAATTCCGCTTAACTGCCGGGCAACGATCCAATCCTGCATGGTGCGTAATTCCATAGCAGAATATTTTTGTTCACTTCCTTTTTTCGGGTGAATCACGTACTGGTATATTTCGCCCAGTCCAGTAGTAACGGGCGCAAGTTCGGGGGAACCGACACCAGCAGGGATTTGCTCTTCGGCTTCCTTTAATCGTTCGTTAATCAGCTGCCGGGCGAAATAAATATTTTCGCTCTCATTAAACACAACAGTTATAACACTCAATCCGAAACGTGAAAAGGAGCGCATTTCAACAATACCCTGAATATTCGATAAGGATCTTTCTATTGGGTAAGTGATAAACTGCTCCACTTCCTGGGCAGCCAGTGTGGGAGCAGTCGTAATAACCTGCACCTGGTTATTTGTAATGTCGGGTAGCGCATCCACAGGTAATTTAGCTGCACTCCATACTCCCCAAATTATGAGGGCCAGCGTCACTACTCCAATAATGAGTTTATTTTTGATGCTGAAGTGAATGATCTTATTGAGCATAATTCTATATATAAGTTGATATAAGGCGGTAGTATTGAAATATGATACCAGCAATAGCCAGTAACATGAGAATGCAAGGCAGTGCCATAGTTATTGCTTTGTGACCCGCATCCATTTCGGCTTTACAGGGTTTTTAATTTTGCTGTAACCAGGGTTCTTACGGGTTGATGACTGTGACTTAGCCATAACCTCAATATCTTTAAATGACAAAATTTACCGTTAAAAACGGACGCATTAACAAATACACTGAAAGAGTAGATATTTTTTATGCGGCTAACCTGGGGGGCTGCCAGATGGTATAATACACTTCGGTATTAAAGGCCACATTATAGAGGGGGTATTTTTCTAACAGAGAAATAACTTTTGAAGTTGTTATTTTAGATAAAGGAGAATAAAATGGTGAAGCTGCACAGCAGGAACATGTACAGAAAGGTGTGCATGCTTCTTTAGTATGACTATGTTTTTGGTGATTAGTGGCGGCGGAAATTTTTTCTCCGGTTTTTGTGCTTATATCACACTCTTTGCCATCACTGCACGGCAAGCAGGACAGGTAGATCATGAAAAAACTTAAAAAGGAGAATAGAAATTTCATCGTTTGCAAAAATAGCAGTTTGTTTTGCAATTTTCATTAATCACTGGAAGTAAAATAACAATATAGTTGCATTTATTAGAATTTCAGGTGATTTACGGGTCGCATTTCATCCGGGATCCCTTATATCCCTTTACCTTAATCAGTGGATCGCGCACCTGATTTCGTGTCTGACTCACAAAAAGGCCCGGGTAGAAACCCAGGCCGTATTTAAATCCAATATCCTATGAAAAACCAATTTGATATACGCCAACGACGTGCCAATATTGAAAGTCAATGCTGGTGGGGGCTCCAATAATTCAGACGTTTAATTTCATTTCATTTTGGGAAATAAATTACCGGAAATGGAAACAACCTCCTAATTTGAACGTCACTTATCCCACCTATATCCCCGTTTCTATTAATATTTTTTCTCCTTCGTAATATTTTTTCAAATCCATTTTCTCAAGTAATTGCCAGTAACGTGGGTCTTTGGCAAATAATATATTCTGCGGATACCGCAGACAGAACATAATACTGCCTGCCCGTTTTTCATAACAGGAATTGAGATAATAAAAAGCTTTATCCATGTCTCCTGATGCTGCATAGCCGTTACTTAACTCACTATCCAGATCGATAGACGCATCTTCACTGGCTCTCTTGTGTAACTGCCCGATATAATGACAGGCTTCCTCCCTTCTGCCAAGAAGTCCAAGGGCTATCACATAACCGCTGATACCTTTTCCCGGTTGATTTACAGCCTTGCGGATATTATCCCAATACTCAAGCGATCTCTGAAGATCTCCTTTAGCCTGATATACAAAGGCCAGTTTTTCCAAAGGTGTTCTCCAGCCCGGATCCATTTCAACTGTTTTTAATAGCTGCTTTTCTGCTTCATCAAGCCTTTGAGCATATAACAATGCTTCGCCCAATTGTTTGTTCTTCATTAGGGAAAGAGGATCAGAGCGAAGTGCCAGTTCTGCTTCCGCCACCATGCGCTTTTTATCATTTATTATAGAATAATAGTGAGAAGCTACAAAGTGTGTTTCGGAAAAATCGGGGGCGATCATCAAAGCCTTGTTGATGTTTTTAAAAGCATCGTCAAACTTAAACTCGAAATATAATTGCATCATCGCCATTGACAGATATGATTGCGGCAATTGACTATTCAGCCTGATAGCATTTTGCGATACTGTTCTTACCTTTTCTATTACGTTAGCTGAATTAACATTGCCGGTTGCGGCTAAAGCTGCATACCCGGAAGCAAGCATAGCATGAGCATTGGCACAGTAAGTATCAAGCACAAGTGCCTTCTCAAAAAACTGAATGGCCTTATGATAATCGGAAGGCGTGCCCTTATTGAAGAAAAACAGTCCTTTCAGGTAGAACTCATAAGCCTCGACATTGTGAGAAACTTCTGATACCTCAGTTGTCTTACTCACCAGTTGTTCCCTCATCCGGTTGGCAATGATGCCGGCAATTTCATCCTGCAATTCGAAAATATCATTGAGATCCCTGTTGAATGTTTCTGACCAGAGCTGGTATCCATCTGCAGTATTTACCAGTTCAGCATTGATCCGAACCCGGTTCCCGGATTTTCGTACGCTTCCGGCCAGCACCTTACTTACATTAAGTGCTTTACCGATTTCCCGGACATCCTGGTTTTTACCTTTGAAACTAAAGGAAGAAGTGCGGCATGTTAATTGGAGTCCGTCAATTTTGGCAAGAGAATTTATGAGTTCCTCGGCGATTCCATCACTGAAATATTCATTATCGGCATCATTGCTCATATTAACGAAGGGCAAAACGGCAAGTTTATTTTTCGCTTCAGATTTCCTGATTTTCACGTCAGTCCGATTTGGTACTGTGAGACCTTCATTAATGATCGCGAAAATCTCCACTGGTCTGATAACATTTTTTAATTCAAATAAACCCATCGAAATAGTATTAACCTGCGGTTGGTTCTTTATTTCGTCGAACACTCTATCTGAAATAAATACTGAACCGGCTACAGCAGAAGATTCTATCCTCGATGCAATATTCACTCCATCACCATAAACGCCACTGTCATCGATGCTGACATCTCCGATATGTATACCAATCCGGAGTGGTACCTGAGGATCTTTACGAAACAACAACTGCATTTCCAGGCCGGCATTCACGGCATGAATCGCACTGGAGAAAATACTAAGTGTACCATCACCATAATACTGAATAATCTTACCCCCATGATCAGCCATGGTTTTTTCAAAAACTTCCCTATGCCTGGTCCGACGTACGATGGCCTCCTGCTCATTTTTCTGCATGAGAGCGGTATATCCTTCCATGTCGGTAAACATGATAGCAGCTAATTGGCGGATGGCATCCATGATCGCTTACAGGGTTTTTAAAGATTAATTTTTCGAAATTGTTGCATGAACTCGGTAAAGTCGGCCATAGCAAAATGCTCTTTTATCTTTCCATTTTCAATACGGTCAATTGATATACCCACCAGTTGAATCCCGTTGCCTGATCCGGCCATTCCGAAAAATTCCGCAGCATGCGTGCCTGAGCAGAACCAGTGTGTAACCACCCTGTTGCCCTCTGCCAGTTGCTCCTTTATGATCAACTTCAGATCCGGGCATGCATTCAAAAAGGCTTTATCAAAATTCAACCATTTTTCCCTGTCATGACCTCCACCCATGGTGTGGTTTACAAGGTCGGTGTCGACAAAATCATAAAATGATTTGTCCAGATTCTTTTGGTTGTAACTCTCATAAAAATTACGTGCAACCGTCTTTAAAATTGAGTGTTCCATAAACAACAGGGTTTTATTTTTTTGCAAGGTTATTTTTATACTTTTTAAACTTTGAAACAGGTGCAGCTGTATCAGACTTAAAAGGAAAGTAATCTAACACATCATATTTCCATATGTTGGTCGGAAATATCACCACCAGATTGGCTGTTTTTTTTCCTAAGTTTTTGAATGCATGTGGAACACCAGCAGGAATATTAACGATATAAGGACCTTTCAGGGTAAACAAAGTATCGTTTAAAGCATAAAGTATCTCTCCTTCCAGCAACACATGCGATTCCTCCCCTTCATGAGAATGCATAGGAGGTGCGCCATTTGGGAACGTTTCCGTTATGCCAATGGTAAGATTGTTATAACCATTCCGCTGCCCTTCCATAACGTGTACATATTCGCCGGGCCCGGGGTTGATGACGGGCAAATTTTCGACTTTAGCAATGTAGTCGGTATAATATTTCATTTTCGGCGCTTCAAATGGCCCGGGAACTGTTCGTCTTTCCAATACCTTCAACTGATGATGTTGTGCATTCAATGCTCTTATGATTGAATCCGGAATAATCTTATTTTCTTTAACCAGGTTAAGTATTGAATATATTTCCTTTGTCTTATCAGCAGAAGCAATGGAAGTGTTGTCACCTGTTTTATTGCCGGCACTGTCGTCTTTTTTATTATTTGAACAGGAGATCATAGACAGGCCAATCATCATCATCTTCAATATTGATTGTATTGAAATGCCGTATTTCATTTTCCTTTCTTTAAGTCGTTAATTAAATTATGAACCGGGAATATAGAAGGCTGGGCAGGCGTGCCCCCTACTTTAACCAGTACCGGCAGCATCACTGCCCCAAAAGCGTTAAAGTGAGCTTCGCTTTCCCAGATGTCGCATACAAACATACCCTCACCGTCCGGCGCTGCTACATGAAACAATAGTCCCGGATAACTGGCCTTGCGCAAAGGCTCGGTTTCTGCAAGTATGTTGTTGTACTGTTCAACAGTTAAATGCGAAAAGTTGAAATTGACCACGATGTTGTTCATTTTTTTAGATTTAAGGATGAAAGATTAATTTTTATCGGCCATCATTGCTTCCATATCTTCAGCAGTTGGCCCGTATATCTGAGGATTTCTTACTCCCATATTCCTGTAATAAGTGCTCAACTGGCCGCGATGATGAATGATATCAAACATCATCATCCAAAACATACTGCTCATTGGATAAGAAAATAACCTCGTTCCATCAAGATAAAACTCGACGATTTTTTCATCCCAGGTTACATCATCCGTAGCATGTAGTTTTTCAACCAGCAGCATGGCATATTTTTCAAAGTAGACCGCAGCATCTTCCGTAGAATTAAAAGCTTTACCGGTTACTTCAGCTGCTATAAACCTATCTGTTGCATTGCAAATGGATTCTGCATGTGGAAGCATATGCCCGATGATTTCTGCAGCCGACCTTGCTTTTTCGTTACAGCGGTATGATAATTTTGAGCTATCTGAGGGGAGTGCCCTTACCGCACCAACAGTTTTTTTCATTTCTGATAGCCAGGTTTGGATAAAAAATTCTTTGTTTGTCATTTTGAATGGTTTTTTGGTTCAGAAATTCTTGCGATAGTTTAAGAATTATACAATCCGGATGATTACTCCGATGTTGTATAAAATTCAATTTTCGGTTTTCCCACCACTCCTGCACCCGACATTAATTTTTTCTTTTCTTCGGAAAAAATAGAAGCTTTTGCCTGCTGCATGTCCTTAACATCGAAAACTAGTGTGACGATGTCAGGATTTTCAATGCCGCGACCCAATGCCACATCGATAAGACCCTGGCTTGCCCTGTTCGCTGTGCCTTCATTATCAAAAACTTTTAGCCAGGCCTCAAAGTCCTTTACTCTGTGAGTTACCCGCACCCACTGTTTTTCTTTTGCGTCCGGGTTGAATCTTATTACATGAAAAAACTGAATCTCAGGTTTTGACACTACCCCTGCTTTTGTCATTACTGCCTTTAACCTGGGATCTGCTCCGAAGTCTTTTCCTTTCTGAACATCTGATGTCTTCAATGCTATAAGAATATTATTGGGGTTATCAACGTTTCTGCCTACGACGATATCCTCCAGCCCACTGGCTCTGCGTGAGGTTGAATCGGTGTTAAAAAGAGGTCTCCATTTGTCGTAGTCTTTTACTGTATGCGATATTTCCATCACATCAAACGGAACAAAAGCTGCAGCCGGGGGTGGAACGGCTATCGATGTTGCTGAGTCACCAACAGTTGCTGATGTATCTTCTTTTTTTGCAGCATTTTCGTTGCAGGAAAATAGTACTGCACTGAAGCACAATGCAAGTAATTGCTTTAAAGCGGGGCTGTTCTTTTTCATTGTTTATTTGTTTTTAATTGGTTCACAGTAAACCTACCAAACATACATATTGCTTAACCCCTGGTCAGGACGAACGAGGCCTTTGGTTGTCCGAATGAGGGATTTATTTACCGGGACGGAAGCGGCAGTTACCTATCAGGCTACTTTCGCTGATTTAAAATCAAAATAGAAGGAAGTACCATTTTTTATCTCCTCTTTCATAGAGCCGTTCAGTTGTTGCGTGAGAAGCGAAATCAGTTGTCCGCCGAAGCCTGTGCCCTGGGTCAGTCCCGACTTACCAACTCCATTGTCCGAAACTTCAAGATGCAAAATGCCACCGGCTAATTTTTCAAGCTTTATGCGCACTGATCCATTTTGGTTATTTGGGAAAGCGTATTTCAGGGTATTAGTCAGCAACTCATTTACTATAAGTCCCAGTGGCACCGCCGTGTCAATATCAACATTTAATTTTTCCATGGCAAGTTCAATACTTACTCTCCCTTCAGCACCAAAGGAATCAAGTATACTCTCACTCAGGTTGACGAAATAATCTCTCATCTCTATCGCCCCGAGATTCTCACCCTGGTATAATTTCTGGTGCACAATGCCAATGGAATGTACCCTGTTTTGGCCTTCCTGCATCGCCTGTCTGGTATTGGGGTCATCTATCCTGGCCCCTTGTAGTGCGAGCAGGCTGCTCACCACTTCAAGATTGTTTTTTACACGATGGTGAATTTCTTTTAAAAGCAATTCATTTTCTGCATTTTTGGCTGCCAGTAATTTATTGCTTTTACTTCGGTTTCTAAGGCTGCGATAGCCCAGTATAAGAGATGCTGCCAGCAACACCGCGACGCCTATACTCAGCCACTGGACTTTTTCCTGTTGCGTGATCAGATTTTGTTGTGCGAGGATAGTTGCTTCTTTTTTTTCTGTCTGGTATTGTGTAAGTAGCCTCGTCATCGCCGTGTCCCTTTTTACAGAAGCCACACTATCCCGCATCATGAGTGCCATTTTTTGATACTCCAAAGCCGGTTTATAATCTCCCAGTTTTTCGTAGATAGTGCTTACGTGCTCATAGTTTTCCGTAAGATTGGTTACGTCACCATTTTTTTCCTGCAGCCGTACTGTTTCAAGCTGGTATGCTAATGCGTCTTTATAATTGCCCATCAGCATATATACTTCGCCCAGATTAGCAATGGCGGACGAAAGTCCCTGGGCGAAATTAGTCGCCTTCGAAAGAGCTAATGTCTTATTATAATCTTCAAGCGCCAGCTGGTATCGTCCAAGATGTTTCAGCGCGTTACCACGGCTGTTGAGAAACGGCGCTGTTGTTCTGGGAGCAAAATTGAGTGAACGCGCGAGATCAAGTGTTTTATTATAGTATTCCAGTGCCTGTTTATCATTTTTCATAGCGATGCTAACATTGCCACCATTAAACATGGCATAAACCAGCTGTTCTTTAAGATTATTTTCTTCACTTACTGCGATTGATTTTTTTGCATAGTCCATCGCTTCCGGAAGTCTACCCTGGCGGGTCAGACCATCCGACAAGCGTTCATATGCACCGGCGATACCAACTTTATCATCCAGCTCTTCCATGATCCGCAATCCCTTCAGATCCTCTGCCATGGCCTTTTCAAAGTCGCCTTTTCTTTTATGAACCCATGCGAATTTAAATGCTATTGTAGCCTGCCCTGCCCTGTTATTATCTGCTATATATCCAGCGCTGGCTTTTTCATAGCAAATATTGGCTGAATCCAGTTGCAGAAGATTTGCGTGCATTCTTCCCTGTGTCTCGTACAATTTTGGCAACCAGTTTTTATTGCCTGCTTTATCAGCTAATATTACACCCTGCCTTGCATACTCAAGGGCCTTACGTATGTCCATAGCCATAGCTGATGTGGCCAATTGATTTAACAACGAAAGTTTTACGGTATCAATTCTTTCTACGGCCAGAAGTTGCAACAAGCTATCATAGGCTTTGTGCTGCCCGTAAACAACCTGTGTGGCAAATAACACCAGGAAACAGATCTTTTTCATATCAGATGATATTTATTTGAATACTGATTCTTACAATGTCTGGATGCGCTGCAGCAACTGCTCCTTCAGGCCTGCGCTCAGTGGTATTGCTTTCTGAGCAATGATCACATGACTTTCTGCGACTTCATCAATATGTGACAGGTTAATAATATAGGAACGGTGTGTACGGAGAAAAATGCGGGCGGGTAATTTCTCTTCGATTGTTTTAAGGGTAATGGAAAGAAGGTATTCCTTGTTCCTGGTAAAGATGCGGCAGTAGTTGCGATCCGCCTCGATGTACAAAATATCGGCAACAATGATTTTTATCATCTTTTCCCGGTGCCGGACAAATATCCGGTCACTTAGAATAAAAGGTCGCTCATCATCCGAACTGTCTTCTTTCTGAATGCTGGTTTCATTTTCAACCATGCGGCTGATAGCAAGTTCAATAGCTCTTTGTAAATCGAGTTGCCTGTATGGTTTTGAAATAAATGCGTGAGGTTTCGAAACTTTGGCGCGGTTAAATGTGGCTTCATCTGCATTCGCCGTGAGGAAAATAATGGGAATATTAGCCAGTTTCTGAATCTGAATAGCCGTTTCTATACCATCTAATTTGCCTTTAAGATTGATATCGAGCAAGACGATATCGGGTCTGTTTTCTTCCACATGAATGATCGCTTCTTCTCCACGAGGTAAGATGCCGGTTACTTCATAGCCAAGGCCGGTTAATTGCATCGAAATTTTCGCACCGATAATCATCTCGTCCTCGACAACAAGGATTTTAATCAGCGTGTCCATCAATGGGTTATTAGGGTTAAAGTATTCGTTATAACCGGGCACTGCAGCATCAGTTAACGTCTTCCAGTGGGTGCCTACAGATAAATGTACCAATTCTGGTTGAAAGCGACCTCCTTTTAGATTGCTATTATTTTATTAGCCCGTAAATGGCATTTGTTTTGGAACAGGGAAGTTTTTATGAGGCGGAAAAAGATGCACTGTCATTTAATTAATCATTGCGCATTATTAAACTCTACAATATGCCTATATAATTTATTTTCAGATTCAAATTGATCCGTAAGAACAATCCGTAGAGTTTCATCTCTGATCTCCATTGATTGCAAAGAGGTATAATAATTCAATACTTTAAGGATGTCATCCTGACAATGTGATAAGATAGCCTTCCTTTTTCCGGCTACATCATCTTCAATCGAAGCTATCGGCCTATCAATCACACCTTTCGGAATTTCGACTTTCTTTTCATCATTTTTTTCTCTTATGTCTTTATCATGGGACAATTCTTTTCTATAATGAATTAATTCATTTCTGCATTTAGTACTTTCTTCTACAATTCTTTCAAATATGGCTTTCATATCTCCTTTCAGGTTTAAAGCCTCATGAAGAATTTTTTTGTAATCCCTGATATTTACTTCGTGCAAAGAAATTAATCTTTCAACGGCGGCCATCTCTGGCAAAATACTGTTCATGGAAATAGTTTATTTTTTAAGATAAAATTCCAAAATACTGTGCCATGATATGGGCATTCCTATAGTATGTTCACTATTGAATAAAACAATGGTTTATAAACACTCGTGGCGGCCGAAACAAAGTGTAGCGAAAATTCCATACTACTTGGCAGGTTCTTTGCGGCAATAAAGCTGGCGCATGTTCGTACCGGCTTTGGCGAAATAGTTCTAAAGTCTATTTGTAATATCAGACTATGAGAAATTATATCGATACCGCTGAACAAATTAAACAGCGCCATACTTTGGCTGATTCCATTCGTGCCAGGGGCATAAAGGATGCTGAGGTACTTCAGGCCATTCGAAATGTGCCCCGGCATCTGTTTCTTCCCGCCGACAAGCAGAATAAAGCATATGTAGACAAGGCTTTTCCGATTGGATACGGGCAGACCATTTCACAACCTTATACCGTGGCGTATCAAACCGAATTACTTGCTGTTAAACCTGGCCACAAAATTATGGAGGTTGGTACAGGCAGCGCCTATCAGGCGATTGTGCTGGTAGAAATGGGGGCAAAGGTTTACACGATAGAGAGGCAAAGAAATTTTTACGAGAAAAACCTGCAGTTTAGTTATTTACGCAATTTTCCAAATCTTCATTTCTGTTTTGGTGACGGTTATCTTGGCTGGCCGTCCATGGCTCCGTTCGACAGGATATTGATCACTGCAGCCCCACCAGAGGTTCCTATCGGATTGACGGATCAACTTGTGATCGGTGGGCTAATGGTTGCACCTGTAGGCCATCGGGGTCTGCAAAGAATGATGCGGATAACCCGCCAACATGATGGTCTTAAACAGGAAGTTTTCGATCATTTCTCTTTTGTTCCTATGTTGCCCGGAAAACACGGATAATAGATTATTTTAAATTTGCAAACAACAGATTGATCTCTGCAAACTGAGCATCTAAGTTGTGTCTATTTTTACATAATAAAAAATAGAGAAAGATGAAGAACAAAACAAAGATAGCGCTGGTAACAGGCGGAAGCCGCGGACTTGGCAAAGACATGGCTATCAGACTTGCTGAAAAGGGTATAGATGTTATTCTTACTTACCACACGAAAATGGAAGACGCTCTTAACGTTGTGAAGCAAATTGAACAGACGGGAAAAAAGGCAGCCGTTCTTCGGTAAAATGTTGGTGATATAAAAAGTTTCGATTCTTTTTTTGAACAGCTGAAAGATGTTCTTAAAAATACATTTGACACTGATCGATTTGCCGCAGGATATTGGTGGCGTTGTCGCTTTTCTATGTACGGACGATGCCGGTTGGATCAATGCTCAGCGTATCGAAATATCTGGTGGCCAGAGTATCTGATTTTATATCCTGTCGGTTATTTATTATTGGTAAATACTCTCCCGGAAATGAAATCACAGCAAAGATTCAAAAATTAAAAATACGCCGATGGCAATTAATCCCCAGTATACATATTTAAAAAACGAATTATCCTTTAACCTGTGATTCAGATATCGGCCTAAAAATATTGCCGGGATCGCTGCAGGTAACGAAATCAGAAAATGATTCAATACAACACTATTTAAAAGGCCCTTGTAGAAATAGCCAACTATACCAATAAAACTTGCCGGCAAAAAATATGCTTGTAGTGTAGCCCGGAATTGTTTTGCGCTCCATTGACGCATATTACCATAGACAACCAGGGGCGGGCCATTTATTCCATAAGCTCCTCCAAAAATTCCTGAGAAAAATCCACAGATAAAAAGCCATAGAATACTGTCCTTTTGTAGTTTAACACTGGATTTCCCGAATAAGGCATAAAACGAATAGAAAATAATTAGTGTGCCTAGCCCTATTTTTACAACCATTTCACTTCCGTATGTGAGCACGACAACCCCGATAGGTATGCCTGGTAGAGCAAATATTATCAACCATTTTGCACTGTTAAGATGGATTTTTTTATGGTCCTGAATAACCACAACCAGTGCAATGAAAACAGACAAAAGAACAGATAAAGGAACAGCAACTTCAATAGGCATGAAAAGAATAAACAGCGGAACAGCAATTAAAGACTCTCCGAATCCAAACGTTGACCTGATCAATGTAGCGGCAAAACTGATGATGAGTATATAAAGAATTGTATGATTCACAAAATAGTTACTGTCATTTATATTTGAAATTACGCTAATTGTTATCGGGAATTTCGCCAGTCTCTATCTGGTTATAAAGAGACGCTTTCCCCGGGCTTCTTCTTGTTGCGAAAGATCAGATTATCGACTGAAAATGTGCCCGCACCTGTGAGAATCAAAGAGATCAGGCCTCCTATGTAAAGCAAAATTATCTCATAGCCGGGAGGACCAAATAATGGTCCGTCAGGAGTTAATCCAATTGTATTGATAGAACTGAATCCGTATTTAAAATGAATAGTAAACATAGCAACAAGCATAGTGGCAATAAGAGGGATAGCCGTAATCGCTACAAAAATGCCTAAAAATATGGCAACCCCGCCTATCAGTTCTATATATGGCACTATTAAGGCATTGATATGTGGGAAGGGTATACCAATTTGGGTTAGCAATTTCTCAAACCCGTTTGTTCCCCGGCTTATTTTAACCCAACCATGCACCATAAATCCATAACCAATTATCAACCTCAAACATAAAGGTGCGAGGTGAAGATAATAGCGCTTTGCAATAAAAAGTCTCATTACTTATAATTTTTAGATTAATTTTTTCGCCAGGTCCAGGCACTAACGGGTCAGATGTGAAAAGCCGTATTTTTTCCCGATTGTAATTAAAGTCAGATATCCGTATTTTCTTTACAAAGTACCATGGAATTCTGATAAGTTGCTTCCGGTTTTAATTTAAAGAAGCGACTGAAATGAGCAGGACTTTCAAACCCCAGTTCATAACCAATTTCCTTTCCTGATTTGTCTTTATAATACGGGCAACGCCGGGCCTCTAAGATAATCCGATTGCGAATAAGACTGGAAGGCGATGGATAATTACAGGGTCCACAGCTTTAAACACCTGAATATATTTAATTGTTGAAGGACAAGATTATAAAAGAGCTACATATATGCAGGTAACTGTTAAATTTGATGATTGTTATATTAGATGATCATCAAAATAAAAACCAAATGGATGCCAATAATTCATTAAACCGGAGAAAGTTTATTTCAGATTGTACCATGGTTTTGGGGTCTGCGTTTATTCTTACCAACCCGCTTGATAGTTTTGCGTCTCCATTTGATATTCAGGCTCTCACAGTGGGACAGATCATGGATCTTTTTGTAAAAGAGGTACCAAATGCTCCTTTCTCAAGTACAGTGGACACGTTAAAGTCGGGTGACAGGGAAATAACCGTAACGGGAATTGTTACAACAATGTTTGCTACCATTGAAGTGATCCGGAAAGCAATTTCCCTGAAAGCAAACTTCATTATTGCTCATGAGCCAACTTTTTATAACCATCAGGATCAAACGCAGTGGCTGGAGGAAGATGAGGTTTACCGCTACAAGGCTGCATTATTGAAGGAAAATAATATCTCAGTATGGCGCAACCATGATTATGTTCATAGCCTGATAACTGATGGCGTAAGAAAGCAGGTAGTTGAACAGCTGGGATGGTCACAATTTGGGAATCCAAATCAACCGGTGTATATATTAAAGCCAGCGCCCGGATTGAAAGAACTTATTGAACATACCAAGAAAAAGTTAGATATACCCATGTTACGATATATGGGTGACCTTAACCAGCGCTGTGAAAAGGTATTGCTGATGCCTGGAGCTGCTGGTGGAATGCCGCAGATACGGGGTATCCGGAATAACAAACCTGATGTTTTGGTTTGCGGGGAAGTAGCCGAATGGGAGACTGCCGAATATGTCCGGGATGCACGGGCAAAAGGTGATAAACTTGCACTGATAGTGATGGGTCATATTGCCAGCGAAGAACCTGGCTCTTTATTTATGTCAAAATGGTTGCAGCAAAAAATCCCGCAAATAAAAACAATACATCTGCCGGCAGGTAACTCATTATCATTTTTATAATATCGTTTGTTTGTCTATGAAATATAGTTTTCTTTGGGCCCTGGCCGTTGCACTCATCTTTTTACAGCTGTTTTGTTTTTCGCCCACGATTAACGGACAGGTAAACGCAGAAGTTGCTCTCCGCAAAGAACTAAGCCAGTACGGGATTACCTGGACTTTCGATAAACCCGCCCGCACCGGCCGTTTCATTACAGGCGATTGGTGGGTACAGGGGCCGGTTGTGATCATAAAAGTGACTCCCGCTTCTGGTCCGGTGGCTAATGATACCATGAAATTAAAACTCAATCGTTGGAATGATACAAGTTTAAAGAATGACACAACACTCCGAAATGGTTCGATGATCGTACTGAAAACCGGTAACAAACAAAGTTACGATTCAAGAGCGGCCGCCTTCAGCAAAGAAGACATCATTAGGTTTCCACTCAAACTTGAGCCGTCTCTTTCTCTTATTTCATCCATCAGTAACGATACTCTTCCGGTTGACCATTTTGCAAAAAACATCATGTGGGAAGGAGAAACAAAGTCTGAAACGGTAATGAAAGCCGCAGCAATATTAACCTGCGTAAAGGACTTGCCTCCTGCAGATGCATTCCGGCCCCCATATGTGGGTATAGAAAAGCCGTTCTTTAAATATAAAGATATACGATGGGACCTTTTGCCGAAATTGTCAGCCGCGGGAAATGTACCATCGTGGGAAGAATTCGAACGTTATTTCCAGCGCCCCTGGATTGACCATCTCATGAGTTGGTCGCAGCAACAGCTAGTTCCAAATGAGAACGGACCGCCTTACGGTCGCGAACATGCGCGGATCGTATCACTGGCTAGTGTGATGGTATCACTTGATGTGCCCAGACAGAAAAAAGAAAAACTTACAATCGGGCTCATTCAAAGAGGTATAGATCTTTACGGTCTTGCCATGGCCGGAGGCCACTGGAACGAAGGTGGTGGACATTCAAGCGGGCGCAAATGGCCGATACTTTTTGCGGGAATCATGCTTAATAAACAGGAATTTTCGAGGCTGCCCGAAACTGCTTTCTTCCAGGAAGACACACAAACCTATTACGGTAAAGGATGGTTCGGTCAAACGGTGTTGTGGCAGATCATTCAGCATCATGGCCCACGATCAGCCTATGAGGAGAAGCGTCCCGAGCAGTGGGAGCAGTGGGATAAAACTTCGGAGAGCTATCGCATTTGTTGTGCGGCCGTGAGCTGGGTGGGCACTGCATTGATTGCACGGCATATGAAAGCGATTAAACTCTGGGATCACGATGCTTTCTTCGACTATGTAGACAGATGGATGCGAAAAGATGATCCTTACGCAGCTGCAAGGAGTGCAAAGGGAAGACCAGAATCGGAAACCACCACCTTTGATCCATTTGTAACGGCCATGTGGAATGCACATCGGAAAGATGCTCCGGAACAACAAAAGGCCGGCAATCCCCGCAAATGGATCTGGGCGGGTTATGAAGGAAAATGGATAGCAAACCCAAAATAATTTTAAACTGGAATAATCCAATCTAATAACCCGAGCCAGAATAATCCGAGCCAAAATATTCCAATCCGGGAGCTTCGGTCCGGATGATTTATCTATTCGGTCCTCAAACTCTTTACAGGATTCTGCATCGCTGCCTTAACCGTATTTGCGCTGATAGTAACCATTGCAATGACCAGTGCCGCCAGCGCTACAAGGCCAAACATCCATAATTGTATCTGTATACGATATGGAAAATCCTCCAACCACGTATTCATAATCAACCATGAAACAGGTGTGGCTATCAGTACTGAGATGAGGACCAGCATTAAAAAATCCTTTGAAATAAGCAGCGAAATGCTTCGGACACTTGCGCCCAGAACTTTTCTGACTCCAATCTCTTTTACCCGTTGTTGAATAATCAACAATACCATCGCAAGTAATCCCATACAAGACAGCAGGATCGATACTCCCGCAGCGATGCTGAAAATAATAGACATCGTCTGTTCTTCTTCATACCAACGATTAACATTTTCGTCTATATATGATCCCCGGAACTCTACACCGGGCTCGAGAACAGCCATTTCTTTTTTGATGCTGCCCATTGCAGCAACCAGGCTCTTTGATGATGTTTTGACAAAACAATAATTTATTCTATCGCCTTTATTCATATTCAAAGTTAGAGGCTGTAATGCTTCCCGCATGGAATACAAATGAAAATCCTGGAATATTCCAACTATGTGCCATGGCGGAGTAGCACTATCACTTCTTAGAGTTTTTCCAACCAGATTCTTGTCATTAAATTGTTTTGCCAACGATTCAGAAATTAATACATTTTGAGTACTGTCACCCGCAAACGACCGGTCGAAGTCACGTCCTTCGGTCATCTTCAGTCCGAGCGTTTTCGTGTAGTCATAATCAACGGAAGCAATATCCGTATGTATATCCTTTCCCTCATATTCAAAATTAACAGTACTTTTGCTACTTCTTCTATCCATCCCCTTACCAATATTATTACTGCTTCCCGTAATAGAAACAATACGTGGATCCGATGCCATTCTGTTTCTGAATTTCTCAATAGTTTCCCTGCCTTTCTCAGGATTTGAAAGCGGCACGCTGATGAGGTAATCTGTTTCAATACCCAGATCGGCATTCTGAAGGTGCTGGAACTGGCGGTAAATAATAAACGTACAGCTGATCATGATACAGGCAATCGCAAACTGAGCAACAATCAGTGAATTTCGTAAAATGCTTTTTCTTTTAATCGTTACGTTTCCCTTGAGTGTTTCAACCACCCTGAACTTCGTCATTATCAACGAAGGATATCCGCCCGCGATCAGCGAAACCAGCAACAGTAGTGCAAGACCTATAAGAAGAAAATCCGGCTTCCAGATAATGGAAGTGAAGGAAATATGCAGACTTATACGTTTGGAAACTGCTTCGATAATAATATTTACAAGTGCCAGAGAAAGAATAAAAGATATCAGACATACAATAAAGCTTTCACTCCAGAACTGGGCGAACAGTTTGCTTCTGGCTGCACCCAGACATTTTCTTACTCCTATTTCCTTTGTTCTGGTAAACGCATTGGCCAGGTTAATATTGATGAAATTAAAACTGGCGATCAGAATGATCAGCAATCCTACAATCAGTATCGTATAGATTTCTGATGGGTTCACTGCCCTGTGTCCATTGACCCTTGTTGAAAAATGTACTTCATCAAGGGGCAATAGTCTTGTGGCAAAAACATCGCCCCGTTTATCAGGTTTGGCTCCACTTGCCTCAAGGTCGGTGTACCAGCCGGGAACATGTCTTTTATTGATCTGTTTTAATTCGTCCTCTGCCTGTAGCTGAGTTGCTCCTTTCTTTAACTGTACGTACACCAGATGGCTTGAGTTCACCAGGTTGTTTTTGTTTTTGGCATAATCACCCAGATTCTCAAAGCGGGTAAGGATACTGAACTTAACACTGGAATTATTTGGAACATCTTTTAGTACAGCGCTCACCGTTAGATCCTGCAACTCTGAACCCGTTTCTACCTTTACTGTTTTACCGACCGGATCTTCATTGCCGAATATTTTTTTTGCCGATTCTTCTGTGAGAACAAGATCCGTAAGATCTGACAGTGGATTCGGCTTGGCAGACTTCACGACAGCAAAGCTGAACATGTTAAGAAAGTCCGCATCCACCATGTTTACAGGTATGTTGAGTTGCTTTTCACCATAAACAATTCTGCTTCCTCCGCTTATAATTCGCGTTATTTTTTCAATAGCCGGTGCTTCTGCCTTAAAAATCGGCGCATGCGCATAGTCGAACTGGTTATTGATCTGTTCGCCATCCTTTTTATTTAACATCTGGTAAGCCTGGTAAAGCCTTTTCCTGTTGACATGAAATTTGTCGGCGTTCAATTGCCAGTAAACAAACATCAGTACAAGTATTCCAATGGTGAAACCGACGATCATACCACCGATATTGATAGAGGTGTAAAGCTTATTCTTAAATAGATTTCTCCAGGCTATTTTGAAATAATTAGTAAACATTGGCCGATGTTATATTTGTTATTGGAAATACGAACTGTTCCCGATGCCGGAATCACCGGCGCCGGGAACAGTTGTGCCAACAAAAATGCCAGTTTACATTCTGCTCTTAATCAACAATATAGAGATCTGTTTTTAACTCAAACTGTGCGCTTTTATAACCGTATTGTCCGGTTTTATTACACTGGTCAGCGGCCGGAAACAGCAGTTACATATATCCCATCTACCTTTCGCATGATCCTTAGTGGATTATCTTCCTTCAGTGCATCGGGCAAAAACTCATCCGGGCAATCCTGGAAACACACGGGCCTTACAAATCTTTTGATAGCTTCTGCGCCAACAGAGGTTGACCTTGCATCAGAGGTTGCGGGGAAAGGCCCGCCATGGATCATTGCCTGACCAACCTCGACACCGGTCGGGACATTATTGAAGATCATGCGGCCCACTTTTCCGGTTAATACATCGATACAGTCATCGAATTGCTGAATATCGGCATTAGTACCGAATACGGTACCTGTTAATTGTCCATGTAAAGAGTTTAGCGCCTGCAACAATTCGTCTTGATCACTGCACTTAACGATCATCGAAGCCGGGCCAAACATTTCATTTTGTAATTCAGGATTAGATATAAAATCAGTAGCACTCACCTCGAGCAATGTTACACTTCCTTTAAAACTATCACTGGCGTCTTTCCCAACCAACAAAGTGCGCACACCATTAGTCTGAATAATTTTTTCTCTGCCGGAATAATAACTCTTACAAATGGTTTTGTTAAGCATTGTCGCCTCCGTAACCGCCGATAAAGCAGATGTCAGCTGTGCAATTAAATCAGCCGTTTCATCACTATCAATAACAAATAACAAGCCGGGGTTCGTACAGAACTGTCCGACTCCTAAAGTAATAGAACCCGCTAATTGCGCAGCTGTCTTCTCTCGCGACTCCGCAATTTTCTGAGGCAATATCAATACCGGATTGATGCTGCTCATTTCTGCATATACCGGTATCGGAACATCTCTGCCTGCAGTGGCAGTTCTATATAAAGCCATACCTGCATTAAATGAACCCGTAAAACCTATCGCTTTAATAGCCGGATGTTTTGCCAGAACCTGACCAAGCTTGCCACCTTCTCCTATCAGAAACGAAAACACTCCATCGGGCATTCCGGTCTTCTTTGCAGCAGTGTCAATAGCAGCAGCAACCAAAGCGTTTGTTCCGAGATGAGAGCTATGTGCTTTCACAATTACAGGACAACCGGCTGCTAATGCAGAAGCAGTATCACCACCAGCCGTAGAGAATGCAAATGGAAAATTAGACGCCCCAAAAACAACAACAGGTCCAACCGGTAATAACATTTTTCGTAAGTCCGGTGCGGCCAGAGGTTTGCGTTCGGGCTTAGCTGTATCGATAACCGCCTCTACCCAGGAACCCTCCCTTAACAATGCAGCAAACATTTTCAATTGATTGATCGTCCTCCCACGCTCTCCTGTTAATCTTGCTTCAGGTAAACCTGTTTCCAACATTGTCCGCTGTATCAATGGGTCTCCGATAGCTAATATTTCATCTGCAATGGTATCAAGGAACAGAGCTCTTTTTTTAGACGGGACTTTTCTATATACCTCAAATGCTGTCACCGCTTTTCTAATGGTTGCTTGTACTTCTTCATCCGTGGCAAGTGCAAATTCTTCCGGCAGATATTCCTGATTAATCGTACTGAATACTTTCATGCTTAATTATTTAATGTCTGTTGCGTTATTGTTTTGTTTGAGTAATTGTGTATCTGAATTACAGTTTAACTGAGTAATTGTTTAATTCAGTAATTGTGCTTTCTAACAATTGTTTTATTTGAACAATGTTATTAATGCAGTTAGTAAAGATCCGCAAAATAAAATTACCTGATGAGTTTGCAAAAATAACACGAAGGGTGGTTTTCACCTATTCCTGTATTAATAGTTTATATGCAGATATTAACTGCATCAGGCCACATCATTAATTAAAAAAGATTTCGCCGCTTTCATTTAATTGGTCAATCACCGGATTTTCACCATTTTTATCTTTCACTTTCCAAATTTTAACCACTTACTCAAATCGCTTGAATTTTACAGAAACATTAATATATTCGTATTCAACCTTGTTTCCTGTAGTTCAACAAAGGGTAATAAAACTAATCATATTGCATGGAAATGGAACTTTTGCATGATGAAAAAATGAGTGGTTTGGCCATAGGCAGCCGGATAAAAGCGTTACGTGTCAATCAAAAGCGAACTTTACAGGAAATTGCTGATGCCTGCGATTTGTCGAGGGGCATGATATCTAAAATTGAAAATAATAAGACGGTGCCTTCGGTAGCGGCCCTGGTAAAAATTGCCAAAGCACTTGGAACAAACATTTCCAATATCCTGGAACAGGATGGATGGGTGAACGCGATTCATACCACCCGCAAAAAAGCATCAGAAAAT
>Ga0193752_1001009_pt1 | contig 24742 bp, 22 predicted proteins | sample H1c1metaG_FD_144924 | JGI IMG/M metagenome (GOLD analysis project Ga0193752, IMG submission 144924) | Soil microbial communities from a riparian zone of the East river system, Colorado, United States - H1c1 | ecosystem: Environmental > Terrestrial > Soil > Riparian zone | place: USA: East River...
TGCGGCCATGACCCACGATCTCGTCGCCGCGCGCGCGTACCGCGGAGACGAGGTCGGGCGCGTAGTCGTACATCGCGCTATTGACCAGCGCCGCCATGGGCAGCCCGAGCGCGTCGAAAGCGTCGAGCAGATACCAGGCGCCGACGCGATTGCCGTAATCGCGCCAGGCATAATTCAGCACGTCGGGGTGAGGCCCGCCCGGCACCAGCTCGGCACCGAGGCCCTCGCCGAAATGGAAATGCTCGAGGTTGAGGGCGAAATAGACCGCCAGCCGCCGGCCGTTCGGCCATACGTAGTCGGGACGGCCGCGCAGCGGCGAATAACCGTAGCGTTCGTGGGAAATGAGCTTCATGACCAAATCGTAGCGTCGGAGCGACCGATGGGCTACGGTCGCGGCTCGATCAAGAAGCCGCAGCTCAAGCAGCGGACGGATGTCAGGGAGGATAGCGTTGACGGCAATTGACGCTGCGGCGGTGCCGGAGTCGGGAGAAGTCGTGCGTTCCAGGCGTCACTGGATGGCGCCGCTATGGGTCGCCTTTCTGCTCGCCGTGCTGATGTTTCTCGTCATCTATCCGCTGCTCATGCTGCTGTTCGGGGCGCTGAGCGATTCCAATCCGGTGATCGACGGCTTCGGCTCCTTCCGCCCCTCGATCGTGCATTTCCTCAATGTCCTCGCCAACGAGAATGTACGCGACGCCTTCTACAACGCGCTGATCGCCTGCGGCGGCGGCACGGCGCTCGCCGTGGTGATCGGTCTGGCCTTCTCGTGGATCGTCGTGCGCACCAACACGCCGTGCAAGCGCTTCATTGCCGGCGCCAGCATGATCCCGTTGTTCGTTCCACCACTGGTGGCCGGCGTCGCCTGGGGCATTCTGGGCTCGCCGAAGACCGGCTTGCTCAACACGGTCTTCAAGTGGATCGGCATCGATTTCCGCGTCGATTTCTATTCGATGTCCGGCCTGATTCTGGTCTTCGGCATCTATTACGCGCCCTATGTCTACATGTTCACCGCCTCGGCGCTGCGCAACATGGACCCCAGCCTCGAGGAAGCCTCGGAAGTGGCCGGTGCCAGTGCCTTCGCTACGCTGTTCACGGTCACCTTTCCGCTGATAGCGCCGGCGATCCTGGCCAGCACGTTGCTCGCCTTCGTGGTCATGCTGGGTATCTACGGCGTGCCGGCGGCGCTGGGCGCGCCGGCCAACATCTCCGTGCTCACCACCTACATCTTCAAGCTTACCGCCTGGAGCCCGCCGCTCTACAACACGGCCGCCGCCGTCGCCATCCTGCTGATGGTCGTCACCGCGCTCTTCGTATGGGGGCAGCAGAAAATCCTGTCGGGCCGCAGCTTCGCCACCGTGGCCGGCAAGGCGTTCCGTCCGCGCAGCCTCGATCTCGGGCCGTGGCGCTGGTTCACCTTCGGCATCGCGTCGATCTATCTGGCCGTCGTTGTCGTCTTGCCGACGGCGGCGCTGTCGATCGCGGCCTTCCGTAAATTCCTCTTCATCCCCAATCTCGACAGCCTGTTCGACGCGCGTCAGTACAGCTGGGTTCACTTCAACAGCGTGTTCGACAACCCGCTGACCATGCGGTCGATCTGGAACTCCCTCGAGGTTGGCATCCTCACCGCCGTGATCGGCGGCGCACTGGCTTTCGCCATCGGCTACACCATCCACCGCACCAACGTTGGCGGTCGCAAGGTGATCGATCTCGTATCCACACTGCCGGTCGCAGTGCCGGGCCTGGTCGTCGGCGTCGCTTATCTATGGGCCTGGATCGGCTTGCCGGGCGGCCTCTACGGTACGATCTGGATTCTCGTTCTGGCCTTCGTCGCCCGCTTCATACCCGACACCGTGAAGGCGCTCTCGACCTCGTTCCTGCAGATCCACAAGGAACTCGAGGAGGCCGCGTGGATCTGCGGCAAGGGGATGCTCGGCACCATCCGCACCGTCATGCTGCCGCTGGCACGGCCGGGCGTGGCGGCGGCCATGACCCTGCTGTTCGTGCTGTCCATCCGCGAGTTGGGCTCGTCGCTCTTCCTGTACACCAGCGACACCACGGTGATGTCCGTGTTGCTGCTCGACTACTATGAGGGCGGCAACACGGGCAAGACCGCCGCGTTCAGCCTGGTCCAGACGGCCATCCTCGCGGTGCTGCTGGGCGTCACGAGCTGGCTATCGGCCGGGGCGGCGCAGAGCACCGCGCGCACTGGATAACAATCGAAAAAAATCGGAGGAAACAGACAAATGAGAAAATCGACGATTTTTGCCGCGGCAATCGCCGTGGCTGCCGCCTTCGGCGGTCCCGAGGCGAAGGCGCAGGACGAGTTCGGTTCCAAGGAGCTGATCGCGGCGGCCGAAAAGGAAGGCCAGCTCACCTACTACACGGCGAACTTCGCCGAGACCGAGCAGGAGGTCATCAAGGCCTTCAACAAGCGCTTTCCCAAGATCAAGGTCTCCATGGTGCGAGCGCCGGGCGGCCAGCTCATCACCCGCATCAAGACCGAGGCGGCGGCGGGCAAGCTCGCGGCCGACGTCGTCGACCATTCCGACCGCGGCCTGATGAAGGAGCTCGAAGACCTCTTCATGGACTACGCGCCGCCCAACGCGGCCGACTATCGGCCCGATGCGCTGGTCTCGCCGAAATTCTGGCCCGGCGTCACGCTGGGCTGGGCGATCGCCTACAACACCGCACTGGTGAAAAACGCACCCAAGACCTGGATGGATCTCACCAAGCCCGAATACAAGGACAAGCAGATCGGCCAGGTGGTCGGCCCGTCCGGCGGCACGACGTGGACGCGCGTGATGTTCGAGCGCCAAGTGCTCGGTGAGGACTATTGGACCAAGCAGGCCGCGCTGGGCATTGCACTCTATCCCTCGGGCGCGCCGCTCTCCGACGCGCTGGTGCGCGGCGAGGTCTCCATCGCGCCCCTGCTCTACAACATCATCTACACCAAGATCGTCGAGGGTGCGCCGGCCGAGGCGATCTTCGCGCCCGAGGGCGTGCCGATCATTCCCTACGCCGACGGCATCCCCAAAACATCGAAGAATCCCAATGCGGCCAAGCTGTTCATGAACTGGCGCCTGTCGAAGGAAGGCCAGGCCTTCGCCATCAAGTCGCTCGGCAACATCACGTCGCTGAAGGAGCCGCCGGCTTTCCCGAAGGGCTGGGACCCCAAGCTGGTCAAGGTCTGGGTGCCGAAATTCGACGAGTTCGAGAAACTGCGCGAGCCTTGGCTCGGCCAGTGGAACAAGACCTACGGCTACCGCCAGTGAGCGCAGCGCTTCATATCGAGGCGCTGGTCAAGCGCTTCGCAACCGGCAAACCGGCCGTCGACGGCGTGAGCTTCGACGTGCCGGCGGGCGAGATCGTGGTTCTGCTGGGCCCGTCGGGCTGCGGCAAGACCACGACCTTGCGCTGCGTCGCCGGTCTGGAACATCCGACGGGCGGCAGCATCTCGATCGGCGATCGCCTGGTGTCGGCGCCCGAGCGCGGCATCCTGGTGCCGCCGCGCGAGCGCGACATCGGCATGGTGTTCCAGTCTTATGCGGTGTGGCCGCACATGACGGTGCGCCAGAACGTGGCTTATCCACTCAAGCACCGCCGCGGCAAGGCGGGCGACGTCAACGCCCAGGTGCGCGAGACGCTGGAGCTGGTCGGGCTGGGCGACTATGCCGACCGTCCCGTGGTGTCGCTGTCGGGCGGCCAGATGCAGCGCGTGGCGCTGGCGCGCAGCCTGGTCTACCGCCCCCAGCTCCTGCTGCTCGACGAGCCGCTCAGCAACCTCGACGCCAAATTGCGCGTGCGCCTGCGCGACGAGCTGCGCCGCATCCTCAAGCAGACCGGCATGACCGGCCTCTACGTCACGCACGACCAGGCCGAGGCCGTGGTGCTGGGCGACCGCATCGGCGTCATGCGCGAGGGCAAGCTGCTACAGATGGCCTCGCCGGACGAGATCTACAATCGGCCGGCCGATTCCTTCGTCGCCAATTTCACCGGCGCCTCCAACTCGCTGCTCGGCCGCGTGCTCGGCCGCAGCGGCGAGCGGGCGACCATCGACCTCGGCGCCGCCGGCAAGCTCGAAGCCTGGACGCCGCAGGCCCTGGCCCCGGGCGACGCCGCCCGTGTGGCCCTGCGCGCCGAGAATGTGCGGCTGGGCGAGCGTGGCGCCGTCAACGGCTTCTCCTGCCGGGTGATGGAGCGGCGCTATCAGGGCGTCCAGACGGTCTATGATGTCGAGCTGGGCGGCCAGCGGCTGGAGGCGCTCGAGCTGGGCACCGCCGCACGGCACATGCAGGAAGGCGAAATCGCCCTGACCCTGCCGCCCGAGACCTGCTGGGCTTATCGCGACGAAGGGGCCGCAGCGCACGAATAGGCATTCTTCCTCTTGTGTCCCACCACCCGACTCCTGATATAACCTCCTCGAGAGATCGGTGCGGGCGGAGCAGTCGCCAAACCGGTCAGATCCGGAAGGAAGCAGCCGTAACGAATTCGCTTCGGGTCGTGTCGGTCTCTCACCCGCCAACCTCGTGCGCGCCGCCGCGGGGCGCGGACTGCCCGGGCGCGACGACCGCCGGGGCCTGAAGGGGCCGCGGCGCATCAGCGGGATGGGATACCTCGCCATGCCGGAAGCCGCCGTACCTGGAGCTGTCGATACCGCGCTTCCCTACCGGGTTCTCGCCCGCAAATACCGTCCATCCGATTTCACCACCCTGGTCGGCCAGGAGGCGATGGTGCGCACCCTGCGCAACGCCATCGCCACCGGCCGCATCGCCCATGCCTTCATGCTTACCGGCGTGCGTGGCGTCGGCAAGACGACGACCGCGCGCATCATCGCCCGGGCGCTCAATTGCATTGGCGCCGACGGCAAGGGCGGCCCCACGGTCGACCCCTGCGGCGTGTGCGAGCATTGCAAGGCGATCAGCGAGGACCGCCATGTCGACGTGATCGAGATGGACGCGGCCTCGCGTACCGGCATCGACGATGTGCGCGAGCTGATCGAGGGCGTGCGCTACCGCCCCGTCTCGGCGCGCTATAAAGTCTACATTATCGACGAAGTCCATATGCTGTCGGAGAAGGCCTTCAATGCGCTTCTCAAGACACTGGAAGAGCCGCCGCCCCATGTGAAGTTCGTCTTCGCGACCACCGAAATCCGCAAGGTGCCGGTGACGGTGCTGAGCCGCTGCCAGCGCTTCGACCTGAAACGCGTGCCGCAGGAGACGCTGGTCGAGCATTTCGGAAAGATCGCCGCGGTCGAGCAGGTCGAAATCTCACCCGAGGCACTGGCGCTGATCGCCCGTGCCGCCGACGGCTCGGTGCGCGACGGCCTCTCCATGCTCGACCAGGCGATCGCCCATGGCGGCGGCGTGGTCGATGCCGCGCAGGTGCGCGACATGCTGGGCATGGCCGATCGCAGTCGCGTGCTCGAGTTGTTCGAGAAAACCATGCGCGGCGATTCGGCGGCGGTCCTGGCCGCGGTCGGCGAGCTGCATGACGGCGGCGCCGATCCCGTCGTGGTCCTGCAGGACCTGCTCGAGCTCACGCATTGGGTGACGCGCCTGAAGGTGGCGCCGGAAGCGGCGGCGGGCCTGGCAGACAGCGAGCGCACCCACGGTCTGGCGCTGGCCGGCAAACTGTCGATGGCGTCGCTCACGCGCGCCTGGACCCTGCTGCTCAAGGGATTGCAGGAGACGTTGCACGCGCCCTCGCCGTTGCGCGCGGCGGAGATGGCCTTGATCCGCCTCTGTTACACGACCGACCTGCCCTCGCCCGCCGACGCCATCCGCGCCCTGCAGAACGGTGCCGCGCCCGCCGGGGTGCAGAGCGCTCCCTCGGCTCCACCGCCCCGCGGCGGTGGCGGAGGCAGCGCGGCAGCACGGCTGTCTCCTCAGCCGATCGCGGCTCCGGTTGCCCAGCCGGCCGAGCCGCCGCCGGCGCCGCGCAATTTCACCGAAGTCGTGGCGCTGTTCGAGACCAGGCGCGAGGCACGCCTGGTCCACAGCCTGATGCATTACGTGCACGAGGTTCGCTGCGAGCCCGGCCTGATCGAATTCCGGCCCGAACCGCAGGCGCCGACCGATCTGGCGGCCAAGCTCAGCGAGCTTCTGAGCAGATGGACGCGCCGGCGCTGGATCGCGTCGGTGTCGTCGGCCGAAGGCAAGCCGACGCTGACAGCCCAGAAGGCTGCCAAGGCCGGCGATCTGCGCAGCGAAGCCGAGAGCCATCCGCTGGTCCAGGCCATCCTGAAGACCTTTCCCGGCGCCAAGCTGGATGCCGTGCGGCGACGCGGCGAAAATGCCGCTTCGCTGGTCGCCGGTCTTGCCGTCGAAGAAGAGCCGCCCCCGGCTGAGGACTATCCCGTCGACGACATTCCCGAGAGTGATTTCTGATGTTCGACAAACTCAAGGATCTAGGTGGCCTGATGCAGCAGGCCCAGGCCATGCAACAGAAGATGCAGGAGCTGCAGAGCGTGCTCGAAGGGCTGGAGATCACCGGCACCTCGGGCGCCGGCCTCGTCAAGGTCACCGTCAACGGCAAGAACGAGACGCGCCGGGTCGAGATCGATCCCTCGCTGTTCGTGCCGGCCGACAAGGGCGTGGTCGAAGATCTGATCGTGGCCGCCGCCAACGACGCGCGGACCAAGGTCGAGCAGACCGTGGCGGAGCAGATGCGCTCCCTCACCGGCGGAATGGCGCTGCCACCGGGCTTCAAGCTATAGATGAACGGCCCTGAAATAGAGCGGCTGATCCAGTTGCTCGGGCGACTGCCCGGCCTCGGCCCCCGCTCGGCCCGGCGTGTGGCGTTGCACCTCCTCAAGAAACGCGAAACCTTGATGCAGCCACTGAGCATGGCCCTGGCTGACACCGCGCGCGCCATTCGCCCCTGCTCGATCTGCGGCAACCTCGACACGACGGATCCCTGCTCGATCTGCGTCGATCCCAAACGCGACGCCACCTTGCTCTGCGTGGTTGAGGACGTCGGCGATCTGTGGGCACTCGAGCGGGGCCGCATCTTTCCCGGTCGCTACCACGTGCTGGGCGGCACCCTGTCGGCGCTGGACGGCGTGGGACCGGAGGAGCTCAACATCGCGGCCCTCGTGCAGCGTGTCGGTGCCGGCGAGGTGCGCGAGGTCATCGTCGCCACCAACGCCACGGTCGATGGACAGACAACGGCGCACTATCTCTCCGATCGTCTGGCCGATCTCGGTGTACCGGTGTCGCGGCTGGCGCATGGTGTGCCGGTGGGCGGCGAGCTCGACTGGCTCGATGACGGCACCCTGGCGATGGCGCTGAAGGCGCGCCGCTCCTTCTGATGGACACCCTGGCGATCATCGCCATCGCGCTGGGCGCAGGTTGGGCGAGCGGCCTCAATACATATGCCGCCGTCCTGATCCTGGGCAGCGCCCAGCTGTTCGGTTTGGTGACCCTGCCCCACGATCTCCAGGTTCTGGCCTCGCCCTTGGTGCTGGGTGTCACCGCCACACTGTTCGCGCTGAATTTCCTCGCCGACAAGATTCCCCTGGTCGATAGCGTGAACGACATGCTGCAAACGGTGGTTCGCGTACCGGCCGGCGCCTTGCTGGCCTATGGCGCCGCCGGCCAGCTCAGTCCCGAGGTCGCCGTCATCGCAGGGCTTCTGGGCGGCACGTTGGCGGCTGGAAGCCACATCGCCAAGACCGGCACGCGTGCGTTGATCAACACCTCCCCCGAACCATTCAGCAACATCGCCGCCTCCCTCACCGAGGATACCGCGGTGTTCGGTGGTCTCGCGCTGGCCTTGACGCATCCAATCACTTTTTTGTGCTTGCTGGCGGCCTTCGTGGCACTTCTGGTGTGGCTGCTGCCCCGTTTTATCCGCCTGGCGATGACCTCCTTCCGCCGATTGACCGGAAAGCGACAATGTCCCTGATTTACAGGGCAGGCACGAACAGGGCCGGCCTCACAGGCCGCTTTCCTTCGCGCCGACAAGCGGTACACTCCTAACCGTACCGTCATGTTTATCCGCCAGAACATCCAGACCCTCCGGTTCTTCCGCACCACGCCGGCAATGCGGTGTCCCTACCTGCCGCATCGGCTGGAGACCAAGCTCGTCACGGAATTGAGCGGGCCGGATGCGATCTCCCAGCACGACACGCTGACCGATGCGGGTTTCAGGCGGTCGCACCATTTCGTCTACAAGCCATTGTGCGACGGCTGCCGCGCCTGCGTGCCGGTGCGCATCCGTGTTCGCGATTTCGAGCCCAGCCGGATGCAACGCCGCATTTTGCGGCGCAATGAGCATGTCCATGCCGTGGAGGTGCAGGCCCTCGCGACCGGCGAGCAGTATGCCCTGTTCTCGCGCTATGTGCTGGCGCGCCATCGCGACGGCGACATGGCAGACATGGATTTCGACGACTATCGCGCCATGGTCGAGGAGAGCCCGGTCGAAACCGCCATCGTCGAGTTCCGCGACGACTCCGCCGACGGCAGGCTGGTCGGTGCCTGCCTGGTCGACTGGCTGTCGAGCGGCGTTTCGGCGGTCTACAGCTACTTCGACCCGCAGGACCCCCGGCGCGGCCTGGGCACCTATATGATCCTGTGGCTGGCCGAGGCCGCCGCCCGGCGCGGCCTGCCCTATGTCTATCTCGGCTACTGGATCGCCGATTCCAGCAAGATGGGCTACAAACGCGCCTTCCGTCCGCTCGAGTCCTTCGGAGCCGACGGCTGGACTGAACTGCTTGCGCCCTAGCCAATGTCGCGGGGGTGGAGCGACTTGCCGCACCCCCTGCCCTTGTCAACATGCGCCTGCCGCTAGCGCGATTTCGGCAGTCGCGTTATGACGGATCGCCCTGCGGACGGGAGCGGGGCACAAAAAAGCAATAAACCCGTCCGGGGGATGAATGAACCTACTTCTACGGTTCAGCGCGCTCATCGACGCGATGAATGAAAAGATCGGGGCCATCTGCAACTGGCTGGTGCTGCTCGCCTGCGTGGTGAGCGCCGGCAACGCGATGATCCGCTATGCCTACGACTACAGCTCGAACGCCTGGCTCGAGGTGCAGTGGTACATGTTCGCCGTGATCGTCATGTTCGGCGCGGCCTATACGCTCAAGCGCAACGAGCATGTGCGCGTCGACATCATCTACATGACGCTGAGCCGCCGCGGCCAGCTCTGGATCGATATCCTGGGCACTCTGGTCTTCCTTCTGCCGACCTGCATCATCCTGGCCTGGCTGAGCTGGCCGTTCTTCGCCCAGTCCTTTGCCACCGACGAGCATTCGTCCAACGCGGGCGGCCTGCTGCGCTGGCCGATCAAGCTGGTCCTGCCCGTGGGCTTCGCGCTGCTCGCCTTGCAGGGCCTGTCCGAGCTGATCAAGCGCGTAGCCTTCCTCAACGATTATCCTGTCGAAAGTCTCGAGACCCACTACGAGAGGCCCACCCAATGATCATCCCATTGGAGTGGATGCCGCCGGCGATGTTCGCCGGTCTGGTCGTCTTCATGCTGATCGGCTACCCGGTGGCCTTCTCGCTCGCCGCCGTGGGCTTTTTCTTCGGCTTCCTGTCGATCGATTTCGGCTACTTCACCATGCCCTTCATGCAGGCCATTCCCGGTCGCGTGTTTGGCAGCATCCTGTCGAACGAGCTGCTGCTCGCCATCCCGTTCTTCACCTTTATGGGCGCGATCCTGGAAAAGTGCGGGTTGGCCGAGGACATGCTCGAATCGATGGGGCAGCTATTCGGCCCGGTCAAGGGCGGGCTCGGCTACTCGACCATCATCGTGGGCTTCATCCTGGGCGCGATCACCGGCACCGTGGCGGCTCAAGTGATCGCCATGGCGATGATCACGCTGCCAGTGATGCTGCGCTACAAGTACGACATGCGCTATGCCACCGGGGTTCTGGCGGCCTCCGGCACCATCACCCAATTGGTGCCGCCGTCGCTGGTGCTGATCGTGCTGGCCGACCAACTCGGCAAATCGGTCGGCGACATGTATCTCGGCGCGTGGGGGCCCTCGCTGCTGCAGATCGCGTTGTTCGCGGCCTACACCTTCTACGTCACGATCGTGAAACCCGACGCCCTGCCGCCGGTGCCGCGTACCCTGTTCGGCAAGGCGCTGCTGATCAAATGCGCCTGGGGCATCATCCCGGCGGCCGTGCTGATCTTCCTCGTCCTCGGCACCATCATGATGGGGCTGGCGACGCCGACCGAAGCCGGCGCCATGGGTACCATCGGCGCCATCGTGCTGGCGGTGGTTCGCAACGCACCGCTCACCCGACTTGACCGCTGGGCATTTGGCGGCGGCTGCGCGGCAGCGGTCATCGGCGCCCTCATCGGCATCGTGGCTTTCAAGTCGGTGCCGTTCAAGATCGCCTTCACCGTCATGTTCGCCTCGATCATCTGGCTGTGCTGGCGCGCCTGGCAGTTCAAGGAGCTGCGCGAGCTCATCGTTCAGGCATTCCAGGTGACGATGCGCATCACCGCCATGGTGGCGTTCATCCTGGTCGGCGCCACCTGCTTCTCGATCACCTTCCAGGGCGTCGACGGCAACAAATGGGTCGAGCATCTGATGTCGAACCTGCCGGGCGGCGTTTGGGGGTTCCTTATCGTCGTCAACCTGTTCGTCTTCTTCCTGGCGTTCTTCCTCGACTTCTTCGAGATCGCCTTCATCATCGTGCCGATGCTGGCGCCGGTGGCGCAAAAGATGCTCGCTCCGGTGGTCGGCGCCGACGCGGCCCTGATCTGGTTCGGCGTCATGCTCTGCGTGAACGTGCAGACCTCGTTCATGCATCCTCCATTCGGCTTCGCCCTGTTCTACCTGCGCAGCGTCGCACCCAAGGAGGTCAAGAGTTCCGACATCTATTGGGGCTCGATCCCATGGGTGCTCCTGCAGCTCATCATGGTGATCATCGTGATCGCCCTGCCGCAGTCGGTGACCTACTTCCTCGACGCGCCGTCGAACATCGACCCGAGCACAGTCAAGATCGACATCCAGGCACCATCGAACGACGAGCAGACGGCGCCGATATTCAAGTAACGGCTCCATCGCCTCCAGACGCAAAAAGCCCCGCCTTTCGGCGGGGCTTCTTTTCCTGGCTGGTCGACGACGGTCTAGCGACCGGCGGCGGACATGGCATAGTTGAAATTGTCGAACGAGTTTTCGGCGACCCGAAACCAGAGATTCTGGTCGACGCGAAACGCCTTCAGACTGTCGTATATCTTCTTGAACTTGGGATCCGCCGCAGCCACCTCGTCATAGTATTTGTAGCATTCGCCGAAGCAGGCCTCGAGAACCGGACGCGGGAAGGGCCGCAATTCGGCGCCGCCCGCCACCAGACGACGCAATGCCACCGGGTTGCTGCCGTCATACTTGGGCACCATCCAGGAGGTGACCAATCCGGCCGCCGTCTCGACCATCGCCTGGTAGGCCTTGGGAAGCGCCGCCCAAGCCTTGTTGTTGATGTAGAGCGAACCGACCGACGCGCCCTCCCACCAGCCCGGGTAGTAGTAATACTTGGCGATCTTGTTGAAGCCGAGCTTCTCGTCGTCGTAAGGACCGACCCATTCGCAGGCGTCGATCGTGCCCTTCTCCAGCGCCGGATAGATATCGCCGCCGGCGATCTGCTGCGGCACGACACCGAGCCGCGTGAGGATCAGGCCGGCAAATCCACCGACACGGAACTTCAGCCCCTTCATGTCGTCCATCGACTTGATTTCCTTGCGGAACCAGCCGCCCATCTGGCAGCCGGTGCCGCCGAAGACGAACGATTGGAAGCCATATTCCTTGTAGAATTCGTTGATCAGTTGCGATCCGCCACCTTGGGAGAGCCAAGCGTAGTATTGCCGCTGGTTCATCGAGAACGGCAGACCGGTTTCGAACACGAAGTTCGGATGCTTGCCGAAGAAATAGTAGGCCGCCGTCTGTCCTGCCTCGACGGTCCCGTTCTGGACGGCATCGGCGACTTGCAGGCCCGGTACGATTTCGCCGGCGGCGAAGACACGCACCTGGAATTTGTTGTCCGACATTTCGCCGATCATCTTGGCGAACAGCTCGGAACCACCATAGAGTGTGTCGAGCGACTTGGGAAAGCTCGACGTAAGCCGCCATTTAACTTCCGGCATGCCCTGCGCTAAGGCAGGTGCCGCAACAATAGTCGTCGCCGCAGCCGCACTCGCCGCGCCGACTCCCGCATTCGTCAGAAATTTTCTACGTTTCATGTTTTATTTGCCTCCCTGAACGTTTGCCTCCTTTGGCGTAAAAAGACTGACATGCAATCGTAGGTTTGGAAAGGCCATCCACTTCGGCTACTCGGATTGAGACCAGTCCGTAGCGCTGCAACCGACATTCCGGCACAAAAAAGCCCCGCCGAGGCGGGGCTTTCGTTTCGGCCTTCGTGAAGGCTCAGAGTTTGTTCTGGGCTGACAGGCGCGCCATGAAATTGTCGAAGCCGCCTTCGGCAACCCGGAACCAGAGGACTTCGTCCTTCCGAAACCCCGTCATCGAGTCATAGATCTTCTTGAAATTCGCGTTCTTGGCATTGGTCTCGGCATAGACCTCGGTGGCGGCAGCGAAGGAAGCTTCCATGATGGGTTGCGAGAACGGGGTAAGCTTGGTGCCGTTGGCCACCAACTCGCGCAAGGCCTTCGGATTCTGGGCGTCGTATTTTGTGAGCATCCAGCTATTGGCCTCGGCGCAGGCGGCGCGGACGATGGCCTGATAGGGCTTGGGCAGTTCGTTCCACTTGTCGATGTTGATGAAGGTGTGGAGCGTCGGACCGCCTTCCCACCAGCCGGGATAATAGTAATAAGGCGCAATCTTGTTGAAGCCGAGCTTCTGGTCGTCGTAGGGGCCGACCCACTCCGCGGCATCGATCGTGCCCTTTTCCAGCGCCGGATAGATGTCACCCCCGGCGATCTGCTGCGGGATCACGCCGAGCTTTGTCATCACCTGGCCAGCGAAGCCGCCGATGCGGAACTTGAGGCCCTTGAGATCGTCGACTGTCTTGATCTCCTTGCGGAACCAACCGCCCATCTGCGTGCCTGTGTTGCCGCACGCAATGGCGAAAATTTTATAGTTCTTGAAGAAGTCGTTGAGCAGTTGCTCACCGCCCGCCTGCGTCAGCCAGGCATCCTGCTGACGTGCGTTGAGCCCGAAGGGCACCGCCGTCGCCAAGGCAAAGGTCGGATCCTTGCCGAAGAAATAATAGGCTGCGGTGTGACCCATCTCGACCGTGCCGTTCTGGACGGCATCAGCGACCTGCAGGCCAGGCACGATCTCGCCCGAGGCGAAGACGCGAATCTGGAACTTGTTGTCGGTAGCCTCCGCCACCACTTTTGCCATCTGCTCGGCGGCGCCGTAGATCGTGTCGAGCGACTTGGGAAAGCTCGAGGTCAGGCGCCATTTGAGCTCCGGCATCGACTGCGCGATGGCGGGGGCCGCGACCGTGGTCGCCGCCGCTGCGCTGGCCGCGCCTACGCCGGCATTCCTCAAAAATCTTCTGCGATTCATCTGTCGTCTCACTCCCACCAGTTTATTTTTTGCCATTTGGCGGGTGGACATTGCCACGCGGAAGAATGCTTGGAAAGGTTGCCTCAAACGCAAAAAAGCCCCGCCGAAGCGGGGCTTTCCACGGTTCCGCAGGACCGACCCTAAAGCTTACCGGCCGCCGACTGGCGCGCCATGAAATTGTCGAAGGTATTCTCCGCCACACGGAACCAGAGAACCTCGTCCTTCCGGAACGCCATCTGCGAGTCGTAGACCTTCTTGAAGTTGGCGTTCTTGGCGTTGATCTCGGCATAGACGTCGTTGGCCGCGACGAACGACGCCTCGAGAATCGGTTGCGAGAACGGCAGCAGCTTGGTGCCGGCCCCCACGAGTTCGCGCAGCGCCTTGGGGTTGTCGGCGTCGTACTTCGCCTGCATCCAGGTGTTGGTCTGGGCGCCCGCCGCTCGGACGGCGGCCTGGTACATCTTGGGCAGCCCGTCCCACTTCTCGAGGTTGATCATGCAGTGGAGCGCGGCATTGCCCTCCCACCAACCGGGGTAATAGTAGTTCGGCGCGATCTTCGAGAAGCCGAGCTTCTGGTCGTCATAGGGACCAACCCACTCGGCGGCATCGATCGTGCCCTTCTCCAGCGCCGGATAGATGTCGCCACCGGCGAGTTGCTGGGGGACCACGCCGAGCTTGGCGAGCATCACGCCCGCCATGCCGGCGATGCGGAACTTCAGGCCCTTGAGATCGTCGACCGTCTTGATCTCCTTGCGAAACCAGCCGCCCATCTGGGCGCAGGTGTTGCCGCAGACGACCGCGTGGACGTTGTACGTCTTGTAGAAATCGTTGAGCATCCCCTCGCCGCCGCCCTGGGTCAGCCACGCATCCATCTGGCGCGTGTTGAGGCCGAACGGCACGACGGTGCCGAGCGCGAAAGTCGGATCCTTGCCATAGAAATAATATGAGGCGGTGTGTCCCATCTCGACTGTGCCATTCTGCACGGCATCGAGGACCTGTAGGCCGGGGACGATCTCGCCTGCGGCAAAGGTGCGGATATTGAACTTGCCGTCCGTCAGCTCGGACACAATCTTGGAGAACAGCTCCGCGCCGCCCCATAGCGTGTCGAGCGACTTGGGAAAGCTGGAGGTCATGCGCCAGTTGAGGTCCGGCATCGATTGGGCGATTGCCGGCGCCGCCAGCGTGCTGGCGGCAGCCACCGCCACGCCGCCTACCCCGGCCGTGCGGATGAATTTGCGACGTTGCATCGACAAGACTCCTGGATATCCGTTATTTCACACCGTCAGGACACTGCATGTCCTGTGCAAGGTGGCGGTTTATGACACGCTGGTGAACGCGTTGAAAAGCTTAGCGACCAAGCAAAAGAACCAAGGCAGCCATGCCAATTGCGATGCGGTACCAGGCGAAAACGGCAAAGCCGTGGCGGCTGATGAAGCGCACGAAGGCGGCCACCACCAGCAAGGCCGATATGAAAGCCACGACAAAGCCGATGGCGATCAGCCCGGCGCCATTCCAGCTCAGCGTCGACCAGTTCTTGTAGAGGTCGTAGACGGTCGCCCCGAGCATCGTGGGTATGGCCAGGAAAAAGGAGAATTCGGTCGCCGTCGCACGGTCCACGCGAAAAACCACCGCCCCCATGATGGTGGCGCCGGCCCGCGAGACACCCGGCACCATGGCTAGGCACTGGCAAAGGCCGACCTTGAGCGCGGTCATGCGGTCGATCTCATCGACCGATTTTATGCGCGGACGCCGGGCGAAGCGTTCGATCAGAAGAATCGCAATCCCGCCTAACACCAGCGAGATCGCCACCACCATCGGATTGAACAGGTGGTCCTTGATGAAACCATGCGCGATGACACCGATGAAGGCGGCGGGCAGAAAGGCAACCAACACCGCCGTGGCAAAGCGCACAGCCGTGGCATCGCGAACCAGCACGCCGTTGGCCGTGGCCAGTATCTTTGCACGATAGAGCCAGCACACGGCCAGGATCGCGCCGAGCTGGATCACGATCTCGAACACTTTGCCGGGCGGTCCCTGGAAACCCAGAACGTCCTCGGCCAGGATGATGTGGCCGGTCGATGATACGGGCAGGAACTCGGTGAGCCCCTCGATGAGGCCGATAAGCACGGCCTTGAAAATCATCGTCAGATCCATGGCGGTCAATCCCTGAAGCGCAATGCGCGCGGCCAACCCTTTTCGGGCATCCGGCCCGCCTGGGCGCGCTCGCCGCGCCAGAATTTCAGCTCGCCCGCCTCGAGCGTGCGATTGCCCCAGGGCAGTCCGCCGGACAGCTTGAACGCCTGCGCGTCGGACAGGCGATCACCCTTGGATTTCTGCAGCAACACGCCGCGGCCGCGCCCCATCTCGGGCACCTGGTCGAGCGGGAAGATCAGGAGCTTGCGGCCTTCGCTGAGGGCAGCGATCGAATCCGCGCCGTCGGGCACGATGGAAAAGGCCACGGCCTTTTCCTTGTCGGCGAGGTTGAGCGCCTGCTTGCCGTTCTTGGTTTGCGCCACGACCTCGTCCTCCGGGAGGATGAAGCCGCGGGCGGCGTCGGAGGCAACAAGGAACCTGCGGCCGCCCTTGTGGACCAGTAGCTGGACGATGTCGTGGTCGTTGCCCAGCTCGATCATCAGACGGATCGGCTCGCCATGTCCGCGCGCGCCGGGCAACCGGTCGCACCCCAGCGTGTAGAAGCGACCATTGGTGCCAAACACCAAAATCTTGTCGATCGACTGCGCCTGTACAGCGAAGCGCGGCCCGTCGCCCTCCTTGAACTTGAGATCGGCCACGGCCTTGTCGTCGAGATGACCTTTGGCGGCGCGTATCCAGCCTTTGTCCGAGCAGATGATCGTCACCGGCTCGCGCTCGATGAAATCTTCGACAGCCGCCGCGATCTCGGCCGGCGCGTCGGCAAGCTCGGTGCGGCGCTTGCCCAGCTCGGTCTTGCCGCCGAACTTCCGCTTGGTCTCCTGGACCTCGGCGGCGATCGCCTGCCATTGCAGCGACTCGTCCTTGAGCAGCGCCTTCAGCTCCTTGCGCTCGGCCGAGAGCTTCTTGTGTTCGCCCTTGATCTCGAACTCCTCGAGCCGGCGCAAGGCGCGCAGGCGCATGTTGAGGATCGACTCGGCCTGCAGGTCGGTGAGGTCGAAAGCCTTCATCATCTTGGGCTTGGGCTCATCCTCCTCGCGGATGAGCTTGATCACCTTGTCGATGTTGAGATAGGCGATCAGATAGCCGTCGAGGATCTCCAGCCGCTTTTCGATCGCCGCCAGCCGGAAGGTCGAGCGCCGTACCAGCACCACCTGGCGATGATCGAGAAAACACTGCAGCGCCTCGCGCAGATTCATCACGCGCGGCGTGTTGTCCTTGTCGAGGACATTGAGATTGAGTGGAAAGCGGATCTCGAGGTCGGTCTGCTTGAAGAGCTGCTCCATCAGCAGCTCGGCCGGCACATTGCCGGTGCGCGGCTCGAGGATGATGCGGACATCGTCGGCCGATTCGTCGCGCACATCCTCGAGAATGGGCAGCCGCTTGCTGTTGATGATCTCGGCGATGCGCTCGATCAGCTTGCCCTTGAGGACCTGGTAGGGGATCTCGGTGACGACGATCCGATAGAGGCCGCGCGGCAGCGGCTCCACCGTCCAGCGGGCGCGCAGGCGGAACGAGCCGCGGCCAGTGCGATAGGACTCGATGATCGAGTCGTGCGGCTCGACCAAGATGCCGCCGGTCGGGAAATCCGGTCCCCTGACCATGTCGACCAGCGTCTCGATGCGGGCGTTCGGCGTCCTGATCAGGTGCAGCAGGGCGTCGCACAGCTCGCCGGCATTGTGCGGCGGCACCGAGGTCGCCATGCCGACGGCGATGCCGGCCGAGCCGTTGGCGAGTAGATTTGGAAAGGCCGCCGGCAGCACGATCGGCTCTTCGGTCGAGCCGTCGTAATTGGGGCGGAAATCGACCGAGTCCTCGTCGATGCTCGACAGCAGCGCTTCGGCCACTTCGGTGAGGCGCGCCTCGGTGTAACGCATGGCGGCGGGGTTATCGCCGTCGATATTGCCGAAATTGCCCTGCCCTTCGATCAGCGGATAACGGACGGAGAATTGCTGGGCGAGCCGAACCAGCGCGTCGTAGATCGATTGATCGCCATGCGGGTGATATTGGCCGATGACGTCGCCGACCACGCGCGCACTCTTCTTGAAGGCGCTGTTGGGGTCCAGCCGCAGTTGGCGCATGGCATAGAGCAGCCGCCGGTGCACGGGCTTCAACCCGTCGCGCACATCGGGCAGCGACCGCGCCATGATGGTCGACAGGGCATAGGACAAGTAGCGCTCGGAGAGCGCCTGACCGAACGGCACCGGCTTGACCAAGGCCAGCGGAACGACGTTGTTGGTGCGTTTTGCCATAGACGGGAGTTGGCGAGGGAAACCGAAAGGAGAGGAATGACCGCGGTTCGAGCGCCGCTGCCGTTGTTGTTTCTAGCGTTGGAGCGTTTCCATAAGTCTCACCCGCGCGGGAGGCAAGGGCTTGTTCTGTGGCCAAAACACATGCCGCTCCAGAAAATAGCCGGTCAAATCGAGGCCCTGGCGCAATTCGTCGAGATCGGCCGGCAGGCCGCCCGCGCTCAGGAAGCCCGGCAAGGGCAGCAGTTTTTCCTTGTAAGGGCCCGCTGCCGCCCGCGACACCGCCCGACCGGTCTTGGGAGAAACATAGGCCAGATCCTCTGCCGTGCCGGTGGCCGCACATTTCTCCAAATCGAGGCCGAAGCCAAGCTCCTGCAGCAGGCCCAGCTCCAGCCGGACATAGATCGCCGGCCATCCGGGATGGCCGAGCACGCCGAGAAAGGCGCGAAACCCGTCGAACATCGCGGTATGGGGCTCACGCTCCGGCAGGGCCGCATCGACCAACGCGCAGGCCGAGGAAAGCCCTGCCAGCTCGGCCGCATCGTCGAGCGCCCGCCCGGCATGGGCCTCGCGCAGCTCGCCGGTGTAATTGCCCAACTGGTCGGCGATCTTGGCCCGCCACAGGACTTCGACGACATTGCCCGTTTGCCAGGTCGGACGCGACCGGCGCGAGATGCCGCCGGCGACAAAGCCTGCGTGCCGGCCATGTGCGCGCGTCAGCAGCGACACGACCAGCCCCGTCTCGCCGTGGGGCCGCGCCGCCAGGACGATGCTCTCGTCGCTCCAATCCATGGCTCATATGACGCCTTTCCACAGCGCCATCAACGTGGCGTCACAAATTGGCGATAAACTGGGTCATGATCAGAATCGGACGGCGACGCCTGCTTGGCACCGGGATCTTCGCGACAGCCCTGCCCGCCCGGGTATTTGCACAGACCTCGGCCGCGTCGCGACCGCGCCAGGCCTTCGGCGTCCAATCGGGGGATTTTTCCCGCGACGGCGCGATCGTCTGGAGCCGGGCCGACCGCCCCGCCCGCATGATCGTCGACTACGCCACGACCGAGAGCTTCGCCGACTACAAGCGCATCGAGGGGCCGATGGCGATCGAGGCCACCGACTTCACATCGCGTCTGCGCATCGGCGGCATTGCACCCGGCCAGACGGTATTCTACCGCGTCTCCTATCTCGACCTCGGCGACTACAAGACCGTCAGCACGCCGCAGCAGGGCCGCTTTTGCACGCCGCCTTCGGCCGCGAGCGACGTGAGCTTCGTCTGGTCGGCGGACACGGTGGGCCAGGGCTGGGGCATCAATCCCGATCTCGGCGGCATGACGATCTATGAGGCGATGCGCCGGCTCGAGCCGGATTTCTTCGTCCATAGCGGCGATACGATCTATGCCGACGGACCGCTTCAAGCCGAGCGCAAGCTTCCCGACGGCTCGATCTGGCGCAACCTCGTGACACCGGAAAAGACCAAGGTGGCAGAGACTCTCGACGAGTATCGCGGCAACTACCGCTACAATCTGCTCGACGACAATCTGCGGCGCTTCAACGCCGAGGTCCCGATGCTGGCGCAATGGGACGACCACGAGGTATTGAACAACTGGGACTGGGAGAAACGCGTCGACGGTGACGCGCGCTATGGCGAGAAAAGCGTGGCGGTGCTGGGTGCACGCGCGCAACGCGCGTTTCGCGAATACATGCCGTTGGCCGGCGGCCTCGACGGTCCGATGCGCCTTTACCGTCGCTTCTCATATGGCCCGCAGCTCGACGTCTTCCGCGTCGACATGCGCAGCTTCCGCGGCGCCAACGGCCCAAATCGCCAGGTCGCGCCCGCCGGCCCCGACGCGGTCTTCCTCGGCGCGACACAAATTGCCTGGCTGAAACAGGCGCTGAAATCCTCGCAAGCGACCTGGAAGATCATCGCCGCCGACATGCCGCTCGGCCTCGTCGTCTGGAACGACTTCGAGCGCAAGACCGGCTCGGAGGCAGTGGCCAACGGCGATGACGGCCCAGCCCTCGGCCGCGAGCTCGAGATCGCCGATCTGCTGTCTTTCCTCAAGCGCGAGGCGATCCGCAACGTGCATTGGATCACCGGCGACGTGCACTACGCCGCCACGCACCATTACGATCCCGGCAAAGCGGCATTCACCGACTTCGAACCCTTCTATGAATTCGTGTCGGGCCCGCTCTGCGCTGGCGGCTTCGGTCCCAATGCGCTCGACCGCACGTTCGGACCGCAAGTCGTCTTCCAGAAGGTCCCGCCGGCCGGCCGCTTCGACCTCGCGCCGTCGGAAGGCTCCTGCCATTTCGGCCATGTCAGGATCGACGGAAAGACCGGCGAGATGACCGTGACGCACCGCGATGCCGGCGGTGCGGTGCTGCACACCACGACGCTGGCGCCTACTACGTAAAGGTCCCTCGCTGCGCTCGCCCTAAGCCTTGCCGTCGTAGTCCAGCCCGATCGTCTGGTAATGGGCGCGGTCCTCGGCCCAGCGCTCGCTCACCTTGACGTGCAGGAAGAGATGCACCTTGCGCTCGAGCATCTGGCTCAGCTCGCGACGCGCGCGCTCGCCGATGGACTTGATGCGCGCCCCGCCCTTGCCCAGAACAATGGCGCGCTGGCCGTCGCGCTGGACATGGATGATCTGCTCGATACGGACGCTGCCGTCCGGCCGCTCCGTCCATTGCTCGGTTTCGACCGCCGCCTCGTAGGGCAGCTCCTGGTGCAATTGCAGGAATACCTGCTCGCGCGTCACTTCCGAAGCCAGCAGCCGCAGCGGCAGATCGGCCGCTTGATCCTCGGGATACAGGAACGGGCCGGGCGGCACGGCGGCGGCAAATTGCGCCAGCACGTCGGCCACGCCGTCCTTCTGCAGGGCGCTCACCATGAAGGTGCTTTCGAACGGCACGATCGCGTTCATCTCGGCCGTCAGGTCGAGCAGCCTCGGCCGCGGCACGAGATCGATCTTGTTGAGGACCAGGTAGCGTGGCAGCGCCGTGTCCTTCAGGCGTTCGGCGATGGCGCGCGTCTCGGCGCCCACGCCACTCTCGGCATCGACCACGAGGGCCACGACATCAGCGTCCTTGGCGCCTTGCCAGGCGGCAGCGACCATGGCGCGTTCAAGCCGGCGCTTGGCGATGCGGAAGATGCCGGGTGTGTCGACGAGAACCACCTGCGAGCGCGTTCCATCGGGCAGGTCGGCCATGGCGATGCCGATGACGCGCATGCGCGTGGTCTGCACCTTGGGCGAGACGATGCTGACTTTCGAGCCGACCATGGCATTGACCAAGGTCGATTTGCCGGCATTTGGCGCGCCGACGATGGCGACGAATCCGGCCCGCATGGCGGGCTTGGGCGTGCTTACGTCACTCATGTTCGGCTCACCCGTTCAAGCAGCCCGGTAGCCGCCGCGCGCTCGGCTTCGCGCTTGGTGGTGCCGTGGCCGCGGCTTGCCGGATGACCCTTTACCTCGACCTCGACAACGAAGACCGGCGCGTGCGGCGGACCTTCGCGACCGACCTCGCGATAGGCCGGCAACGGCAGACGCCGCGCCTGGGCCCATTCCTGCAGCCCCGTCTTGGCGTCGCGCGGTGCTGTGTGCTGGGCCTCCAGCCGGTCGTTCCACAGATGCTCGATGACGGCGGCGGCTGCGGCAAATCCGGCATCGAGGAAAATGGCGCCGATCAACGCCTCCAGCGCATCGGCAAGAATGGTCGGCGTGATTGCCGCGCCCCGCGCACGCTCGGAATCGCCCAGGCGGATATGGAGGCGAAGGCCGATCGTCTCAGCGATCTCGACCAGGGTCTCGGCCTGCACCATGGCGTTCAGCCGGCGCGCCAGCTCGCCCTCCCGCTCGAGCGGAAAGCGCCGCAACAGCAGGTCGACCATGGCGAGCGAGAGCACGCGATCGCCGAGGAACTCGAACCGCTCGTTGCCTTGCGGAAAGGCCGCTTTAAGTTCGGGCTGGCGGTCGAGCGCGCTACGATGGGTAAGAGCTTCCGCAGCAAGGAAGGGCTGAGTGAAGCGATACCCCACGCCATTCGCCAAAGCCGCCAGGTCGACGCCAGCGGTGCTCGCTGCGGCCGCGCTCAGTGGATCGCCGTGAAGAAGCGGTTGAAACGGATCGCGCCCGGCCACTTCCACGGCTCGGTCCAGTCCGCCGCCGAAGGATCGGCGGAAAAGAAGATGAACTCGGCACGGCCGACAAGATTCTCGAACGGCACATACCAGCCTAACTCGTCGCGGTTGGCCGGCATGCCAAGACCGTCGCGCTTCAGGAGATGGGTGCGGCTGTCGAGCGAATCGTCGCGATTGTCGCCCATGACGAAGAAGCTGTCGGGTGGCACGACAAACTCCGGCGTGTTGTCGGACATGCCGTTGTCGGAATACTCGAGCACGGTGTAGCTGCGGCCGTTGGGCAGCGTCTCCTTGTACAGCTTGCCTCTTTGATAGAGGCCGGCACCGCCCGTGTAATCGCCGATGAACGTGCGCTCCGTCGGCTTTCCGTTGATGATCAGCACGCCGTTGGTCACCTGCATATGATCGCCCGGCAAGCCGACGATGCGCTTGATATAGTCGGTCCGGTTGGCGCCCTGCCCCTGATCACCGGGGTATTTGAACACCGCGACGTCGCCGCGCTCAGGCATCTGGCCGAGAATCCTTCCGGAAAACAGGCCGAGCGAAAAGGGGAAGGAATGCCGGCTATAGCCATAGGAGAATTTCGACACGAAGAGATAGTCGCCGACCAGCAGCGTAGGGATCATCGATCCGCTGGGAATATTGAACGGTTCGACCACAAAGGTGCGCACAACGAGTGCAATCAGGACGGCATACACCACCGTGCGGATGGTCTCGCCCCACCCGCCCGATTTGTCCTGGCTTCGCTTACGACGTTCAACCACGTCAACCATCGCCATACCTGTTTAACGAGCCGCGCGTATAGCAGGGTAGTATCGCCCTGTCTCGCATTGCTCCGGTTTCATGACAGCGTCTCTGCCGCAGCGATAGGCAGCGCTGAAATGATCACAATCGCCTGAGCCAAGGGATATTCATCGGTCAATGTGAGGTCAATCTGCGGCCGCATTCCCGCCGGCGTGATCGCCTGGAGCTGCGCCAGCGCACCGCCGGTGAGAGCCAGCGTCGGTTTGCCGCTTCGGAGATTGATGACGCCCATGTCACGCATGAAGACACCACGGCTGAAGCCGGTGCCGAGGGCCTTAGAGCATGCCTCCTTGGCGGCGAAACGCTTGGCGTAGCTGTCGACGCGGGTGGCGCGGCCTTCGGAGCGCTTGCGTTCGGTTTCCGTGTACACGCGCTTGATAAAACGTTCGCCGAAACGCGCCAGCGACTTCTCGATGCGGCGAATATCCACCAGATCGTTGCCGAGGCCCAGAATCACTTAAAGCGCCCCCTGCCGCCGCGCGGCATCCATCAACCGGCGCATGCCGTGAATGGCGGGCTCCAGGCCGATAAAGATGGCTTCGCCGATCAGAAAGTGGCCGATATTCAATTCACGCACCTCGGGGATCGCCGCGACCGGGCCGACATTGTCGTAGGTCAAGCCGTGGCCGGCATGGCATTCCAGGCCGAGCTTGCCGCACAAAGCGGCACCGCGACGCAGGCGCTCCAGTTCGGCCGCCTGCGCCTGCCCCTCCAGTTCGCAATAACGGCCCGTATGCAGTTCCACAACCGGGGCACCGAGCGACCGGGCGGCTTCGAGCTGCCGCGGATCGGCCTCGATGAAGAGCGACACGCGAATTCCCGCCTGGCTCAGCTTCTCGACCATCGGCTTCAGGTGATTGTACTGGCCGGCGGCATCGAGGCCGCCCTCGGTGGTGCGCTCCTCGCGCTTCTCGGGAACGATGCAAGCCGCATGCGGTCGATGGCGGAGCGCGATCTCGACCATTTCCGGCGTCGCTGCCATCTCGAAATTGAGCGGCAGAGTGAGCTCGGCCATCAGGCGCGCAATATCATCGTCGACGATGTGACGGCGATCCTCGCGCAGATGCGCGGTGATGCCGTCGGCGCCAGCCGCCGCGGCGATGCGGGCGGCCCGCAGCGGATCGGGCATCGCACCGCCGCGCGCGTTGCGCACCGTGGCGACGTGATCGATATTCACGCCAAGACGCAAAGGCTGTAACGCTGCCGACATTCACTGCTCGCGGGGTGAGAAGACGGAAAACATCAGTTACGGGCGCGCTCGACGGCATTGATGGCAGGTGTCGCGCGCAGCGCAGCGGTGATGTCGGACAGATGCCTGACGTCGGCAACCTCGATATCGAGCACCATATCGAAGAAATCCATGGATCGATTGACGATACGCAGGTTCGAGATGTTGCCGTCGTGGCGCGCGATCACGGTCGAGAGGCTCGACAGGCTGCCGGGTTGATTGGCCACCGTGACCTTGAGCCTGCCCGTATAGGCTACCACCCCGCCGTCGCCAACCGAGTCCCAGCCGACGTCGATCCAGCGCTCCGGCGTCTCGTTGAAACTCTCCAGCGTGGCGCAGTCGATGGTATGGATCGTCACCCCTTTGCCGGTGGTGATGATGCCGACGATGCGGTCGCCGGGCAGCGGATGGCAGCAACGGGCAAAATGCACGGCCATGCCAGGAATGAGCCCGCGGATGGCGATCTGGTTTGCCCCCGCTCCGTGCCGCTCGCCCTCGCCTGCCTTGCCGCCCTTGCCGGATTTGTTGCGCGCCCGCGAAATCGGCACCACTTCGGCACCGGCCTTGCGCTGCTGCTTCAGCCCGGGATAGACCGCCGTCAGCACCTCGCGCGCACTCAGCAGGCCGGCGCCAACCGCGGCCACGAGATCGTCGGTCGAGGCCTGCTTGAGCTTGGCCAGAATGCCT